>Ga0325404_1000244_pt1 | contig 53194 bp, 44 predicted proteins | sample PopdelMetagenome_18_FD_205664 | JGI IMG/M metagenome (GOLD analysis project Ga0325404, IMG submission 205664) | Populus deltoides microbial communities from Bellville, Georgia, United States - Xylem-Control-R1 | ecosystem: Host-associated > Plants > Phyllosphere > Stem > Wood/Secondary xylem...
CTATTTTCCATTAGTATAGAAGCAAGCATCTCTGTGTTTTTTTATTGTCACGTATTCCAATACAAGCACACAACAACAATAACAACTAGGTACCTTCTACCTTCTTGTATACCGGCCGTTTCACAGCATCTCCCATTCCACTGCCCTGTCAAATTTCCCCTTATTTTGCAACAATTAAATCTTCATCTCTACTTCCTTTCGCTCTTGCTGCGATTTTTCAAATCGAAATCGAATTGCTCGGTGCACCTCCTTTCTTTCCACTACAAGTCTTTCATACTTGTATCCTTCCTTTACCATTTCTTTTTCTCCTTCCTTCATCTTTGGACGGAACTGAATGATTCTAGCATATTCCAAACATCTCAAAAATCCAAAATGGACTGTCATTTTGAATTTTGCGATGAAATTAGTTTCTTTTTTTCTTTTTCATTTTCATTTTCAGGTGGAACGAGATCAGTCAGAACGGTATTGATAACCTTGCCCTTCACAATCAAAACAATCCACCAATGACCTCATTGATTCTTAGCCATGCCAGCAGGAGTTGACACTGACATTCCTTCACTAAACAGCCAGAACAGATTAGCACTACGTATCATTACAAGTTTCCTAGTACAAATTGATGAGACGCCAGCCACTTTAAAAATATTGGGAGGCAAGATGTACACGGACAAATAATATGGTTCACAAGAACCCTGCATGGTTAAAAGAAAAAAAAATTGATTGAAAGTGAGGCCTCACAACACATTTGGCAACAATTGATTGGATATCATCAGATGATTTGCCTTGCTGCTGGATATGGGTTGAATCTCCTTCCTTAACAATATGTATACGCAGCTCTAACTTTTACAACATCTGACATTGAAGTTGGTTGTACATCGCCTCCAAAATCTAATCTGGCTCGAAAAATATTGGCCCCTGACAATTGCTTCACAAAACGAGTAAAGCGAACCCATTTATGCTGTTCAAAGAGGTATCTGTCCATCCTCATAAAGTTGAAAGAAAAGGTGGGGCTTTCAAGACCATATGTGTAGAACTTTGACATCTTTAGCACCTGTTCAAACGATTCATCTTCCAAAAAAGTAGTAGAATTTTCCCCTTCTATCGGTATGTGACAGACCCTAGCTGCCAATAAAAGCTGTTTTAGAAAACCCTCTGGACTGCTGACTGGGTTTGTCTTTTTTTCTTCCACGTCTCTCATTCCAAAGCCTGAGCAGCATAAACCAAAACCATACCTGCCCAACATGCGAGCAATTGGCAAGTACCCATCTCTTCTTGAAGTATTGTAGTAGCCAGCTGTTAACTCAGAAGGATGAGATTGCATGCCATAATGCCAGTGGATCCCAGCCACTTTGGCTGAAGTATCAACTTCAGTGCCCTGAAAGATGGTCTTCGCTTCTCTACATATCCTTTCGCCATGAAGCAGCAGCATCCCAGAGTACCATTGAAGAAAAAATTTCCCAAATGGGGTATTCCAAGATCCACCATTGCTTTTGAAAAACTCAGTATTCTCAGGGCCATATATCAGATTACCAGTACCAATCCGGCCTCCATATCCCCATTCACGCATTCCGGCATCATGAGCACATGCATTCAGGGATGCAATCATATACTGCAAACAGTCAAATCAATACAGATGGCGACAATACTAAAAGACGACAGTCAGGAATTGCAAAATGATTGGAGCGACCTATTACAGAGAATGAAAGTTTTGCAAGCTTACAAGTGAATTGCACTTGTTGGTGTACCTTATCATAGCACTGAAACTCTCCAAGCTCACGTGTGTGCCAAGCCCATGCTAGCTTCTGTGATGGACATGAAGGGTACCTTAATTCACCTGCAGGACCCATGCCAACTTGGACTCCCTACAAAATGATCTATCAGGAAAACTAACTTGCCAAATCAAAGAATCAGTTGTCAATGATTGAAGAAGTGATTTGCTGTATTATAAACAGTAACATCTCACCGTAATGACAACACCAAGTAAAGATCTAAAAGTATCTCTGAAATTCATCATAAAATCTGAATATGCTTGGAGTGGTGATCGTCCCTTCAGGACAGGAAACATATCGCATCCAAGAGAAATGTATTCCATGTTTCTTCTACCTAATCGATCAGTATATGCTATATCTGGATCTTTATCAATCTCTTCAAGCACCCATTGAGGAAGAGAAACCCTTCAGCATATAAAACTAGTTGTTTAGACCCACTAGCATATAAGCAAGCAAGCAGGAGAACCAAACAACAGAACTGAGGAAAAACGATCAAATCAAATTTGGTAAAAGAAATTTTCTTTCAAACCAAACTCTCACCTTGAAACATGTGCAAGGACCCAGAATTATGAAATGTCTATAAGACCGCTTATGGTGCTAAATTAAACGCATTCAACATATGCAAAATATGACTCACTAACTTCGGATACTACTAGCTAGAAGCCCCATGAAGAAAGGAGGAAAGCCCTCACGATATCCACTTAAACTGAGGAACCAAAAGGTTGCCCTCACCAAACCAGACCATGAATTGAACACTTTAGGTCCTAGGTAGCTTGGGAGCAATGAATACTTTAAAATTGCCCCAGAAACAAAGCAGTAGGCAAGACGACCTATGTTCTATGACTAAAACGTTACTCAAGACAGGTTATACAATGTAACTAAGAACAACCTTACTAGGGGATTGTTTATTCCAAAGATCAACATGGTTAGATGGTCCAGACCATCAATGTTGTAAAACTCACCATACTATCCAAAGAATAAAACCATTTATATCATCAGTGTTCACCAAATGTATAAAGCTACTACACTGCACTTGATTTGCTGACTTTGATCACACTACATACACAATAAATCTGCCTGTTCTTTTCCCAAGGATGTCTACCATGAATAGCTAGAGGCTTTTTCAATTTTATTTAGATTGATCTCCATCAAAATGTTGATTATAGACAATCAACACACGGTTCTATCCATATTCATTATATACACAAGTCAGAACATAAAACTCTACGAATAAAACCAGCAGAACGTGAATATACTTGCTTCGGACCTGCCAAGAAATTGAAGGCTTCAACTCAAGTGTCCAATCACCTAGGCATGTCAAAAGGGAAAGGGACAAAGAATGCAGCCAAAACCGTTCCCCAAAAGGTGTGACAGTTGAAAAAACCTTCAACCGAGTTCTCAAGGGATGATGTACTCAAAATTCACCTGATCAGGCTGTATGCTTTTGGACTTAAATCATTTTTATGCACCTTTGCTAGATACAAAAGAACAATATATAGAAAAAATTCCGCTAACTTAGGCATAAGCAGTAATGCAGTGGTATCATCCATTAAACCATAGCACTCTCTAGACATGCACTTCTTGCCAGTATACCCACGGCACAGCTAACAGAACTGCAACCAAGACATTAACAACAAGGAAAGCATTGGAGGTATAAAAAATCAAGGCGAAGGACAATACAATATTGTATTAACAGTAACCAAAAGTCTCCACACATTATGTCAAACCTCCGGCAACAAACTAAAATTCCATAAATAACTATACAAGAAACACATAAATCACTAACAATGTGCATAACCTCCCGTATTAAAAATTAAAGAAACGGAGACAATTAACTAACTAGGCAATAATTAAACAGAAACTAAAACAATTCATCAAAGATTCTATTAAAATCAAGAAATTCTCACCATAGAGGATCTCCAGGTCCAGTGCCACGTTGATGAAAAGCCAAGACAGCTCTAACCTTCAACCCACACCGTCTTGCTAACGCCACAAGATCCAAATACCCTCCCCAATTATAAGCCCTAGGCTTCTCCCTCTCCACTATCCCCCACCAAATCTCCATAACCACACCTTCCACTCCAGCAGTCACCAGGGCCCTCAAAGACGCCGTCAACACCTTAATCCTCCTCACCTTTCCATCCTCCGCCACCAATTCCGCCGGCAGCGTCACGTACACTGGCGATCCCCTCCGCCGCCGCTCCACCGGGCCAGTAAATCCATGTTGAAGCTCGTAATGCTCGAAATCTTCGCTTCCGCCATTGTCGGGATAGACGGAGCCGCAGGATTTTGAGGAGTTGAGTCGCGAGCTGATCGCTAATCGGCGAGGTGGAAGGTGGCGAGTTCGTGTAGGTGACAAGGTGGAAGGGAAGCGAGTTAGGTGAGTTGACACGGTGCGTTTGCAACAGAAGGAAGGAGAGAAAGTTGGTGTGGATGGAGATGCGATCGCCATTGATCGGATTATCAGTGATTACTGGCTAGGGTTTCATTTGAAAAGAGATGAGTAAAGAATTAAAGAAATGATTTGCTGGAAGTCTCTTTCTTCTTTTTTTGTGCGTGCGTGAGAGAGGGAGGGAGAGGGAGGGTGTTCGTTAAGGTTGGTTAAGAGTGATTTTAGATGGCTGGGATTGTGTGAACGTGGATCAATTGGTTTCTACGGTTGAGATTGTGATTGTTTTTTTATTGATTGATTGGGAAGAGAATTTATTAAATAAAAATGTGGATTGTGGATCCAGCATCATGTGTTTGGTAAGGAATGAGCTGGGTAACAAAATATCTGCTCCATTTACCTTATTTTCTTATATTAAGGGAAGAAGAAAATACAAATTATCTACTAATCTACTACGGTTTCTGTTTTTTTACATTAAATTCATATAATTACGTTTCAAATATTAATTTTATATAAATTAAAATAATTTATTTTTTATTTATAAAATTCTTTTTTTATTTATTTTAAATATAAAAATTTATCTTATAATAATTTATTTTTTGTTTCAACAATTGCAATTCTCTTTATTTTTTTTTGTTTGCCTCTGCATTTTTTATTTTTTTTGTTTAGCCTGTAATCTCATCTTTATAGACTAGCATGGGTTTTGTCCTTCTTTTTTTGTTTGGATGTTGTTAGGTGTTTTGTTAGCTTTTAAATTCATGTACTCTTTGCATCTTTAAGTTCAGTGTAGCTCCTTTAAAAAAACATTCGTAGATTATGCTTGATGAAAGAAAAATAGGGGTTTATAGATATAAATAAAAGACATAAGCCTTCATTTTGGAATTGTTAACAAGAGGGTGGGGATGGTGCTTTGGATATGATATTGATAAGGAAAGAATAAGAAATTGAGATTATCTGGGTTGTCTTTCCATAATTAAAAAAAAAAAAAACTTTTAATGGTTTGGCCATTGTTTGTTGTTGTTCGTGTATTTTTCTTATAGCAACAGGTTGCTACAAGTTTTCTGGCCACTACATGTTATTTTTTCGGTATTGTTGGTGTTTTATATTGGATTGCTAAATAAAATAATGTAAAAAGTGACTATAACAATTGTTTTTGTGGTAAATAATAGTTGACATGACAATCAAGCATGAAGAAGAACCATCTAATTTTTTTCAATAAAATGATTTTTGCAATGTTATTTGTTTTGATGTTCATTCCTTACCGATAAACTAGTTATGTAATCTTTTAAATAGTGTCATATTATGTTTGTACAATAACTTTTATTTCTTTGGTCATGTTCAATCTAACAAGTCAATTTATCATAAATCATTTTTGTTTATTTTGATTTTATACGTGTTGCCTTTTGTTTTATTTAGTTACAGATTTTTTTTATATAAAAAAACTTGAGTCTAACATGGTCCAATGAAGCATATTTAATGATGGCTTCTATATTTATGCAGGGTTAGCATATGTTTTGTGTTGCAACTCTGCATTTCCTTTGTCTTTTGATTCATTTATACGTGTTGTTGCAGGTTTGAACATCTCTGTTTTGTAACTCTTGAATGATTCACAAGTATTACCCTCTTTTTTTTTCACTACTTAAGGTTTCGTTTTTTGAAGGCCATCATGGCCATTGTTATTCTTTCTACGCATGTCTATATCATTGAAAAGTTTCTTTGTTAGCCATACGATAAATACCTAAATTTATTGGTGAATTGTTTAACCCTAACAATGAAACCTTTTCTAAGAAATTTTGGACCAATCTTCGAGCTTACAATTCCACGTTTGTGATGGGTGCAAAGATCGATCATACTATTAACAACCAATCGGACATGTATCTTTAAGATTAATGGTCATTACCACCATTTAATGGGCTTGCTTTTACCATCTGGTGATGTTTCGCTAAAATTCACACAGCTTTACATTTATGATGTTAGGGACGAAGCTGTTAAGAAGTTGTCACCGTTTACAAGAGGGAATTCAACTTCGGATTTGGATGAGGGCGTTGTTTGTGGTCTTATCAAAATGCTTGATGAAACACACGACTTGGTCAAGCTCTTTCAAGGTGCAAAACAAAGGCTCGCAAATGATAGAGGTCCAAACTACACACTATGTTTACTTGGCAAAAGAGATAATGACTCAAGACAATATGATGATCCATCGTCAGATAATGTTAGTGGTTTGGTTGTTGGGGATATTGGAAGTTTCTACTTTAAGCGTGACATTGTTGTTGAAAGTTGTTCATGAAAAAAGTTTTTTTAACATTAAAAAAAAATGTATAGGCCACAAAGAACAATTTGACATTGTTACTAAACCTAACCTATTGGGTCAACCTTGAAACCTCTTGACCTAATTCCTTACCTAGTCTGAGTTTAAAATTAACTCTCATAAGAGTTGCCTTCATATGACCCAGTTAACTTTGCGAGTTCAAAAGTAGCTTGGATGTTCAATAAAATATGGTTTAGCTTTAAAAAATTCAAAATGATATTTTTTTTAATATTGAGACAATGACATATTGGATCGATTCGAGTTTTGCGATTTAACTCGTTAAACTTGTGACCTAAATTACGGAATCTATTGGGTTTAACACCTTTGTTTTTTAAAATTATTTTTACATAATGATATGATAAAAAAAAATAAACACTTGTAAGATTAAGTACCAATCAAATATCGAGAAATTTGTTTCAGACTGCAATAACCTCATTGGAAGAATTAAAATACATTATGAAGATCAATCCAAAATCAATAAAATTTAAAAATTCGAGGATGGAATTAAAAAAAATAAAAAAAAGCTCAACCTATAAGGTTAAGCTTGAAATCTCTTGACTCGACTCATTGCTCAACCTATGTTTAAAATTAACTCATGTGAGAGTTTTCTCAATGTAACCTACTTGACTTGATGAATCCATAAACCCAAATTACTAGTAAAAAACATGAATTTTATTTTAATGTTTTTCAATTTAGTCCTTTGACATTGTGTTTAATAAGGACTGGACTTTGCAATTTATTTATATTTGTATTTTATGGGGTTATTACAATCTAAAAAAAAATATGGTATTGAATTGACGCTTGATTTTGTGAAAAAATAATTTGATTTTATTGTTTAGGATTTGAAATTAAGGGCCCAAGATTGAGAAACAACCCAAATGGCATGCCCTTTATAAAAAAATTCAAAATGGTCCTCGTTCTTTTTTTCTCTTTAGATTTTGCCTTGGGATTTGGCAAAGTTACTTTTTTACCCATTTTATTTTTCTATTGAGCGTTTTGGTTCAAAACTTTTTTTCTTATTTTTTAGTTCTTAGTTTGAAAGAAGAGAGAGAAAGTTGTGGGTTGACCATATTCTAGCCACTAGAACAATCATTGTTGATATTAACGAGTTCCATTTAACGAGAGTCATTGCATTGAGGTGTTTTTTTTCCCCTCAATACTCCTTGAAAAGGTAGATCAAGACCAGTGGCGGAGCCATAATTTTTTAAATAAGGGGGCAAATTACTAACAAATATTTGATATTATATACTATACAGACATGTGTTATATAGAGAAATTAATTTGAAATATATGTACCAACTCAAGTCAAGCAAAATTAATTTAAGAATACTTTTAAAATGAAAAAAACTTACATTATAATTGTTCTTTTCGAGATTTTATATTTTAAAACTGCTTCATAATGATTTTATTTTTAATCTCATTAAAAATATATTTCTCAATATATATAACAAACTTTCATTTATCTATTTCTGAATCTTTAAAGGACTAGGAAAGTTATTGGCAACAATTCTATGTTGACATATGGTACATAACATCTAAAATCATATCTTAAAAGGATTGTCACAAATTGATGTTGTTATTGCTGACTTGTTGTTTTGTACAAGTGGATTAAACATAAATATTAAATGTTTTCTTTTTAATTTATTTATTATGTCCCTAATTTTTTGAGTTGTTCTGTACTTCATTTTTAATCACTAATAAATTCATCACAATCATTTTTCATATGAAATTCATAACAAAATACTTATCAATTCATCAAAACTCATTTCAATTCATATCCATTAGCATATAATATTACTCATACACATATTAATTCAACAAACCCATAAATTATTGTAAACCCTAACATTTTCAATAACTAATTATACAGAAATAAAACTAAAATTAGATAATGAAACAAATAGAAAAGATGAAGGAAACTTTTCTAAGCATAAAGCATAAGAGGTTACTTGCTTAACTAATTAATAGCTTAGGGCTTGAAGAGAAATTTTGTAGAAGGAAAATAGACAGGAACAATAGTGGAAAAATAAAAAAAAAGAGCTTGAATCAATTAGTAGCTAACAAAGAAAATTAATCATGTAAAACTAACATATTAATATTTTAATATAACAAAATATTTTGAAAAAAAAAAGAGATGGGGGTGGGGGGCAATTGCCCCCTCTTGTCCCCATGTGGCTCCGCCACTGATAAGACTTAATTTTTAGAATTATGGTTGATTTTTCATTTTTAGACCAATTAAATGATGATTTAAGACTATAAATGGATATAATGAGGTTTATGAGGGTGTTTATTTGGTGTTTTTGATTGAAAAAAAGTGAGAAAATAAGGTTTTAGGCTGGTTGAGGTTTTACTTGATACTTCGCTAATCAGGAATGATTAGAAAAAAAAAACATTTATGACTTGTCCTCTTAGACAATGCATCATTTAAAATATTTATTTTTTAAAAAATTCATTCAGAGAACTAGACGTCATAGTAGCAACCTATGTGACTAGCTAGTTTAGTTAGGCTAGCAATTGGGTTACTAGGTGAAATGCCTACACATTCTCTTTTATTTTTTGTCTTAAAAAAGTTTGGTTTGATCCAAGACAAAACGTAAACCAATTATCTTGTTTGAGAAAAAGACAACAAAATTATGTTTAAGCAGGATTTAAGTTTCATAAATAATTTTAAAATCTCAATTAGAGACTGTTTGAAAATGCGGTCTAACCCGTGTTTTCAAAAAAATCAATTTGTTTTTGCTAAAAATTAATTTTTTTATGTTTTCGGATCATTTTGATATGTTGATCTCAAAAATAATTTTTTTAAAAAAATATTATTTTAATGCATTTCTAAAAAACATCACATTAAATCACAACCACAATCTCAAATAGGCTCTTAGATGCATAAACATAGAGCTTGTTTGATATTTTGTGACAGATATTATTTATTAAAGTGATTTACGTTTAGAAATATATTAAAATAATATTTTTTTAAAAAAATTATTTTAATATGCTAATATTAAAATAATATAAAAACATAAAAATAAATAAATAAATTTAATTTTTTTGTTTTTAAAATCGTAAAAACAAATTGGTAATACTTTACCTTAGAAAAACAACCGCAAGCAGGTGGACCGAGACACGTATAATCGCCAATGATAAACGGCCACGATCACCCCAACAAAATCTCCAATTTGATTGGGTGAACGGTTGAAAATCAAATTCCTATTGGTCCACGTATTCCGTCATGACATGTCGTTGCTTCAGTTCTATAAGCTACGTAATAGAGCCTCGTTACTATATAAACCCCACTCACTCACGAGCGATTCAAAAGAGAGAGTACCGAAACAAGCAGCCTTCTAAAAAACCAATACTTGATCCAATTCATTATCTCACTCACTCGACAGAAGAAACCAGAAACTCCTCCATTGTAAATCCAGAGAGAGAAGACGCGATGGCGGGCACGTGGGCAGCACGTGGTGTTGTGGTATCCGCGATTATCTTATTCGGTGAGTGTTTTTGATCTCGTCAACTTGATAGATCCGATTCTGTTTGATTCTGATTGAGAAGAATGCTGTAGATCTTGATAGATATTTTTAAGTTCTTAAACGCTGCCGTTTAGATCTGTTTAGATTTATGGTGTTGCTACCATTGATTAGGAAATGATTCGCTGTTTAAGCTGCTAGACGGTGCCATTAAGATTAGCTAGTGGTTTTTTTATAGGATTAGCATAATAATTTGGATATATTTTTATTTATTTATTTTTGTTATTATAGGGTGTTTGTTTGCGATTTCGATTGCGAAAGAGGAGGCAACAAAGTTAGGAACAGTAATTGGAATAGATCTTGGAACAACATACTCGTGTGTTGGTGTTTACAAGAACGGTCATGTCGAAATCATAGCAAATGACCAAGGAAACCGTATTACGCCATCCTGGGTGGCTTTCACTGACAGCGAGAGGTTGATTGGTGAGGCTGCCAAGAATCAGGCAGCTGTCAACGCCGAGAGGACCATCTTCGATGTTAAGCGGCTAATCGGAAGAAAGTAATGGCTAATTTTCCTCCGTTTTTTTCCCGTTTTAGTAAGTTTTCACAGTGTACTAAGGTTTTTCCCATTGCAGGTTTGAGGATAAGGAAGTACAAAAGGACATGAAACTTTTCCCATACAAGATTGTGAATAAGGATGGGAAGCCTTATATTCAGGTGAAAATCAAGGACGGGGAAACAAAGGTCTTCAGTCCTGAAGAGATTAGTGCTATGATTTTAACTAAGATGAAGGAAACAGCTGAGGCATTCCTTGGAAAGAAAATCAAGGATGCTGTTGTCACTGTTCCTGGTTAGTAAGCCTTATCTGGCCTAGTTTTTGAGTCAAATGTATCCTCAGTTTTTTACTCTCACCGATTTGGTGATCTTGTTTATTTTGCAGCATACTTCAATGATGCCCAAAGGCAAGCCACCAAGGATGCTGGCATCATTGCTGGACTCAATGTGGCTAGAATTATTAACGAGCCAACCGCCGCTGCTATTGCCTATGGTTTGGATAAGAAGGGTGGTGAAAAGAACATTCTTGTCTTTGATCTTGGTGGTGGCACATTTGATGTCAGTGTCTTGACCATAGACAATGGTGTCTTTGAGGTTCTCTCCACCAATGGTGACACTCATTTGGGAGGTGAGAACAAGAATTAGCTCTGCTTTACTCCTTTTCTTCTCCTCTTGTTGTTACATGCTTTTTGATCGTATTGCAATTGTTTATGGATGTTAAGCTTACGTGGTCTATTTTATTGCAGGTGAGGATTTTGACCAGAGGATTATGGAGTACTTCATTAAGTTGATCAAGAAAAAGCACGGAAAGGATATCAGCAAGGACAACAGGGCTCTTGGAAAGCTCAGGAGGGAATGTGAGCGTGCCAAGAGAGCTCTCAGTAGCCAACACCAGGTCCGCGTGGAGATCGAATCACTTTATGATGGCATGGATTTCTCTGAGCCACTCACCAGAGCCCGTTTTGAAGAGTTGAACAATGATCTGTTCAGAAAGACCATGGGACCTGTGAAGAAGGCTATGGAAGATGCTGGTTTGGAGAAGAACCAGATTGATGAGATTGTGCTTGTTGGTGGAAGTACTAGAATTCCAAAGGTTCAACAGCTTCTTAAGGATTACTTCGATGGTAAGGAGCCGAACAAGGGTGTGAACCCTGATGAAGCTGTTGCTTTTGGTGCTGCTGTACAAGGAGGTATCTTGAGTGGAGAGGGTGGTGATGAAACCAAAGGTATTGCCATTTTTTGAATGAGGTTTTATGTTTTATTAGAGAATTAGAGGACCATTTTTGTTAAACTATTCATTAATTGACAATGGATGCTGTGGCATACGGGATGCAGATATTCTTCTCTTGGATGTGGCTCCCCTCACCCTGGGTATTGAAACTGTTGGTGGAGTGATGACCAAGTTGATTCCAAGGAACACTGTTATCCCAACCAAGAAATCTCAAGTTTTCACCACTTACCAGGATCAGCAGACTACTGTGTCCATTCAGGTAAAATGAACGGAGCATTTGCTTTTCTATTACTCGGCACTGTCAATGCCTTGGAAATCTCAATTGGGTTGCTTCTGGTTGCATCGCAGGTTTTTGAAGGTGAAAGGAGTCTCACGAAGGATTGCAGGCTGCTTGGTAAATTCGATTTGACTGGCGTTCCTCCAGCCCCAAGGTCTGCCTCATGTACCCATTAATTCTTTCCATTGTATGCTCCATTACTTTTATGGTAGTTCAGGTATACTGATTCTTTGGCTTAACAGGGGAACCCCACAAATTGAGGTCACGTTTGAGGTTGATGCCAATGGTATCCTGAATGTCAAGGCAGAAGACAAGGGCACTGGTAAGTCAGAGAAGATCACCATCACTAATGACAAGGGTCGTCTGAGCCAAGAGGAAATTGAGCGTATGGTTCGCGAGGCAGAGGAGTTTGCTGAGGAGGACAAGATGGTGAAGGAGAGGATTGATGCTCGTAACAGTTTGGAGACCTATGTATATAACATGAAAAACCAAATCAACGACAAAGACAAGCTTGCTGACAAGCTTGAGTCTGATGAGAAGGAGAAAATTGAAACCGCAACAAAGGAGGCCCTTGAATGGCTGGATGACAATCAGAATGCCGAGAAAGAGGACTACGAAGAGAAGCTCAAAGAGGTTGAAGCAGTCTGTAACCCAATTATAACTGCTGTATATCAAAGATCCGGTGGAGCCCCAGGTGGTGGATCAGCAGAAGATCCTGAGGATGACTCACACGATGAACTCTGAGAATCTTTCAGCTTCCATTAACCCCTGCTGGAAAGCGAGGGCGAGATGAGGATGTAGGCTAGATCCAGTTGAGGATACTGTAATTTTGTTGATGCCAGAAGCTGAAGGGCTTATAACATCCCTTCTTTCTTCACATGTTTTTTCTTTCTTCTTTTGAGGTTAAAAATACATTGAATAGTTGTTTTACTTCGTTGTATTCTCAATGTTTTAAACTTTTCCAACAAGTCCTATCTATTGAATCAGGTTGAATAGTGTTGTCCTCCCTGAAACAAACAGGACCCTTGTTCTCGTGGGGTCATGAATGATCAGCACGGGGGCAAAAGGCCTGGCCTCGTTGCTATTTATTTTTTTATACTGTTTTGAGCAAAAAAATCTGAAAAATTATTTAAATCGAAAAAATCTAAAAGAAATTAACCAATTCAAAAAAAAAAAAAAATTGGTTTTAACCATCACTTTAAAAAGATAAAAGAGACTACATCAAACCATCTTCTCTCCCCGACAATAAATTCATGAACTTCAATCAAACTACATCCAACCTCTTTGCTCAGTATAAAACATTTAACACAAAACACAAGCAGATCTCTTTTCCTTCCCGTTTTAATTGATCTCCAGTTTTTATTTTTCTTGATATTTTATTAAATAGAATTCAATCATGTAAACTAGAACAAGTTCCTAAACAACAAAAATGAATTTTGCTTCTTGATTTTACAGATTTTTAAACAAAAACCAAACCGAATCAAAACCAGTCAGTTTGAATTAGTTTTAGTTATAAATTTTAAAAATAATAATTTCAATTTGATTAATTTTTTTATATAAAAACCAAACTGAACAGAAAAATAATTAACGTCACACACTTTTATAGATTTACTGCCAAGGTAACGACGAACACACATACAAGTTTGTCACGGGCAACTTAATGTGGAAATTTTGGTACCAAGTATGCACAGACTAGCCCCCATAGTATAGAAGACGATAACCTATTCAACAGCTTTGAGGAGACTCCGCTAACTTCAGTAAAAGCAACTAGAGACTGCCGAAATAATTATAATAATAGTAGTAGTAGTAGTAAAGGCACACATTCGGCTCTATCAACTAAGAGAAGACAGCCGCAAAATATTCTCTCAAGAACAAAGTAATATGCATTGCATGTGGGGTGAAAGGAGCCGTTCTTGTTGGTGAGGACATTTACCCAAAGGAAACGGATGAAAGAGGGGCAAAAAAGCTACTTTCCATTCACTTATTTTGTGAGATCATGGGGAAAAATATTTATTTGCACATAGTGAGCGGATAAGCAAGCCTGTTCTTTGAATTAAAGGCCGGATTTGGGATCGCCTGAGCCTGCTGCTACAATTCCCATTCCTACTCCATTTACTCTGGACTTATCCTCGTCTCTTGTTTCTCCTAATGCGACTTCATTACCATCCAACTCCTTAACAAGTTCATCCATCTTGCGAAATTGATAGGGCCATCTTGCATTGTAGAGGAACTGACGAAGATCAAACCTGTTATCCTCAGGTGAATAACTCTGCACACAGATGGATGAATATCAGTTTCTTGAAACCCCAATGATGATAAAAAGCTCCTGTTTTATGAAGTACCTCAGCATGATACGAAGGTGTCAAGACAGTCATTTTATGCCGATTGATGGAGTAGTACTTGAAGAAGTGTTTCACTTTGTCAGCCACCTCTAATGGAGATAATCTTGACCCCCATCTGTAGCAGAGATTCTGAAATGGACGATAGAACCCGCAGATGTGAGACTTGGAATGTAATGAGTAAATTACGAGACATAATAAGGTGTTGAAAACCAAACCTTAAACATTGACACAGGCCCACAGCGGAAAATCTTTCTCAGCCTTCCGTAAACTGAGAGTTCCTCGTATGTCATCCCCATGTCCACTTCATCAAGCTGTTTCATGCAGAATGGGGCATTAGAATTAATTTATCACTAGGGTACAATTAAGCGTGTTGACAGCAGAAGCATCAGTTCGAAACAAACACAAGCATCCATTTAAAGATCTATAAGATCTTCTTTGTCTATAATGTGACAAATGAATCTGGTTAATGAAAGAATACCTGGCTGTAGTTGGAACGTATAGGCTCCAATTCAGCTGTTGGGGGAGCTGCTTCAATTTCTGCCAAGGAAGAGTAACCAAGATGGATGGCTGCCCATCGCAAGAATGCCCGAAGGTCCTGCTTGCTAATACTTCCAATTGGATTTATATCTGCAGAGCTGCAATCATACTGCAAAAGACATGAAAATTGAATTCTCAAAAGTAGATGTGCCATTTTGACAGAACATTTTAACTATTGGTCGTACTAGCATCAAACTCCCAGAACCAGTTCACTTGAAAAAAACAGGAAAAAAATGAATATATCTGATTTACAAAATTTGTAAAGTTGAAAACTCAACTCAATTTGTTAAACTATACATCATACAGATGAGGGGTGATGAAGTTATCAAGTTTACAAAGAAAAGCAGTTTGCTTTAGAACTAAAAAAAATGGAATATCTGGTTTCAAAGTTATTCAGTACCTTTGTTAGGTAACCACGCAATCCTTCATCCACATTAGAGCTACCCAAAACGAGGTAAAACCCTGGTTTGCTGTGAACCCAAGGCATGAGTGAGGCTAGCATAAATGCTAGCACCATCCTGATTCGAGCTTGAATATTCTGCAGTCCTAGGTTTTCAATGTTAGAACCCCCATCCACCTACACAACAGAAAAAATAAAAAGAAAATTTTTATGATAAAGCTCACTCATCCACTAGCCAGCCAACCTTTTAATTTCAGTAATAAAAAACTTTCACGTAATCTTAAAACTATAATTCTTCAGGAAGCAAATTAAAGCCCATGCTAAGCTTTCACTGATAACCTAAATCATCATTGCATAAACTGAATAATTACTATACAGCAACCACGAGAGAAATTACAAGGACGGAATATTTTTCCTAGGCCATCCACTGGGGTCTGTTTTTCTAACCATCATTTTACCTTATAACGAGGTCGTTTGCCAGTAAGCGTTTGAAACAATGATAGCAGTGCAGATACAACACCATCTATGCTAACATCCAGATGCCATGAACCAATCTCATCCGCTAGTTCCTTTGCCCGCTTCTTTGTGTCTTCAGAACTGAAGGGGAAAAAAGATAAAAGATAAATCCAGCAACAACACAACCTTAAGTCACTGCAATCAATCTTAAGAGTGAAACACTTATATGAAGTAACCAAATAAGTTATCAGAAAGTTGGCTTCTGGAAGTGGAACTAGTCAACATCTGAAATTCCTCCAAAATTACACCCAATAATCCTCCGAGGAGATGTACTGCATCTTTCTACTAGACAAGCTCTTTTAGACAGCAGACATGCACAAAAAATCTGGTGTTTATACCAAATCCTAAGGCAGTCAATGACAGGCCTTAACATACAAGCCCGGTAATATTGCTGAACAAGTGTTAACCTATTATCATGAGTTAACAATGTTATAGTTTTGTGCCTAGTCAATAGTAACTGTTTAGTCCTAAACAGGAATTTAAATGTTAGGAAATAAAGTTGGAAAAAAGGTAATGATGAACTCTTAAGAAATATATACTAGTCTTCCCATTTCAAAATAGCAAAATCTTCAGATTGATCCCAAAATTTAGTTCCCAAGATTTAGTGATTTACATTTACTGACAACTGATAATCAGGCAGCATCAAATAAAATTGAATGGCAGTTACATGTAATGGAAATTCCTACGATAGTAATGACAACACTGAGCTTGTCTGAAACAGAACTATAACAACAACAACAACAACAAGAGAAAGATGAGCAGCAATTCTATGCACATGTACCGACCTATTCTCAGACCCCATAAATACAGTATAAAATATTCGTTTTGCAAATTCTTTGCTGTCAGTAGGAAACTGCCCATCAGTATAATTGCCAATTCTTATTGCATCAGCTTTGACCTGTTCATCCCCGTTATCAATTTCTGCAAGCAACATGTAAAAACCAATCAGTGAATAGTAATCATAGGATTTAGGGATGGCTGTTTCAGGTTTTCAAGACAGGGGCAGGCAGATACTGCCTGATATGCCTTCTTAGTTCACCCCTACTAACCTCATAAACTAGAGTCATGGCTCTTGATTAATAACAGCTCAAAATCTTGGCTGTGTATAGCCAGCTGGGTACTGAATTCAGCTCAAGGCACTTGGCTGTGTATATTGATAGCTATGACTAGTTAACTAGGCTACTGATGATCTCCTTTAGTAGTGGGAAACATAACAAAAAGGTAAAACTTGAAACAGTGAAATGGTTGCATTGAAAAAATTGACCTTTTACAACAAGCTGGCACATGCAGCCAACTATAGCAGCTACAGAGGAGCTATCTGCGCCACCAGAAAGAGGAAGCAAAAATCCAGAAGCTCCGCTTCTTCTTAAATAGTCCCATAGCCAGCAACCAGGGCCAAAGGCTATTTCCTCCTCGGGAGAGTGATAATTAATCTGCAAATCATAAATCAAGCCTAACTTAATAAACTTAAATATTTGATTCACAGGTGCCATAGTCTAGTAAATATCATTGATAGTCTTCAAAACTTAGGTGATAACATCAGGTATTCCTGATTTAACAATAGTGAAGGACCAAGAGGAAACCTTAAGGGGGCTAGAAAGGGACATTTGCATGCTAAAAGGCTGACAGAGCTTGTATGGCACCAGGACTGATGATACTGTGTTTTTGTAACTTGCTTGTTCTTGAAAACTACTAATAGATCCTCTTAGACTAGCAACCTGCCATCAAGCCAGAGACAAAATGCATCAGAACCAACTGCTTCAAACATAAAACATGAGAGTATAATAATATTACAGGTTCTGAAATGATGTGAAATTTTATCAACAAAGCAAATCAGCTGACAAACATATATTAGGAAATGCTCTCTCGTGAAGTTTTTCAGCAATCCATAAATACTATTGTTCTCTAGGAGTGCAAAAGTATAGCATACCGCATCCAGATCCACTTGGGCAAGAACGACCTCACTATCCCTTAAAGAAAACTGTGAGCCTTGGGCAACCACTTCTCCATTCACAACAACGCAAGAGCACCCATCTGAGAAAATGATCTGTTAACCACAGAGTTTCAAACAATTCTCTTTTTTAAAACACATTAATGAACTAACCAATCAAGAAGCAGAGTTATTGGAAGGTGTAAGCATCGAACCATAAAAACCACAATATGTGCAAAGTATAAGCTTCTATATGGAATTAAGGTAATGTTTGCACTAAACAAAATACAAGCAGCATTAAAATTAAATGCAATCACCAGAAACTAAGAGCATCTGTATACCGTAATAAAGGCGGCCGCCATCGCATCCTTGGTGATTACTGTACATGTAAACTCCTCCACAAGTATGAGTAGCACCTATAAAAGCGCGAAGACGAACATCAAGCTTTCTCAATTGGTGGTGACTTCCACTTGCATTCATAAACACTTCAACCCCATTGAGTGCAAGCTCAGCATGAGGAGGGATAGGAGTGAAAAGCTCTTCACAAACTTCGGCAGCAACAGCTCTATATACGAGTAAATTCTAAAATTACCATTTAGTTGAAGCAACCTATCAATAACCAAAAAACAAAAGAACAGAAAGAGCAACCAGAATCACGATCACTTACGTATCTAAAAACTGCACATATCCATGACCAAAATGCACTGATTTCTGTGAAATAGCCTCGGCAATTTCACTAGGGAGCTGAAAGTCCACAAGCTGATCTTTGTGTTTCCATGCTGTAAACCACCTGAGTTCTCTATAATTCCCATCATTTGCGAGCCACATTTTCGGACGAATCATAATAATCTTTCTGTTAAAGCACAAGACTTGACAATTATAACGCTCTGATCCTTTAATTACAGGCATTCCTATACTACACAATATCCCATCTGTCCAATCACCTACCAATATCTCTTTCAAGCACTCCCAGCTGCAATAAAGATCAAAACTTTCACTCTTAATCACCAATTCAAGCACATAAAAATACAAAACAAACAAAACCCAGATCATAAAAATGAAACTGAAACTGACCCATGATTGATAGTGTCAAGTTCCAAGAAATGATCTTCACAGCCATAACCAGTGATTTCAAGCTCAGGGCCAAGTCTAATAACAGCACCAGCTTGTTTAGCTTGGGTTATTGACTCTTTTATGTTTTTTAAATTACAGTCAAAATCCATTGCCCATTGGTTCAAGTTACAGGTAGCTACCTTTAACAGCCTCATAGTGTTTTCAAATCCTAAGAACCAAGAAAAAGTTTCAGACTTTACTCTATGAAAACAACAATAAGGAGCTCAAGATTCAAAAAGGATGGAAATAATTTCAGTAATTTCAAGTGGTGATAATGACAATGGGGTTTTGCCGTTTTGGGGTGGATGAAGAGGGGAGAGATTTTTGGCCTTGTGTTTTATTTTATTTTCTTGTTGTTGGGGGGGGGGGGTAGTGGAATTGGATTCTGTTAATTGAGGAGGGAATTTTATTTTACTGGGGGGGGGGGGGGTAGTGGAATTGGATTCTGTTAATTGAGGAGGGAATTTTATTTTGTTGTGGTTTATATTAATAAAGAGGAATTGAAAGAAAGACTGTGGTTTTGAATTCTTTATTTATTTATTTTTGGGTTTATTGAATTTATTTTGGGCTTCCAGGATCCTTTGATGGGTTTGGGTTACTGACTATGGTTGTTTTGTTTAACATGTTTATAAATGTCGAGTTTAAGAGTTTGTCTAATATTTTTATTAAATTAATATTTTTTAAATTTATTTTTGATAATAATACATTAACACAATTTAAAAATATCAAAAAACTTATTTTTAAAAAAAAAAAATTAAATTTTTATAAAAACACTTTCTGGTTGCCAAAACAAACCAACCTTGGATAAATTAATTCTTTTCCGGTCCTGTAAAGATTATTTATTTCAATTGAGTTTTTTTTAAGGCTTGGATATGAAAACATATATTTAAAAAAAATATATATTTTAAATTAGCGCATAAATTGATTACTCTCTTGTTGTCTGAAAAAAATCTTTCTTTTAACTCAAATACAAATATTACTTGTGAAAGTTGATTTATTTAACCATCTTTGTATTGAAATTGTGAGATTCACCACGAATTATATTATAGACTAATTCCAAGCTGTTAGGGTTTAGAGATTTTTTTTAGAGTTTAACATGTGTCTGAAATACAATTAATTCTAAAAACTAAAAAAATTGTGTCTGAAATATGATAATTTATTTTCCTTTTCTATTTCCTGTATAATTTTTACCTTTTTAGTGATTTATAATCTTAGTTTTAAATTTTTATGCATTCATTTTTTTGTGTTCTATTGAGTTTTGACAAATCCTGAATTGCTTTTGATGGAATATAGAGGGAGGGAAGGGTAATTGTCAAAGACAGGACTGATTCAGTTTATCTATAAAAGACAATATTTTTAACAACAATCTATAATCTATACTTCATGTATACATGTTCTGCAAAAAAATTGTATTAGGGGTGAGTAAAAAAATCAAAAAATCAAAAAATCGGTTAAATTGAAAAAACCGGAAAAAAAATAATAAAAAAAACCGAACTGTAAAAAAAACCGATTAAAATTTAAAAAAAACAGACGGTTCAGTTCGGTTTAGTTTTGGTTTTATAAACAAAAAATCCGAACCGAAAAAACGAGTCAACCAGGAAAAAACCGAGAAAACCGAGCCAAACAGGTTTTTGTCATAAAAAACCGAACCAAAACTGGTTGGTTTGAATCGATTTCAGTTTAAAAAAAAAAATTCAGTTTGGTTACATTATTTTAATAAAAACCAAACCGAATCGAAAATGATCACCCCTAAATTGTATTACTTCACAAAGAAAAGAAGAAACATGAATGTTTAAATCTTGAAAAAGGACACATTTCAACCCCTCTACTACAAAATAATTTTCAATTTGACCCTTCAAACATTCCCCAATGAATCTCCATCACCAAAATTTATGACAAAAATAATGGTTATTTCACAACATTGAAGGAAAAACTTCAAGGAAGGGATTGATTAGGCAACTCCCAATATAAAAAGGACCCAATCAAGAGTGAGTGTCGAGCGTACGGTAAATATTATATTTTAAAATATTTTTTTATTTAAAAAACAAAAAAAATTTAATTTGAAAAAAATTTCAAAAAATAATGAAACAGCTGCTGAACCGTAACACTAAACAGGCCTGAAGAACAAAATGAACCCTACAACACACTCATGGACTCATGGATCCGATACTAAAATCCAAGGCCCATTGAAGTTTATTAATAAAAAACCCCACCTTATCGAAGCCTAAAAATAAATAAAAATTCTATCTAGCCCATGAAAACGTCGTCGTTTATTTCACTGAAAGCAAAATACAATCTCCAGTCCAGGTTTCATCTCTCGCCCACTTTCACCTCTATGGTCTCTCGCTCTCCCTGCGAACAAAACCATATCGTTCTCTGCTCGTAGCCATGACAGAAGTGGCGACCTCAGTGGTTCACGAGGTGCTTGGCCCCCGATTCCTGGAAGTCGATCAACCAATCATCGATTACATAATCAACGTCCTCGCCGACGAAGATTTTGATTTCGGCGATGAAGGCGAAGGCGCTTTTAATGCCATCGGTGAACTCCTCGTCGGGGCCGAATGCGTCTCCGATTTCGCCGAATGTCGCCTGGTAAATGCAAACAGCTTCAAATTAATATCATCGCCTAAAAAAACTAATTGATTCAACTTGTTTGGATAGCTTTAAATAGAAAATTGAGCGACAGCGTTGGTGTTTTATGTGAATTTTTGAGTTGTTTTTGTTGTGGAAATCATTGCATTGATTTAGGTCTGTAGTAAGCTGAGTGACAAGTTCGGGAAGCATGGATTGGTGAAACCGAAACCGACGGTAAGGAGTCTTACGACTCCGTTTCGAATGGATGATGGAATGGACGAGGAAGTAAAGAAGAAGAAGCCGGAGCCCATTGATGGTCCTGTTCTCACCGAGCGTGATAAAATGAAGATTGAAAGGAGAAAAAGGAAGGATGAGCGCCAACGAGAGGTATAATTTTGATGGGACTTCTATAATTCGATGATTGTCTAGATTTGTGTTGCTGTTGTTGATGATGTTTGTGCTGTCCTGATTGTGCAGGCACAGTACCAAATACATCTGGCGGAAATGGAGGCGGTTAGAGCTGGAATGCCTGTTGCATGTGTAACTCATGATGGTGGTGGTGGAGGACCAAATGTTAAGGACATTCATCTGGAAAATTTCAATATCTCCGTGGGTGGTCGGGATCTCATTGTAGATGGTTCTGTGACACTTTCTTTTGGGAGGCATTATGGTGGGTTTTTGTCTCTCTTTCATGGCTTTATGCAGAAAAATAGGAAAAGAAGGAATTAAAAAACTGAAAATGATAGTTTGGCAATAACTAGACCAGATAGTAAATACAATTTTGCTTTGCTGTTATAGCTGTTATCTAGTTATGATACTATTTTACTGCACCTTTCATGCAGGGCTTGTTGGAAGAAACGGTACAGGAAAAACAACTTTCCTCAGGTACATGGCGCTGCATGCCATTGATGGTATTCCTCGAAATTGCCAAATTTTACATGTTGAGCAAGAAGTGGTTGGTGATGATACATCAGCATTGCAATGTGTTCTGGACTCTGATATTGAGAGAACCCGGCTTTTGGAAGAAGAGGTTTGTCTACATGCACAACAGGTCAGTGTGTAGTTTTCTCTGTGGTGAATGTCACCCTTTTCAGTTTTTTTCCTGTTGCTCTTGCCTTTTGGGGTAGTCATTGCTTGTATTCTTGCTGACACATTGATTCTTGTCCTCAAGAGAGACTTGGACTTTGAGGATGCCGCTGGAAATGGAAAAGGTGATCAGATTGGGGCAGTTAACAAAGATGCTATTTCACAAAGGCTTGAGGAAATATATAAGAGGCTTGAGTTAATCGATGCATATTCCGCGGAAGCACGTGCTGCTTCCATTCTTGCGGTCAGCACTTGAATCTTTCTTGCACTTCCTGACTCTATCGGTGCTTGCTTGATCAGGCCTGAAACTAAAATAAAAAACTGTTGGCATCTAATGTATTCTATTGATTGAAACTGGCTTTGGCTCCAACAAAATAATAGGGTGTGAACATAAAATCTAAATAAAGCTTTGGATAGCTGATAGTAAAAATGAGGGAATATAAGATCTAGGTGCAAGAGATGCTCTTATGGATTTCTCCACAAAAAAAATGCTATAGTACTGAAACCCTGTCTTTGGGTTGATTCGGCATGGACCGTTTAGATGGTTCACCTTGCTTGATGCACTATTCTCATCATCAATGAATATTTGCAGGGTCTTAGTTTCTCCCCGGAAATGCAGAAGAAGGCAACCAAAACTTTTTCAGGAGGATGGAGGATGAGAATAGCTCTTGCTCGTGCTCTGTTTATAGAGCCTGATATATTGCTGCTTGATGAACCTACGGTACAGCATATTCTATATTCCTCTTCAGGATATACTTGTTATTCAGTATAACTTGGTTATTTACTTCTCGTTCATTTTTACAGAATCATCTTGATCTCCATGCTGTCCTGTGGCTGGAATCTTACTTGGTGAAGTGGCCGAAAACGTTTATAGTTGTTTCCCATGCTAGAGAATTCTTGAACACAGTAATATTCACATTGCTGCTTATTAAGTATTGATCATTTTAGGTTGCCAATTTTTTTCTATCCACTGTTTCTTAACTTACAGGTTTGTTTGCAGGTGGTCACTGATATTCTCCACTTACAAGGGCAAAAACTGACTGGTTACAAAGGTGATTATGATACCTTTGAAAGGACACGGGAAGAGCAAATTAAGAACCAACGGAAGGCAATTGAGGCAAATGAAAAATCAAGAGCCCACATGCAGGTTAATTCAAATGCCCTGCCCTAACAATTCTGTGATGTGAATAATGTCAAGCCCATTTTCCATGTCAATTTATTGATTTGGTGTTTTATGCCCCCCCACCCCACAGTTTTTTGTGCTTTTGACAGCATCTTTGGAATTTTGTGGCGCATAGATCAGAGAATTTCAAAATTGCACTACCACTTGTTTGAATTACAATATTTAGATTTTAGCCAAACCAAGATTTCCAGATTATATCAAGTCTTGTGTATGACATGTAAATGTTCTTTGTGATGCAGACCTTTATTGACAAGTTCCGTTATAATGCAAAGAGGGCATCTCTTGTACAGTCAAGAATCAAGGTGCGTGTTATAATCATTTTGGTGGATGATTTTAAATTGAAGAGCTCAGCCCATTTAATGCTCTTCTTGCTTGTTAAACCAATACTTATCCTCTCCTTTGAATTCAGGCACTGGACCGATTGGGTCATATGGATGAGATTGTTAATGACCCCGAGTATGCATCTCTCTTCCTATGTGGTTGACTCGTTTCTAAATTTCACATGAATTAGGTTCAGTTACCCCTTATAGTTTTATTCATTGGAACCATATTTACCGTTTCTCGGCGTGCAGCTATAAATTTGAGTTTCCAACTCCAGACGATAGACCTGGTGCTCCTATAATAAGTTTCAGGTTTGAGTTGCTGCTTATGTAGCCATATTTTGGATTTATTTATGTGATGCTCTTTGGATTCTTTTAGCACCCACTGCAATTTGTTTATTATTATTATTATGAAGCCACGAAATTGAGAAAATCACACATGATATCATTGATGTTTGGTAAATCTGAATACAGTGATGCATCATTTGGTTATCCCGGGGGCCCTTTAATGTTCAAGAACTTGAATTTTGGGATCGATTTGGATAGCCGTATTGCAAGTAAGGATGCCTGCCACTGCAAAAACATCTTTCTTTTTTATTACTGCAATAGACCATCCAGTATGGTACAAGTTATTAAAATGGTATACTATCTGTAAGGTTGCAATTATCTTATATGTTATTCCTCATTCATCCAGTGGTTGGACCAAATGGCATTGGCAAATCAACAATACTAAAACTAATAGCAGGGGAGCTACAACCAACCTCTGGTACAGTCTTTCGTTCTGCAAAGGTATCTTACCAGCTCCTTTTATTGAGCATCTCAAATAATAATTTGCTATCAATGCTAATACTTGTCATATATGAAGAGTTTGTGCCACGGGATCCTCTTTCAATGATAAAAGTCATCTCTTTCTGTGGGAGAAAAATAATAATTTTATATATGGGAAGACATCCTGTTTTCTTTTGTAATTGATGGTGGAACATTTCAAAGTTTAATCTGGTCATCATTTTGCGTAACATCTCACTTGAATCTGACGAGGAATAAAATGACAGGTCCGCATTGCTGTGTTTAGTCAGCACCATGTTGATGGACTGGATCTATCTTCCAATCCCCTTCTGTATATGATGCGTTGCTTCCCAGTGAGTTTTTACTTTGGAAAATTATGCTTTCATTTTTTGTTTTCTTGCGACATGGTTTTATGAATTTTTTAGATTTCATGGTTTTAGCGAGGATAATGATCAGAGTACCTGGAGTTCTTCTGAGAATAGTAGAAATACATCCTTGAACCTTAGTGTGTTCTTGTTGAGATCTGGAAAATGTAAGTTAGGAAGACCAAGAAGCAGAAAATAAGTTCTCTCCTCTTCTGCTTCATATTGCATTTTAAAGCAGATGACTTAGAATGGTCACTGGAATATTTGATTTTATTTCCATAGTTGGTGATGCTCTGTTCTTATTTGTCAATTATTGTACATAGCCAAAAATATCCATGAATCTCTTGTCATGATCAGCCCATTATCCAAGGATAGAGATGGTGCGGTGGTCCAGTTAGGGAGAAATCCTGCCCAGAGACTTTTTACTGGACTTAGGATAATATCCAGATTGATGTATTGGTAGCCTAAAGTCATTCTGGATTTGAAATAACCTTTTAGTTGGTGGTTGGAGATTGTACAATGTATTACCCTTTCAGCCAATTCTGTGTGTCATGCCTTCCCCTGTTTTGGTTTTTTTTTTTTTTTTTTCCTTCTCTTCATGTTATTTATTTGAACAAAAGCTTTCTTTTAGGGAGTGCCTGAACAAAAGCTTCGAGCTCACTTAGGTTCTTTTGGTGTTACGGGAAATCTTGCACTTCAACCGATGTACACCTTGTCTGGTATGTTTGTTCTCTTTTGCATGCCTACTTCTTATCATAAACTGTAGATCCAATTAGATCCTTCTGAACCAAAGCTTGACTTGGGTTTCAAAAGGAGTTTGATATTCTTTGGCTCAAGTCAAGCATGGGTATGCAAACAAGATGCAATTTATGTTTTAAACATGAAGCAATAATGGTAATAATGTCTTGTGGATTGCTTTTGTCTGATGCTGATGCATTAACATTTTTTTTTGTGTGTAATTGCTTTTTATTATTAGGTGGTCAGAAAAGCAGGGTTGCATTTGCAAAGATAACTTTCAAGAAACCACACATAATATTGCTTGATGAGCCATCCAATCATCTTGTAAGTCATTATCGTTCTCCTCCACTCTTTTCTGCCCCTTTTTTTGTTGCTGTCAAACATGTTGGGAGGTGTTGAAATATGGGAAATGATAATTTGTTCATTTGTCCTACTGATTTTGTGTTGGAGAGTTGGAGTATGAAATATTCATTTAAGCTTTCAGTTTATTTATGCGGAAAGGAACATATACAAATGTGGTTATAAAGATAAAGCTTTCTGGTTACCTAGACATAGTATTATCTTTTCCTTTGTTTCATTATTTTGTTGATGAAAAACTGTAGCCGGGTAATAGGATTGTAGCTTTTCTGATTTTAATTCTGAATTAATACATTCACATCATAGCAACTTCTTGCAACACACTGATATATGTCAACTTGCAGGATTTGGATGCGGTGGAGGCACTAATCCAAGGCCTTGTTTTGTTCCAAGGAGGGATTCTCATGGTATTGCATCTGTTCAGTTGGACAATTACTTTTTGCTGATTTCATTTATCAAAATAAACGATTGAGTCAAGATAATATGGTTTTCAATTCTCCAAACAAAAAAAAAAAAAAGAGGAAAAAGAAATAAAACATTACTGGCATGTTTTTATACAACTTCTGGTCTTTCTTGCTTGCAGGTTAGTCATGATGAGCATTTAATTTCTGGAAGTGTGGATGAACTATGGGTGGTATCACAAGGAAAGGTGACACCTTTCCACGGGACTTTCCTGGATTATAAGAAGATACTCCAATCATCTTGAATATACTCTGTCTGAGTTCTCAATTAGTCATGGTGCAGTATGATGGATGGCATAGATTGATTGGCACAAATAACTCAGGCCCCTTGTAACTTTGGTTTTGATTCATGAACTAGAATGAAGAAGAAGAAGAAAAGGCTTACTGAATACAGTGCGTTGTGTGATTTGGAATGCCGCATCTAGACCACAACACTCTAGTACCTTATTGCCGAGTACTTGAGATTACCTCGATATTGCGAATCGATACTGTCCTTATCTTGTGGAGAATCAGATGAGTTCTGTGAATTGAAGTTTTGCTAAACCTATACAATCTCATTTGCATGATTGGTAACTTATCTAAGTGTTCTTTTCAATGAGTTATATCACTAGGTATTTTTGCGTTTGCTTGTTCAATTCTTGATTAATGTCTAGATGTGAGGAAATCCTCGAAGGCTTGTTTACTTCTTTTAAATGTGGTATTGAAATGGATCCTCTACTATATAGAGAAATGGTCCCCGCCATGATGAAACTTAACCCACATTTGTTTACAGGTGAGGCACGGTAGACCCTAGCTTGGAGGAGGTCGACTAGGGATTTGATCTTATGGCCTTAGGGAAGGCCATATGCTATTGCAGCACCTGAGTCTACTGTGCTTCATATTACAAAAAAAAATTATAAGAAACGATCGATTGTTAATCTTAGTTTCATAATTATATTAAAAAAAATGTTGTTATATTTAATTTCTTCACTTTTAGACAATACCACTTGGCTAAGAAAAAACAGGATTTGAACCATCGAAATTTGGGCGTCGTTCAAACAAGCTTCACCAAAGAATACGCAATTTTCTTTCTCTCGGGAGGTGTTTGATTAGAAGAGGATGAAACTTGATAAAGAATTAAGAGAAAATATTTAAGAACTTTTTTATGTTTAAATAAATATTTTTTTAATAGAAAAGTTAAAGATATTTTAGAGAGAAATTTTGAAATTAAATATGTAGCTAAAAATAAAGATTAAAAAGTTATTTTTTTTAAGGATTTTATGGTCTTTATAGCCCATTCTTCTTACTCTTTGTTTAAGGAGCTCACTCGAAAGTTATTTTTTTATAGCCTTAAAACATTTTTTATATGTAAAAAAAAAATCTGAATTGTTAATTTTAATTAATACCCTATGTGTAATTTTTATAAATTATTTAGTTTAACTTCTTTAACATTTTAATTGATTGTCTGGATTGTTTATATAATTTTGTAATACTTAAAAAAATAGCTGTGACTTTTTTCATCTTGAATTTTACCTAGATAATTTGTATTTGCATATTTTATTTATAACGGCAAAAATTATATGTAATTAATATGTAGAATTAACCTCAAAGATATAAGTATAAAATAAGAAGGATAGATAATATAAAACATCTATATATGTATCTATTTTTTATTTTTTAAACAAAAAATTAGTTTTTCTCTTTGATTTTTAATAATCAATAATGATTGTTATTTAACGATTCTTATACTTTCCAATCAATTTTATTAAAAAAATTATTTTTTAATTAAATATTTTTTATTTTTTAATGAAAATAATTTATAATTTCAAAAAATAAGTAAATATTATTATTGTCCTTTTCTTTTTCATTAAATTCTTTTAATATTCTATCTTTGGTGTACCATGGGTTTATTATGTTGTTGTAGGGTATTTTAGAATTATAACATAGTTTGATAAAAGTTTTGGAAAAGCAACACAAGTTAAAAAAGTATTAGGGAGGTAACACAGTTTGAACACATCCGCTATTGAAAATAACGGTTGTTTTAAAAATCATGTCTCTCTCGATTTAGTTAACATTTATAACAGGTTAACCCAAGATTTTATGAAGATTCAATAACCAAAAAAATAAGATTTAAAATTCAATGGCCAAGAAAAAATAGGTTATTGAGGACACACTGGAGTTTCATTTTCAACACTTTCAGTACTGTTAGAAAGATCCGTACGAAACGATTCTAAACACGCCTAAAAAGATCACAAAATACGATTATAACTTGTTGAGGGGTTTTGTTCGAGGTTAATTTAGGGTTAATTACAGTCTCATTTGATGTTCTTTCAAGATGTAATTAAAATCATCTTGTCGAAATCTTTCTAATAGTACCTATCACGTAAAAAATGAAGCCTTAGTATTTTCTTAGTGACCTTTTTTTTCTTTTCTTTTCTTTTTCTTTCTCAATTTCTTTTTCTTACTAGATCACATTATCTTTCTTTTTTTCTTAGCCATTAGATCTTGACTTGTATATTTTGTATATTTTGACCATTGAATCTTCATAAAATTTTAGATTGAATTTTGTTTAGATTAATTAATTTATAAAAATAACATATCTTGAAACATGACTAAACAACTATTTAAAATAGTGATTATATATATAAAAAATATATTATGAAACGTGATAAAAAATAATTTTTCAAACAAAAATGATTTTTCAAACACTATATGTTAAAACTTTGTAATTTTCCAAATAATATTTTCAATCTACAGTATTGTCCCAAAACTTTTAGGTATATTTTAAAAAAATCCGTTGTGATGGCCAAAACTCATCCTATCCCAGTAATTACGGATAAGATCAATGATTAATATCTTAATTAAATACCCCCACAAAATTCCAAATTAAAGCAACCCTTTACCACCCCCGCCCAATCCGCGCTCCTCAATTTCTCAATTAGGGTTAAAAAATCTCTCCCAATTTCCTATCCCTTCGATCGACAATGGAGAACAGCAACGATAACATCAACACCGCCATCACCACAACCACCAACAGCAGCATTGTATCGGTGGAGAATTTGAATAATGTAGCTAATTGGGTCAGCGCCACCGTGATCTCCGCCTTCTTTTCTTCTCTTGAGCGCTTCTCTTGCGTCAATGTTGCCACCATGGATCCTGATGACGATGACGATGAGGCACAAGATCGTCCTCTCGCTCTCTCTACTAATCAGCACCTCCAACACAACGACGTTGCTAATCTCCCTGTTTGATCGTTATCTTCTACAGTAGCGCGTTACAAAAGAAAACGAAAAAGAAAAAGAACAAAAATTAAGAATTGATTTTTATTGCTGGAGACCGTTCTTTCTTTTCTTTTTAGGGTTTTATGAAAACACAAAATTGTGATAACGTGATTGATTAATTACTATTGTATTCATTCTGTTTCTGTGAATTGAATGAGTGTACTTTATTTTCTATTTGTTTGTTCTGTTGATTGAAATTTTTTAGGGTTTTTGTGTTAATTGTTTACACTTTATGGAAATGCTTCCTGCTCTCGTCGACCCAAGGACGGGCATGAGAAAAATAATTGATATGTTTTCATCTAGGATGATACGTAGAAGAAATGGATATACTGTGGGTAAGTTAGTGCTTTTGCTGAGAGGTATGAGCTCGCTCAGTGCTTTCATTACTGTCTGGGTGTCGTATTCTTATGTTCATAGACAAAACTTAACTGAATTCTACAATAAGAACATCATAATAGAAGATCATTAGTGATCTGAAATCTCATGAGAGCAAAATTGAAAGAATGTGTGTAAATTTCATGGACATAAGCTCGCAGCAGCATGTTAGATTCTTGAACAAGGGGGGGCAGCAGCATGGTAGGTTCTTGAATAATAACACGGTGGTTTGTAGTAGAACATGATCACTCTCTATTTTGATGAAACATGTACAGCTTGTGCACTGTAATATGCCATGCAATGTGTTATGGTTCTTTCATTGTTGGTATGGCTTGATGTGATTCCTTATTTGCTTACACTAGAATTTATAGGCTTCAGTCTCTGCTGTGGTGAGAATAGGTTGGGTGCCCTGGAAATGTTTGGATAACTTACTTACCTCACATATATATAATGAAATAGAACTGTGGCCTACCTCTGAAGCTGCTACTTTTGGAGTTTAACTCAGACCACTCTGAAAACAAGGACAGAGCCAATTGAACAGTAATTCTATAACGGCAACACACTAAATTCTTGTTGCTTGCTGAAGGCATTAAATTCTGCTCGCTTGCTGAAGTATCATGCAATAGGTTAGCAAGTAAGCTCTGCTGGCTGTCGGAGTCATTACTTTCAGTTTGTTTAAATTAGCTCCAAGTATATTCATGAGATTTATAGGAAAGAAAGAATTTTTCTTATGTAGTTTGACCTTTTTTCCTACGCCTGAACTACCCTACCCATGGAGCAATTGTTGCTGAGAGAGTTGGTTTTGAATGCATCCTTAATTATATCCCACAGGCTCCTTGGTCTGGTCGGAGACATTCAATAACATTGGAAGAATATTGGGTTCAGACTAGTATTTATCATTCTCATTCAGCCTCTTGTCTCTATATTTTATTTGTCATATTCGCTTTAACTTCCTGTTTGGATGTTGTGCTACGTGGAAGTTATATCCATACGCTGTATACAGGTGTGTTTGCGTCATATTTTCTTGTCATTACTCCAGTGAAAATACTCGGACATAATTTTCAAGAAGACATGTATTTCAAGAAGGAAAGAAAAACAGTAGAGGATTGAGGCAAAATATGATTTTTTTACTAGAATTCATATTGCATTGCCCTGATTCAACATTTCATTGCATCTATGCGGCACATATTTTACATCTTTGTTTCTCTCAACCTTGTATTTACACCAGGTTCCTAGTCTCGCCTGATGAAAAGTAATGGTAAATACATTTGCTGATCTGAACAGGATGCTAGTTCGTGAATGTTCAACTTACCAGCATTACTCATCTTTGCTCTCCTTCCAACAAAGCAGCATGACCACACAACGGCAAATTATGTACAACCTTGCCCTCGCCCCCTTCAAAGCCTTGTTCTTTGCCTGAATTCTGGTTTGCCTTTGTGGGGATGAAGTAGCTTCCTTTCCCTGGGAAGTCGACAGTTCCATGAACACGAGTCCCCTTTGATCTTTAGACCAGAACAATCTCTTGTGCCCTTCTTTGTCTCGTTTTATGTATAGCTTCTTTCATAGAGGAATCTTTTGAAGGAGTTACTGACTGAAGTTTATTTCAGTTTTCTTTTTCAAGTCAGTAAATAAAGGGTGAAAGTAGCACGAAACTGAGTTACTGGCTCTAGTCAGCCTTAGCTGTTTTTCTGTCCTCTTCCCTGGTTCAACATCCAGATTTTCAGGCAGTTGTATCCTGCATCACCCAAAATTAGTGTTCTATTCCAGGATTTATTCCCTAAAAGACAAATGGATTACATATCCCTCTAGACTTCGGTTATATAAGCTTTTAGCTAGCGGAATCACAATTACCTTGGCTGAGATGGGGCGGTGAATTTACCCTTAGTTTTTTCCCATCTCATGATTATTTCATGACCGGTCTTTCTTCGTCATTTTGACATGGTACAAAGTTTTTCCCTACCGAAAGTACTTTTCGGTTAGTTACTGTGTAATGTACTTTGTTATTTATTTGTCTAGAGAATTTATATGGTCAAATTCAATTTCGAAAGCACCAACCTATCCAATTCGGCTATGCAACCTTGTTTCGGTACAAGTTATTAAGAAAAATGCTTATATGGGTTCATGTTGGCCTCGTGCAGCTCTCTCTATCTTTGATTATGAATGTTTGCTTCACTAGTCAAGTATAGAACAGAACCTTTCACGTAGTTGTTCTTTCTTTCATATTGTAATTTACAATTATGGAGTCCTTTAAGGAAACACCATATTCTCTCCCCGCCAACCTCCTAGGAACTAGAAAATAATACACCCCACTATGTAAGAAGTTGGCTTTGATGCGCTAGTGTTGGCAAATACAATTCTTGGAATATAGTAGGAAATAGCTAGTGGACTCTGCCAATCATATTGATGGGATTTCATAGTACGATTTAGAAATTAGATGCGCTACTGTTGGCGGTGCAGAAAAAGCTATGTTGCTGGGAAAGGGAACTATTCTGCTGATTTTGTGGGGAGGTCTGGCACATATGCTGAAGGTAAAGCCTTCCTGTTTTTACTTAATTTGTTGCTTGGGGGTGGATGATGGATATGGAAACAACAAAATTATTGGGCAGAAATGTGTGTTAAGATGGATATACCATAACACAAAAATGAATAAAAAACCTGATCTATTTTGTTCCCTTTTCCTTCTTCAGTCACGTGACTTCCACGTGGGTTTTCAATTTCTTTCCTTCAGACCCTAAAAAAATGAAAAATAAGGAGGCCATCATTCTTTTGTGTCGATCTCGTTCCAATTTCTACAGCTTTGAACATGTGGTTAATGAGATTTTTAAAATTCTTGAAAAGGATTAACTAGTTTACATCACATCTTTGATTTGACTTGATTTTTGAAAATAAAGTATAGTAGTTTAAATTTTTTGAAAATAATTTTTTTAATTTTCAATATTTACTGCCAAATTCTATCAATTTCAAAGTACAAAAATAAACAAAATTTTCATATCAAGAATAGTGATAAAAATAAATGTTTAAAAGAAATTTAGTTTAGTCCGATAAACAAAAAACAGCGCGGAAAATACCTTAATATTTTCTAAATAATGGTCAAAGACATTGGAACAGTGGCTACTGATGAGCATAGGTTTTAAACCCGTCCTGAGATCCGGGTCACTGAGTTTTGACAATATCACCGGATCAACTCTAAATTTTATTTATAAATCAAAATAAAGTTATTTTAATTAAAAAATAAATAATTAACGTATTATAATCAAGTTTTTGATTAAATATTATCAGGTCAGTTAAATTACAGGACCAACTCGTCACATCAACCAGGTTTTTAACTTCCTTCATGTTTTTTAAACCTGACTTAATTCTAGCTTCAGGTCAGCTATATCCTGGATGAACCTGTCAGTGTAAACTATGCCGAGGGGCTTGTCTATATAAATATTAAATATCTCTCTATTTTTTTTTCTTTTCTTTTTCTCTTCTCGAGAAATTATTAAATGTAATCACAGCTTCTGGTACATCCTTATCAATCTCTCGTCCAACTTCTTATTTGATTGGTCAAAATAACCCAGGCAAATTGGTCAAAGGCGATTTTGTGGCATCGCATCATTGGTTAATTAGGTACTTTTAAGAAAAAGCAGCATTCCTGTAAAAATCGTACGGCTGCTGTAGTACACATCCAATAATAAACAAACAGATAAAAAGGAAAACAGAATTTAATTGGATTATGGTTTGTTTTATTGCAAGCTTGTTGTTCCGTACCATGTTTTATAGAATTTTTTAAAAAATTTATAGCTTAAAATTTATTTTTTATATTTTTAGATTAATTTGAGATATTAATTTTAAAAAATAAAAAATATATTGTTTTGATATATTTTAACACTAAAAATAATTTAAAATTATATATCCAGAATGTCTTCCATAACATGTGCACTACATTATTTTATTTTACAGTTCTCTTTATTTTCCTATTATTTTATTTTTTTGTTAGAATAAATGGATAGCCAAGTTGAAAAGGCATGTATTCTAAAATATAAAGTAATACTGGTCAAATTTCTCTAAAACTTAAAGTCGTCTAGGAATTAGTTCTTGTGTTCTCAATTATTTATTTGATTTTTAACCTAATCGGTGGTTTTTATTTTATTATATAAATTAATTTTAATTTTTGAAAATAAAACAAATAAGTTTAAAATTTTATATTATTATCTTAATTTTCCCAACCAATTTTTATTATTTTAATTTTAAGAAATTGTAGTGGCCTAAATACCCTTTCTTCTTTGTCTCAAAAGAAAAACCAATAGCCTTAAAATTTATCCTTTTTTTTAATTTAAAACCATACTTTCTAGATGGATAATTAATTATGAAATTAGATTTTATTTATAAAATTGAAAATCAATTCCATAGAAAAAGAATTAAGATTTGTTAGTTAGGTTGAAGGATATTAAAATTAATTTCATATATAAAGAATTATCAATTAGGTTAAAAAAGATTGATGTTTAGGGTATTTAAATCATTTTAATAGTTTTTTATATATAAATTACATAAAGAACCTTGAAGAAAATAACAAAAAGACTTGGTTTTAAATATACCGAAATTAAAACTAAAATTGAAAATATAAAAATTAACTCTTAAATTTAGAAAAAAAGTCCGAATACAGCTGGAGAAAGCATATATACTTAATAATAAATAGAAGTTGGAAAAGGTAATAAATAAATGAATGGATGAATGAAATAGATACAAGTGGCAGCCAAAAGGTCCACGGGAGTATAATTTCTTGGTATTCAACCATGGGGGCTAATAGTATCAAAACCCTGCTACAAAGTATGAACCACAAAACATCAAATCAAAATTCCAAACTAAAAATTCGCATCTAACCCCATCCTTAACCCTAGGTTTTATCACAACCATATGAAGCCAAGAACAACAATAATACTCTTAACCATAGCCGGCTGCTTCGAAAATTCGTCCCTCCCTCTTCATACATATACAGGAGCAATCACCACCGCCATGGACACCTTCACTGTCTTTCAGTCATGGCTCAACAAATCCTTAATCTTGTGTTTTTCTCGTTATTGTTTCTAACAACAATGACTCTAACAAGAGGTTTGTCTAAAAAATGCCGGGTAACAGTAGTACCGACAACACCCTTGGTTACCTTTCTTGAACGTGTCCAAGAAACTGCCCTCGACACTTTTGGAGAAAAGAACTTTGACGCAAAACTTTACGTCGATTTGTCATTAAAACTCAATCTTTCGAACACAGAGAAAGCTTTTGATGGGCTACCAAGAAGTGGTGAAAACGGGACTGTTTCAGTCAAAGACTTGAAAGAGTTTATTGCAACCTACTTTGATGATGCAGGGGACGATCTCCTGTACTATGATCCAGTGGATTTTGTTCCTGAACCCGAAGGGTTCTTGCTTAAAGTAAAGAATCCAGAAGTGAGGGCATGGGCTCTCGAGGTTCATGCTTTATGGAAGAATTTGAGTAGAAAAGTCGCCGATGGGGTTCGTGAGCAGCCTGAATTGCATACTTTACTTCCCCTGCCTGAGGCAGTGGTTGTGCCTGGTTCACGTTTCATAGAGGTTTATTATTGGGACTCGTATTGGGTAATTAGGTAATTTAATGTTTCTGCACTTCCTTTTTTGGCGCTTTTCTTTGTTCTGCTTTACCTTGTTCTTATTGCTGTCTGTTATGCATCTTGGGATGGTTTTACTTGCGTGTGTGTTTAGCATTGCAGTAGAATTATATCAACCTCTAATTGGTCGATATCATACGGGACCCATTGGTTAAGTCTTTCAGGAGTATTCCTCTCTGGTGCATCAAATTATGGTGAGAATAATATAGAAGAGTGCTTATCATGCAGGGGCTTGCTGGCAAGTAAAATGTACGAGACTGCAAAAGCAATTGTGACAAATCTCATTTTCCTTGTGGATACATATGGCTATGTTCTTAATGGTTCAAGGGCCTATTACACCAATAGGAGGTAATACTTGTTCCTTTTTCTGACAAGTTATCTTTTCCTATTCTTGTTACATCTTTCTTCGTGTAAGAATTGTTTGAGGTACTTGTCTATATTTATAATTTACCTGCCAATTTTTTTCTCATTGAATCATCTACAGCTTCTTCTTTTTCTCCTTTTAAATTGCACAAGAACTGGGTTATCATCCCTGAACTAATCTCTTTCCCATTACTGATTGTCCTGTTTCATTCCCATTATTTTTTTTTTGTTTTTATTATGAATTAGAGACTTTCAAGCTCAAAGGCCGTGCCTTCTTCTTCTTCTTCCTCCTTTTTTTTAGTCTAGTTGTGATTTGCTTGAAATGAGTTCTGCTTCGATTTGACTTCTTTTATGCTTGAAATTAAGCTATAATCTTGTATACTTTTTTCAGCCAACCTCCCCTCCTGAGTGCAATGGTTTATGAGATATATAATAGAACTTGTGATGTGGAATTGGTTAGAAAGGCTCTTCCTGCATTGCTCAAAGAACATGCCTTTTGGAACTCTGGTACTGCGTGATATGCCCTTTTGCTTTCCTTTTATGTTCAGTTTCTTTTCTTTTTTGTTACTTGAGCTTTTGTAAACAATACCTTGTTCTTGTTGTAGAGATACATAAGGTCACCATCCAGGATGCTCAAGGCTGCAACCACAACTTAAGTCGGTATTATGCAATGTGGAACAAACCCAGGCCCGAATCTTCTACAAAAGCATGTTCTTGCCTCTGGCTAAGTTACTGAAGCATTATTTGACTCTGTTCCATATAGGTAATTGGAGACACGTAAGATTTGTAATATGTTTACTTATTTTCTCTTACAGGATAAGGAATCTGCTTCCAAGTTCTTGAGTAATTCTGAGAAACAACAGTTTTACCACGACATAGCTTCAGCTGCTGAATCCGGATGGGATTTTAGTACAAGATGGATGAGGTAATGTTTGCATTATAAAAATCTGCTTGTACAAGAAAAAATTATTTCATGTCCTGGATCTTTAGTTCTTTACCAGTTTAGTCATAATGTCAATGATGAGAATGTTATAATCGTTGAATTTTAGCAGAATTAGAATATTAAGTTGCTATCATTTATTTGCGTTGTTACAGGAATACGTCAGAATTCACTACCTTGTCCACGACATCAATTTTACCTGTTGATTTAAATGTTTACATACTCAAGGTATGGTTCAAATACCTTATAGAGAAAATCTAGAGTCAGTTATTTTTTCACTTAATATCAAAGCAATCATTGTGTCTATCATTTCAGATGGAACTAGATATTGCCTTTTTGGCAAATGTCCTCGGAAACAAAGCTACAATGGAGAGTTTCTTGGAAGCTGCCAAAGCAAGAAAAAATGCAATCAATTCTGTTTTCTGGAATGGCAAGAAGGGACAGTGGTTTGATTACAGGCTCACTAATGGCACTATATGCAAGGTATTTTCCATGCATGTGTTTGAAAAGCCAATATCTGATATTATATTTTTCTCTGATTATTTCATGATTTTTGTTGATTTCATACTTTCAGGAATCTGAAACATGGCAAGCTTGTAACCAAAATCAGAATGTATATGCTTCGAACTTTATTCCTTTGTGGATAGATTTGTTCCATTCAGGTTTGTGACTCTCCATGTCTCCTTTCGAGCATTTGCACAAATGATGTGCATGATAGAGAGAATCATTATTAAACTTATCTTAATAACCCTAATTTTCAGATAAGGGATTTACTTTTCTAATTCAAAGTGCATAAAGCTGAAAGCTTAGTGCTTAAGAAGTTAAGCTTACTTATCATATAGCTGAATTGCTAGCTTATAGGTATTCTAAAGCTCCTGATTCAAATTGAAAAAGAAAACTGTATAGAACTGAAAGTGGGACAAGTTATTCAGCACAGTTAAGAGTAAGCTAGCAGTCATATCAGATAGTTTTATTATTCTAGATAATTAGAAGGTCATCAGAATTGACCCTAGGGATCAACCGCAAGTGTAAATGTTGTAAAACAAGTGATGTTCTCTTTCCCCAATTTATCAGATGCTATGCTATCTGGACCCACCGTATGCTGGCTTTATCTGTTAAGAAAAGATACAAGCCAGTATGACTTCATACATCTTAAGTTACTATTGAGATTTTTATAAGGTCTGCAGATAGCCTTCCATTTGAGAATTAGAAAGCAAAGGTTTAGATCACCTTGGCCTTTGATTCATGAGATGTCTTTTTCCATACGGACATATATTAGGCTATATTCTCTTCTTTTGAAAGTTGAATGCTGAAAATGCTCTTGATTTTCACGATTGTGAAGATGCTGCTTTGGTGAAGAATGTCATGGGGAGTTTTCAAAGTTCAGGCCTGATTCATGTTGCTGGAATTGCCACTTCTTTAATAAATTCAGGACAACAATGGTTAGTAATCTATTTTACCTTTTCCTTTATCTGAAACGTTTAATTTAAAAATCGTTCTTACTGTATCTTAATCCTGGAAACCTTTATGGCATAATTTTGTGTCTGCCAACCTTTTAAAGATCTATGGAAAACTGCCTTTATCTGAATTTTGTATAAACTGATAGAATTTGTAAAAACAGGGACTTTCCAAATGGTTGGGCGCCACTTCAACACATGATTGTTGAAGGTTTGCTGAGATCTGGATTGAAAGAAGCAAGGTCATTGGCAGAAGACATAGCTGTGAGGTGGATCAAAACCAACTACGTTGGATACAAGAAAACAGGCGCAATACATGAAAAATACGATGTGCAAAAATGTGGAGAACCTGGAGGTGGCGGAGAATACATACCCCAGGTAGATATAAAACCTAAAAGTAAGTGTGGTATATTTTACACACATCTGTACTGATTTCAAGATTTTTTGGTGATGCAGACTGGTTTTGGTTGGTCAAATGGAGTTACATTGGCATTTTTGGAGGAGTTTGGATGGCCTGAAGACCGGAACATAGGTTGTTGATCGGCTTGGAAACTGAAGAGAGGGATTTTTTATACAACAGTTTATTTTCGCGATCCAAGGCATTTTTTTCCACGTTATTTCCTCATGCATGCCATTATTGTAATTTGATGACATGCTGATAGATCCTATTGAACGCGATCAGTCTTGTTTCTGTGATCTTTTAATAGAAAATGAATTAATGAACTCATCAGTCTCATTTCCTTTTGTACACCATGCATTTAAGCCTATTTATATCAGAATGTGCTTCTGACGTCCGAGGCTTAATTTTTAATTTCATATGCAACTTCCTGTAAAGGCAAAGAATATCTCTCTTTATCAGCCTATAATGGGCATCGAGACTGAAATAGTCCAATTCCACACGCTCTTGTATGCTCAGTTCTGGGTGGAGGAAAGGCATTCGAAGGCCTTGCTTAGTTTTTGGGTAATCCATATCAGAATTTGAAGACGGTCATCAATCTGAAAGCATGCTTATGAACTTCCATAGCATCATATAGAGTGCTTACATGGGCTTGCATACAAAAGCTACATGCCATTAATTTATGAACGGAAACAAGAAGGAATCATAAAGATTACACGGAGAAAAGAATGAACATTAGACTTACCATGCTTGGAGAAATTCTTCTGTAGGGAGTTCGAAATGTCTGCTTCTGACAATTCTTGTTCTTCAAGTCTGTATTCTTATACAAAGCAGTGCATGTTCTCAGTTGTCAGTCTGAGTTCGGGCAGCCATTTTGCTTGACAGATGATCCTCACATTCCAAGAAAGGTTAAGGTGGGCAGCAAAATGCTCAAGTAGTTGTATAGAGGTTCTAAGTTCTAACAGCTTTTCTTATGATCTGTCCTTGCAGGCCATGCCCTAAGTTTGCTAGTCCTGCAGGCTACCTAGTCCTGCAGGCTACCGGAGCTTCATTAGGAAACATGGAATCCATCCTCGAGACGATTCCCCCATTTCTTTTTTTCTTATTGTAACTCAATTTAAGGTTTTTATTTAATTATTTTGCACAGCTAGTGTTTTCCTTAGCATCAGAAAGATAGAAATATAGTGTGACACTAGTGTTGATATAAGAAATTAATTTCTAATATATTGATGTCACCAGCAACTGGAACACTAATTGGTTTCTGACAATTATATTGGAGACATTGTTTGACATATTTGTAATAAGGTAAATAAAGCAACATTAAGAAGGAAATTAGTTTCATCACTGCTAAGTATCCATTAGATTTGACCTTGTCCTCAAAATGCGGTGGCTGTCAAGACTTGCACCGGCTGTAACTGGCTTTTCTATCAGAAACAAAGAAATCTAACTGCTTTTCAGAGAAAAATGACAAGGGTTCTCTTACTATTACTTTTCCATATGAGGCAAAGAAAAACTATATGCGCTCTCCATATTAAGTTAATCTATCTTATACTAATTAATTTGGTCTAATCTTCATAAGAACACCCTTGTGATTACGGTAAAGAAGCAACTGTATGTTTATCTCAACAAATAGAGTGCAGACATGATTTGTGTATTTAAGAATCCCAGAGTAGGCGTGTAGAACCAATAGTTAAGCATGAAAACTGGTTGCATATACTATGAAGCCTAAAGTACTTGGTGTTGAAAGAATTTTCGGCTGCAACGTACTCGAGTCTCTTAATTTTCATAGTTTTTGTTCTTGTGCATAGGCAGCGATGCATATGCTCAGGTTGCCAGCACGAGCTTCCAACTCCAGGCAAGCTCTGGGTGGACACTACAATACCCACCAACCTGAGGCAAGAGAAGCTGAAGAAGCTTCTCGCATGAGCTGGAATGGCTAGATTTGCCTGATTCTCCCAGGGTCACTTGTGTTGGAAATTTGAGCCTGCCCATATTGGTAGAGCCACCAGGAACCCAGTTGGAGGTCTGATCCGAGCTAATATTTCCTCTCTGGATATGGAACTCTTTGACTGGAAATAGATTCAGGTCTCAAAGCTGCAGCCGACTGCATATTGAATATAGATTGCTGATTGGCTAGGAAACAGAAGAGAGGGATCTTGGCACAGCAGTTTATTGCTGCATTCTAAGCATAAATAAACAATCTGTTTTCCACTTAATTTCCTTGTGCCATTATTTTTTTTTTATCATATGACAATATATTTCATTAAACTCAATCAGTCTTATTTCTTCTTTTATTAATGAATGAATTTAATTAATCAGTCCCATTTCCTTTATGCCTGTATTCTTAGCTGTGATAGACTGTGCTCCTCACGACCAAGGACTTCCTAATTCCATATCCAACTTTTGTTTAAAAGGTAAATCAGATGAATGTTGAAGGCTTCATATAGAGTGCTGGTATGGGCCTGCATAGAAGCTGCAGACCATTTATGAACTGAAAAAAGATGGAGCAAAGCAACTACGCGCAACAATTATGAATGCCATACTTGCTATATTTGGAGGAATTCTTCTGTTGGGAGTTCAAAATATTTGCTACTCGCACGTCTTGATAATCATGGGCAGCAATTTTGCTGAAATCATGATCCATTATAGGGCTTTAACTTTGAGTTAACTATAGGCAGATAGTGGAGAATTCTCCACCAGGGTTCCATTTGGTGTCTCATCTATCCAGAACATGGAATCTGGCCTCGAGACGATTTTCTCATTTCTTAGGAAATATGAAGATGGTGGCGTTGAGGGATTGAAGGTTTTAGCAGATGCAGGCAATTAGTTTCATGACTGATCAGTATCCATTAAATTTGTGCTTATCCTCACAATCAGTGCCAGCTCTAACTTTTCTAGACAAAACTAAAAAAAAAATGTGAATGAAAAGGATTCTGTGAGGATTACTTCTCCATATGAGGTAGAGAAAAATAAATGCTCTTAACAGAGTTAATTTAATCTATCTCATACTACTAAATTTGGGCTAATCATCATAAAAACATCACTCGGAATACGGTGAAGAAGTAAATGCATGTTTATCCCAACAAATGGAGTGACCACATGGTTTGTGTATATAAGAGTCGCAGACTAGGTTGGTCTCGCCACAAGAGTAGAGTAATATAATTGGCTGCATCCATTATGAAGCCTAAAATACTTAGCGTCGGACTTTTTTGTCTGCTGCATTCCTCAATCTCTTAATTTCTGTAGTTTTCATTCTAATGCACAGGCAGCGATGCATATGCTCCTAAATGTTGCCGGTGTGAAGGCTTGGCTAGCAGGCATGAACATCCTACCCTACCCCAGGCAAGCATTAGGTGGGCAATATAACGCCCACCTGCCTGGGGCAAAAGTGGCTGAAGAAGCTTCTCGCATGAGCTGAGATTGCTAGATTTGCCTAATCTCCTTGCCCACTTGTGTTTGGCATTCATTCCTGAGCTCATTTTGGAAGAACCAATCATTGTTCTCCATCTCTGTAAAAAAGAAATGATCGGTCCTACATCAGTTCAGTTGGAGGTCCGATCCAGGCTAGCATTTTGTGTTCAGACATAGTAGCCTCCAGCTTGGACCTGTGGTTGGAAGTAGAATTCAGGCCTCAAAGCCATAATGCACCGCATACTAAGTGGTGATTTGCTGGAAGATAGATCGCTGATTGGCTAGGAAACCGAAGAGAGGAATTTCGACATATAGTTTATTGTTGCAAGCTCAGCTGACATAAAGCATTTTTTTTTCCAATTCATTTCCTGGTGCCATTATTGCAATTTTTCAAATGATAATATATTTCATCAAACACAGATATCTTATTTCATTTTATTTATGAATGGATTTAATTGATTAGTCTCATTTCCCTTTTTGCCTATATTCTTATTTATGTTAGATTATGCTAGTTCCTCATGCCCTACGGCTTTGTGATTTCATAATCAACTACTACATAAAAGGTAAAGATGCATATCATGCTCGTTTTTTGTAATTTTCGTTCTAATGTTTGGGCAGAGATGCGTATTATGCTCAGTTGACAGCATTAAGGTTTATGGCTTGAAGGTTTGACCAACAGGCATGAGCACCCTAACCCAGTCACGCTTTTGGGGGGCACTATAATGCTCGCGAACCTGAGGTAAGAGGGACTGAAGGTGCTGCTCACCTAAGGTGAGAATGCTAGGCTTGCCTAATCTTCCCAGGTCACTTGTGTTTGGTATTCAATCCTGAGCGCCATGTTGGCAGAACCAATATTGGTTCTCCATCGGTTCAGTTGGAGGTTTGATTCAGGCTCACATTCTCTGTCCAGCCATAGTACTCTCCGGCTTGGACCTATGGCTGGAAATAGAATTCGGGCCTCGAAGTCACAACCTCCAGCAAATTGAGAATTTGTACGCGCTGTTTGGAACACAAACAACATTTCATGAAAATTCATTTTTTTAAAAAAAATTATTTTTTTAATATTTTTGAATTGTTTTGATGTTATAATATCAAAATTAATTTTTAGAAAAAAAAAAAACAAAGAAGATTGCAAAACATAATCAGTTTTTGTTTTTGTTTTAGGGTTACAGAGAAGAGGCTTGAACTCAAAACTTTTCTATGAGAAAGGGAACACTAATGCCAATTGAACTAGTAGTAAACAAAGCTCATGCTGGGACTCTTTTGGCCAACAAAACATTGAGTTCGTTAGAAGGGATGGATATGAGGAAGGGTCGATGGGGTAAAATGGAAGGACGGAGAGGAGAAAGGATACATGGAGTACCATTCATTTAGTTGTCTGGAATAAAAAATGAGAGGCAATTCATCCAGACAGAGAGCATAGAAAATTACAAAAGAGGGGAAAGATAGGACCAGACCACCCAAATTTTGAGCACCTCAGGTTCAAACCCGAACATGGAGGCAGACAAGACAAGATTAATCAGTCAACAGATTGTTGTTACGGAGCTGAGGTGCCTATGTTGCAGTAAATTACATCATGGGGACCTCCCCTGAAATGATCCTGCCAGTCACTTAATTCTTGACTTCAGAACTAACAAATTATTCCTGTGTTCACCTCGTCGAGGGCTCGTCCTAATTAGTCATTAAAGGCTCAGAAGGCTTTGATTCAAGAATGCAGAACAGGGATTTGAATTATATGATACAATCGAAGGATTTCATTAATCCCACGGCCTTAGCGGGAGTTTGTCACCAAGTCCTGGCAAATGGTTACACTGGGTGCCAAAATGCTAAACAAGTCTAGCTAGGAGTGACATTGATGTATCTAACAGCTTTTTCCGATGATCTGACCTTGCAGACCATGCTCTGAGTTTGCTAATCCTGTAGGTTAATGCAGATTCATTTGGAATCAAATGACTCTAGAAGCAATAATGAGACACTTTCAGCTAAATTCTTGATTGAGAAATTCTAAGAGTTTGAGGGTAAAGTTGATATAAAAAATTGTTTGCGGGCAAATTGATACTGAGAGTGCTATATTTTTGGTTTGCACTTTTATCATTTAGATCATGCATAATGCCAATGCCAATTTTTTTTATGGTTATTCCTTTGCTCTAAGAAAAAACAAATCCTTCTTCATTGATATATTCCATTATCAGATGGGAGCTTTAACAAAGTTTTGGCGATATCACAAAGGGATTTATATTCTAGCATATATATGTAATATATACCCCATCTTACATTTTTTCAACAAGATATGCCTACTCCAGTTGTCCACGTTTCAACTACATGGATGCTAATATCAAAGTTCACAGATTTAATTATAACGAGAAAGATTAAGTTGGGTTCAATTTGGGGTGTTGTGCTGGGTAATATTATTATCAAAATATAATTTTTTTATATTTTTATATTATTTTAATATACTAATATCAAAAATAAATTTTAAAATATAAAAAAAAATTATTTTAACATATTCCTAAACGAAAACACTTTAAAAACCAACTATTAAACTAGAATATTACAATGCATATGCCTGTAGCATCCAATAGGTAATTGGGGCGAGATTTTTTTTTGGATCCTATAGCATGTCTCACTTTGTGTTAACTAATTGAATAGAAGTATCAAGAGAAGGTTATGAATCATACAGAAGTAGCAGTGATTGAAAGCCATTTTTTTTTGGATGCTATAGCATGTCTCACTTTGTGTTAACTAATTGAATAGAAGTATCAAGAGAAGGTTATGAATCATACAGAAGTAGCAGTGATTGAAAGCCATATTTTTTTTTTTATGATGATAACACAATAATGCTCCAAAGCTGGTGGAGTTAGTTGCATAATACTTAATCAGTAGATGTCAACATCTTAACCAAGGAACTGAAGAAAAAAGATTAACCATGTAATTATTAATCTCATAAATATTATATTCACACAAAAGATAGGGCCTGTGTAGTAGGTGGTGGTGGGTCTTTTCATATATCCCACTTCTTTTTCTTAGCCATTGGTAGATCTTCTTAATGATAAGAGGAACAATAATGTAGTTTAAAGCCTATTTTCTAGTGACACCAAGACGTGTTGTTTGTTTTCTGGGATAATTAGGACAAGAGAGAGCCTAGCTAGAACTCAATGCAGTGTTTTATAACCCCACCACAAAGCATGCATGAAAGATAAGGAATCCACAAGGTATCAGTCTGGATTCCAATTTGTGATCCCGTTTGAGTTAGGCGCTTGAATAATTCACTCCCTAAATAATCATGCACTTGAGCAAAAAGAATATGTTCTTCTTCGTCTTCTTCTTCTTCTTGAGCGGAGCATGATCCTCATTCCCACTAAAAAAAGTTTCAGTCGGAGTTGAAAGGCATAAAGCCCAACTCATCGAGACTTAGCCCAAAGGGCTGCATGATATCTTGAATTAAAGAACAAGAATGCGTTCAATCATGATTTTTCGAGGGTGATATTTTTCTTTTATCCAGGAACAAGTCTCGACTTGTCTTCTTCCTGTGTTTCTTTTGAATGAAACTGGCAAAGCCAGGTAGCTTACAGCTGAAAAAACCTAGCTGCTTTCATTGGTTTCTTTCTTTTGCTCCCTCTCTCTTATCTTCATCACTTGAATACTAACACTTTGTTTCGTTTCTCTTCACCTTTCTGTGGGTTCGGTTGAGGCCGGATGGACTAATTAATGCATCTTCCAACTTCATTAAAAAAATGATGGATGGTGTGAATTGACAATAGTGACAACCTTGTCTTATAAGAAAACTATTAACAAAATAAAGGGTTATATTCTAATCAAGAAGGTGGAGAGATCAAGAAGGTGGAGAGATGATTAGTCTCATCAAGCCAGGATTAATTTAGATTGAGAGACTGGAAACTCTAGCCCTAATTTTAAGGGAAGGGACCCTTTAAGAGATTCGGGGCACCCCACAAAAAAAGAGTGCAAATTGGCAATCATTGGAGAATGGTTGTGTTATATATAATGTCACCATTTCGTATGTGCCTTCATGGATTAAAACTAATTTAGATTAAGAAAAGAGTGAGTGGGAAGTAATGACCAGAGATGCGCTATGCCACTTTATAAATTTAAGTCCTCCTTAGGGATTCTCCCCTTTCGCTGTGCATCTCTTAATAATAATAGTCAAAGAGGGTTGGCTAACAACACCTTCATGAGAGAAAAAAGAGAGCCATGTTCTGAATAATTAACACAATCATATACAAAATCCAAGACTTGATCTGATATTGGGGGCAAATCCAAATGAAATCAACTTTTTGGCTACTAGGTCTAATCTGAGGAGGTCTATTTCAACTCTCTCTCTCTCTCTCTCTCTCTCTCTCTCTCTCTCTATATATATATATATATATATATATATATATAGATTGCTGATTCATGGCAAAAGAAAATTATATATGTAGCTGAAAATTGAAAAAATTAATGCGTTCCTTAAAAATAGTAGATTCCACACTGGACTTGACAAAATGCTTGTTAACAAAAACCCTTTTTTTTGCTTGCGTATATACATGATAATATCGTTGGTAATTAAATGCTAATTAAGTTTCACTAAATTTGTTCACTTTTCAGTACACGAACTAGAACTTAGCCTCATAAAAACCTCCTACAAATAGAATTTTCTTTCGGGTTTTTGAGAAAATAATATTGATGGATCGATCTAATAGTTTGAATTTTAAGATTATATATAATGCATGATTCACTAACATGCATGTATAATTCTAAAAAACCAACAATATTAAAATGAATTTAATCACAGAATGGACTTGTAATTAAAAATTAAACAATCAAAGAATACTATGAATATATATTAAAGAATAATACCAAGAAATTAAGATAAGAGGCGCGACTTTCCCTCTATATATGAGCATCTTTTACTAGCAAGTTTTGAAGGCTATAAACAAAATAGAATTAGGGCCGATCTTATCTTGATGCAGTACTTACTGCAATATGCATCCAGTCTCTGAATCCAAGGTGGAATCTAAGGTTAAGTGATCAATACTGGCTATCTCTGCCATGTTATGTGCACCTTTGAAGAGAGGAAAAAAAAAAGGTGTACTTCGCCCTGAAAAAGCCACCACCACCACCACCAATATATATATAAATGAAAGCTAGCTTTGTTACTGCATTTATTTGGAGTCACGACGTCCCACAGTTTATTGTATAATTAATATTCCATGTATCTTTCTAATTCTTGGGGATATCGATGGAGTATATATTGCCATTAATCCTTTTTGCATTTTGTTATGCCATTTATGTAGGGTAATGCCACAAGCTGCATGCTGTCGTCCAGGTCTTTTAATTTCGAACATATTGATAGATCCATTGCCCCCATGCATACCAGCTGGAAAAATTTGATGAGGAAGCCCTACATCTTGGTTTTCCCACGTTATCCCTTTCGGTGAATTGTACTAAATTGAGAGAAATGCCTGCCATTTTTTTGGTTGTCTAACTTTTCATGAACGTGTAAAGCATTCCATGCTTGAGTTGTTTTTCGAGTAACTTTTATGAAGTCTGTATAACCTTTTATATGTCAACTAAGTAAAATAAATCCAAGAATTATTTATATTAATAAATAATAATAAATTTATTAATTTTAATTAAAAATTAAGTTGGAAAATTGAGATAAGTATACTATTTATTAGAGAGAGAAAAAACGGTTGAATACATGTTTTAGTTTGAAATTGAGTATCTAAAAAAACACCTGAGGTGGTTCCTTATTTATACTAATAGTATTTCCACCCGAAGTTTTTTAATGGATAGTATAATAAATCCAACAAATATCCATAATTATTATTTTCACAGAAAAAATATAAAAAATAACAAAAAAATAAGAAATGAATATTTAAACATAACAAATTGTATTGTTCATTTTGTTTTTTAACTAATAAACATGAATTTTTTAGTAGAGAACTGAATAGAGGGGTCGCAATACACTGTGGGACCTAATTTTTATCAACGTAAAAAAAGGATGCTTTTAAGCTCGATTAATTCAAATAATACAAACAAAAATATAATAACAATAAATAAACTAATTCAAATTAATGACCTAGTCATGATATTAAGGTGACCGTGTCGAAAGAGAATTGAATAAAACTAAGAAACTCAATCATCAAATAACTCAATGTTTAAGGGTGGAATTGAAAAATAAAATTAAAAAAAAACAATGACAAAAAGACTTGAGTCAACCCTGATTAATTAACCTGCTAATTTCGTGACTATGAACATAGGATTGAGATAACCCCGTTGAAAAGAGATTGAAAAAAAAAATATGGAGATCAATTCTCAATAGATCAAATGTTAAATGAGCAAATTGAAAAAATAATAATTTAAAAAGAACCAAAATCAACTTTTGTTAACTTTTAAAACCTGTGACCCTGATCGTGTGCCCAAGACTAACATCATAGAATGCATACCCTAAAAATAACAAAGAAAAATTTCAAATCATCAAAATATTTAGGGATAAAATTGGGAAAAAAAAATGCAATCACAAGATGATTCAAAACAAATAAATAATAGTTAAAAAATGATAGTTAAATTTGATATAAAAATAATTTGAAATTAAATGTTGGAGGATGAAATTGAATTCAAGATTCAATTAGAAAATAGAATTAAAAATAAATACATAAAAATTAAAAGAATGAGAAAAAATCTATTATAAAAATTAAATGAAACTAAATCTGATATAAAAATTAAAAAATATATATTTTTATTAAAAAATTGTGATCATCTTTAAAAAAAAAACCTAAATAAGAAATATTGGATGCGATGAATTTAGAAACGAATAATACCTTACAAATGAAATAGGTATTGTCCAGATATATATTTTTTTTGTATGGAATATCAAATTGAAATATGAAAGCTGCCATGAATATATCATCATGGGGGGGGGGGGGGGGGTGATTGAGGTTTCAAAGAGGAGAGCTGTGGCATAAGCAAGCATGGTGATAATAAAATAAAGAGATATGGAGGAGGAATATGATGTCACAGGGGCCGGCGAGAGGGCACGGGTACTGTACAAGTGCTCTAAAAAGCTGAAGTTTTCAAAAACCTTTTGGCTCGGAAAGGTCCTAACCCACTTTTCTTGAAACTACAGACAGGTCCATAACAATTCACTCTCTCTTTTGCCCATTATTAATCATAATCTTAATCTCATATTTGTAGTTTATAGCTCTATAGTGTAGGTTTGGAGCAATAATATAAGGCATTATTACACCCACCATTCAAATGATTTCGATCTATTGTTCTTTGACTAATATAGATCAAGAAAATGTCTGTAATCTTCTGATGAGAAAATACTTTATCGGTCATTTGATTGTTAATGCTCGAGTTGATCCATTTAATAAATTAATTATTTTTTTTTTAATTCAGATCTCTCTTTCATACAACATAAGTAATTACAAAACCAAGGAATCACCACCTTTGAGGTGTTGTCAACGGGTAATAGTTGGGATTTATTTTCATGTTATTATTTCAATTTTCAAATTCAAGTGCAAGCTATGGAAAAACATATTAAAAAAAAAAAAAGCAAAACAAAATCATTTCGTTTCACATCATTTCCGATAAAAAAAAAAACAACAAAACAGGAAAACAGGGAGAAGCTTTGGAACATAAATGATGATGTGTTTTTATGACATGTTTAGTAACATAATAAAGATTATTTTTTAAAATATTTTTTTGTTTAAAATATATTAAAACAAACTTTTAAAATTTATTTTTCATATTAGCGAATCAAAATATTCAAAAACACTAATAAATAATAATTTAAAATTAAAAAAGATAATTTTTAAAAAAAATAAGGAACCTGAGCTTAATAAGAAATGGGGCAAGATGAGGAAGGGCAAAATAAAGAAAGAAGAATGATTGACTGGGGTAACTTTACATCCCGAGGAAATGCCACATTCGAGGCCGTAGGATTGACCGATCTGCTCAAACTTGGAAGAACCCTTCCACCTCACGTGCGTTTTCCTTTTGACTATCCATTCCGGTCTCCACCTCCACCTTCGTGCCAACATTTTATTATTACTATTACTTGTCTCCTTCAATTAATCGCCGACTAGTTTCCATCCACAAAACAATACGACTTCCGAACTAGTTTAATCCTTCATTTTTCTTAGTAGTTTTTAATTATTTATTTATTTATTTATGTGGGTATTCAATCAGCTTACGTGCATATTGATTAATTTCACGGGTCCTAAAATTAATAACCATGTAAGTCTCTAATAACCCTAAAATTTATAAAACTCGAACTGATAACCTTTAAAAAACAAACCTAAAATCTAATTAGTTAAGTTATTATTTTTAGTTTTAATTTTATGTGTGCAAGTTAGTTTTTCATGTTATATCAAGATTAGATTACTTTTTAGTTGATTGCCGAGCATCGCCACTTTCCCAATTATCTCAAGTGGCATGCTTAATTTGTAGATAACTTTCTAAATTCGTGGGTGTGATTTTTCGGCAAGGATTATGTGTGTGTGGCAACAATTTTATATAGCTAACAAACATAAATTTTATTGCCAACGGCACTCTTTTATTATAGTTAAGGGTGAGGGTGTTTAGAAACGTAATGAATTTTAAAGTGTTTTTTATTTCAATATATATTAAAATAATATTTTTTTATTTTTAATATCATAAATCAAAACAAAAAACATAAAAAATTAATTTAAAATAAATATATAATTAAAAGAAATTCATTTAAAAGAAATAGTTTTAAGAAACAAAAACAAACAAATTTATCCAATCTCACAATCACAACCACACAAACCAAAACGTCATCCTCCATTCATTGCCGCGCAACAAGGTAACATATCACTCGTTTTTCTCTGTTACTGCCGGGAGAAACATCATTAATTTTAAAGAAAAAAAAAGCTTCACTCGCTTCTCCGACCAAGAAAGCCGGTCAATTCCCGATCTCTTACCCCCACTTACAAGTAATTTTTCTTCGATCTCGATTTACTTCCTAATTGGTTCGTGCATGCCTGGGCTGTGAAATAACCAGAAATTTCTTTAACGTGTCAGTAACATCTAAAAAAAAAGAGTGCGTTATTTCATTTCCAATTATAAATTTATGATACACAGAGAATCAATCTTGTCCATCTAATTTGAGTTAAAAAAAAAAAAAAGTAGATTTATTTTTTTAAGGTGGGCAGGCCCAATAATTAACAATCACTAAACCCTCAATCATGCAAAACAAAAAATTATCTCCACAAACAATCAATGACAAATACATAATCCTCCTCTCTTACTACAGCCATTATAAAATCCCCTCCGATCCTCTGCTTTGATCCGGTTACCATCTCCCTTTATCACCATTACCAACCTTTAGCACCATCATCTCTTTCTTCAGTAAATGCAAAGCGGCGTAGGCTGCAAAATCTGACAAATCTCCATGCTTTTTTGTTATTACCAATCTCTATTAACTACAAAACTGCAAAGCGAGCATGTACTTTGCTTTTTTGTTTCTTGATTCCATCCTTAACTAACGTCATAGGCTCAAGTGAAACAAAATTAAACAACAAAAACACTATCCGTACCTTACAGGCAAAAAAAAATAATCTCGAAATGTTTGAAAGTTTGAAGTACCTCACCGGCTCAGCCGGAGCAAGTGGCTATGGCTCTAAGTCCACCGGCGAGCAAGTAACTGAAAACTGCGGCGATCTGCATTCCATAACGGCCATCATCACTGGTGAGTTTGTAATTTGTTTATTATTTTAAAAAAGAGGCTCGAAACCACGTACGGATGCAAAGCACTCTCAGTCTTGAAGATTTTGCGTGAAGAGTCGTGAAAAAAATGGTTTTTTGTGCTTACTTTCTTAGGTGCCACATCCGGGATAGGAGCGGAGACGGCAAGGGTGCTGGCGAAGAGAGGTGCGAGGCTGGTGTTGCCGGCTAGGAGCCTGAAAGCCGCCGAAGATGCCAAGGCAAGAATTACATCAGAGAATCCGGATACGGAGATCATTGTTATGGGGCTTGATCTTAGCTCTCTCAACTCTGTTCGAAACTTTGTTTCAGAGTTTGAGTCCTTCGACTTGCCTCTCAATCTCCTCATGTAAGAAGATAAACATTTTTTTTTCCTTGTTTGTTTGGTTGATGAGAAAGTGAGAAAGGTAGCAATGAAAATTTTATAGTTACTTTCTTGGGTTTAATCTGTCTCTTTCTTTATCAGAAATAATGCTGGAAAGTTTGCGCACGAGCATGCAATCTCTGAAGATGGGATAGAGATGACCTTCGCTACTAATTATCTAGGTAATTAATAATATATTAAACTATGCAAGGAAAAATAAATATCAATGACCAAAAACTCAAATTCTGGCCTTGATGGAATCTTTTCAGGTCACTTTTTATTGACAAAATTGTTATTGAAGAAGATGATTGAAACAGCAAAAACAACTGGGATTCAAGGCAGAATAGTGAATGTCTCATCGAGTATTTACAATTGGTTTTCAGGCGATCCGATCCGATATCTTGGCCAAATATCCCGAAACAAATTACGGTAAGAAACTAAAACTATCCCCCCCCCCCCCTAAAATCAAATATGTATGCATGTACACACACACATAAAAACTTAAAATTCGTTTAGCAAAATGAGTAAAAATATTAATTATTTGACGGGAATAAATAAATAAATTTAATCTATA
>Ga0325404_1000245_pt1 | contig 53162 bp, 31 predicted proteins | sample PopdelMetagenome_18_FD_205664 | JGI IMG/M metagenome (GOLD analysis project Ga0325404, IMG submission 205664) | Populus deltoides microbial communities from Bellville, Georgia, United States - Xylem-Control-R1 | ecosystem: Host-associated > Plants > Phyllosphere > Stem > Wood/Secondary xylem...
CTCGAACCCACTCGGATTCGTCGGTCGTTAAGAGACTCCACCCTAACTATGAGGCAAGCGCATTATTACGATAGGTGGCGCGCTGTGCTGCAAGCCAGGAAAAAAAGAAAAAGAAAAAGAAAAAGAAAAAGAAGCAGAGGCGACTACAAGTTTTTCTAAAAACACAAAAAAGAATCTGAAAGTTATTTAATTAACTTGATTGATTGGTTAAATAAATTTAGTTAATTTAAATAATAATAATATAATAATAAATATATTGAAAAAAAGGTTAAAAAACCCAAGCCAATCCCATCTAGATTAACATGTTAAATCTGCGATCTAGTCATGATATCAGAATAATCTCGTTAATAGAAAAAAATAAAACTATGAAACTCATTTACTAAACAATCAAATACTGAAAGATGAAACTGAAAAAAATTTATTAAAAAAAAACTTGAATCAAATCGAGTTAACCTGCTAACCCCGTAACCAAGAAGTTAAGATTAAAATAACCTTATAGAAAGAAAAACAAAAAAAGAAGAAGCATATAGACCGATTCCCAATCAATCAAATGTTAAAGGATGAAATAAAAAAAATCAATTTATAAAAAATAAAATCTTGAAGCATCTTATTTGGTAATGAAGCAAAAATTAAATGAGACCTTAATAATCCTATAAAAAGCAAACTATATAAAAAAAAATCAAAACTCATTTTCTAACAAATAAAATATCGAGGGGTGAAATTCAAGAAAAAAAATAATTAAAAAAAGTAAAAGAAAACCCGGATTGAGCCCGCCTTAGTCAACATACAAAATATGTGACATAGTCATGATACTAGGGTAACACCATCAAAAGTAAATTGAATAAAATTATGAAACTCAATTATATAAAAAAAAACTAATGTTTAAGAGAAAAATAAAAAAAATAATTTAAAAAAAAGCAAAAAAATAATAATTTAAGTCATCCTGGGTTAACCCGCTAACCTTACGACCATAGTCATAGGATTGGAATAAACCCACATAAAGGAAAGTGAAAAAAAAATATCAAGACCAATTCCTAATAAATCAAATATTGAAGGATAAAATTAAAATTTTTTTATATAAAATAACATAAGAAGACCAGAGTCTACTCGTGTTAATCTTCGAAACTCATGAACTTGGTCATGAGCCTAAGATTAACCCTATAAAGACAAACCTTAAAAAATAATGCAATAAAAAAAGATCCAAAACAAAACAAATAGAAATAAAAAGAATGAAGATCAAATTTGACATAACAATAAATAGAAATCAAATGCTAATGGATGAATTTGAAAACAAAACTCAATTAGAAAAAAGATAAAAAAACATCAATTAAAAGAATAATGATCAAATTTGATTTAGAAATTAAATGAAGCCAAACGAAAAGGGAAGAAATTGAAGAAAGAAATCGTTAAAAAAAAGGATAAAAAATAAAATAAATAACAATTAAAAGAATGATGATCAAATTGGATATAAAAAACAAACCACAATACACCTTTATATTTTGGAAAGGAGAAGAGAGAGAAGAAAAACATCCATCAAAACCCAACATTTGTGTCGTTGTGCACATGCACCTGACCACCAGGAAGACCATATCGAGATGCTTTCATTGCTATTATGAAATGAGGTGTTTGACCTCCATACGACTTGTCACGTGTTGCCTACCAGCTATTACACACGCCAACCATTTTTACTTTTAAAATCACACACACACACACACACACACACCAAATTGTTCTTAAGTCAACTTGATAATAACTAAAAAAACTACTAGGAAAATACAAAAAAAAAGACCTTGAACGCAAGTTAACTATTTTTGTTTTGTTTTTAAGGGTGATTTAATCATTTTACCATGCTGACTGAATATAAAAAAACTGTGAAGCGCTCATTCAATTTGAAAATGAATCAAGTCATGAGAAAAAAACCATATTATCCTTAATAACAAATTTATTAATTTTTACTAGAATAGCAAAATGTTCATTTCATTGTTCCAATCTACGATGATCAGTGTTTTACAATACAATGAAAACATGAGCTCTTTTATATTTTTGTTAATACTGTATAAATCGAGACAACCATACTCCTATAGGTTGCTAAACAAAAGTCTTAGATGAGTTTCTTTCCCGGTGTTTGAAGAGCCTCATACCAAAGATCTACCCTGCTTTTCTTTAATAGCCCAAGTGACAAATCTAGGAGTATTATTGGGCTAAAAGATTGTAATAATCCGGTTTTTCAAAGCCAAAACAATGAGATTTTTTTTCACCATATCATTCTGAAATTTGATAAACCAACTTCCACTCATTATTGTGGCACAATCCACATGCAATAACATCACTCAACATTTCACAAGGAGTAGTTCTCACAAATAAACATAACATCACATTTGCATAAATACAACTTTACATCATAATATATGTACATAATCATAAGTTTGCATGCTTAACTAATAATAGTCATTACGAGTTTAAACAAAATTATCGAGTAATAATTATGTATTAATATATTTTGCTCATATAAAATACACCTTGATTTAAAATGAGACTAAATGATTCTTCGCAAAAGTAGGGTCCCGTGCAATAGGGTTCCTAGGCATCTCGTTGGTGTGATGTCCCTGTTGCAGCACAAATATTTACAAGAATTATAAATAATTAATAATAAGTAAATAAATAGTTTAAGGAAAACATTATTGTTATTTTCTGATTAACGCATAACAATCATAATTCTTTCATTTACTTGGTACACACAAAACATAGTACACATGAACACACCAATTCTTGAAACTAACTCATAACTTCCTAATCTGGCTATCCTCTTATAACGCCCTTAGCTGAAGCTAATTATCAATCACAACCGACCATTCGCTTCGGATGCCATTAGCTAAAAGCTAATCATCTATTCATCTCGGTCATCCACTCAGGATGCCATTAAATGAAGCTAATCCTTCAGATGTCATTAGTCGAAACTAATCATTTATTCATCCCGATCATCCACTTAGGATGCCATTAGCCAAAGCTAATCACCAATCATAAAACAAATACTCCTATGACGGCTTGGTATTCATACCAACGAGATATTATGACATTCATAATAAAACATTTCATATATTAGTATTATGTAAGGGGATGTGAAAACCATCTCCCTGTTCCTCTCGTGGGGTGTCCTTGCCCGGTCAAAGGTTCGATCCCGATCGTACCACCTAACATATCAATGATCACAAACTAACATGTTTGCATTCGCTAATCAAACAACTCGTCACTATACATATCTCAAGATATACATGTTCACATTCAAGTGTTCCACATATTACAAAATCATATAATGAAATCGTTACAAGCTTTTAAGTCAATTCAGGTCTATCGCAGCAAATCAGTAACAAAAACGGGTTTGCTGGTGGCATAAAATTTGGCAACAAAAACTGATTCGCTGGCAATATAGAATTCGATCGTAAAACTGATTCACTGCTAAAATCACAATTCAACATCTATAACTGATTTGCTGGCAACACAGAGTTCGACAACGAAAACTGATTCGCTGCTGACACCACAATTCAATAGTAAAAATTGATTCATTGACAACACATAATTTGACAGCGAAAACTAATTCGTTGATGACATAGAGCTTGGCAGCGAAAACTGATTCGCTGCTGACATAACAATTCAGTAGCGAAAACTGATTCGTTGGCAACACATAATTCGGCATCAAAAACTGGTTCGCTGTTGACACTATAATTCAATAGCAAAACCTAATTCGCTAGTGACATAGAGTTCGACAGTGAAACCTGGTTCGCTGTTGACATAAAAATTCGGCAGCAAAACTAGTTTGCTGGCGACACATAATTTGGTAGTGAAAATTGGTTCACTACTAACACCACAATCCAAAAGCGAAAATTGGTTCGCTGGCGACACAGAATGATGTAACGAAAACTGGTTCGCTGCTGACACCACAATTCAACAGCTAAAATTGATTTGCTGGCGACACAGAGTTTGACAACGAAAACTAATTCTTTAGGGACAACATGATAGAAATCGCCAACCCATATGGGCTACTGCTAACTCAGAAATCATTAACAAAAACCGAGTCGCTACCGACTCAGAAATCCTTAATGCAACACAGTTTCATGGTCGATGCTGAAATCGTTAGTGTATATAGTTTATAGCTAATGCAAAAATTATTGACGGAAACTGAGTCGTTGCTGACTTCGAAATCGTCAACGCAACCCCTATCGCTACCGATTCAGAAATCGGCAGTAGCGATAGAGTCATTTCTGGTTTCATTTCTTCCCTTCGGCCAAGCGTAAGGCTTACGCTAGGCTTCCCTCTACCAACGTTTCTCGCCCTAGGTGGATATAAAACCTCACCGATACACACTCCATTCATCATTCAACATTAAACAACATAAACATCAAACACATGTTTATTTAGCAAGGTTTTCCACATTCATTCCTTCCAACATCGACATCTAGCATTGCTACTACCATACATTCTCATATTAACATTTGTATCATGGCTATGCCTCAACACAAGTGATAACAATTCTACAACACATAAAGATTCTATTTTATTTTTATCATAAGTATACTCACAAAAACCTATTGCAACTTATTTCTATCTCAAAATTCAAGCAAGAACATCAACATCATTTCGATTCTAGCACACAAATTGTTCTTAGAATCCAGCAGAGTCACACAAATTTAAGTATGAACATCCACATACATTTCGGTTCCAACACATAAAATGCTCTTAGGAATCCAACAGAATCACACCTCATGCATTGCATCATTTCTTCACACATTTCATGTAAGTTTTTCCATTATATATGAAAAATAAGAGCATTAGTCATCCACACGCATTTTGTTTTAGTTTGAATATGATCTTAGGAGTTCAACAATTTCATTTTCATGCATTTTATCACACAACACATTCTGTCCAGCCCTTCAGCTATGGCCGACCCTCTACCAAGTTTTGTCCATTCAAATTATTCATTTTTTTTGTTAAGTGTTCTGGAATTTGGTCCTCATTCATACTTATTTTCATGTATTGTTTAGTTCAGTTTTCCTTAGCAGCTGGTGTAAAAATCCTAAGTCATCTACATGTGGGTTCCTTCATCTTTTTAGTCCCAAAGTTTCAAGAATTGGTGGGGAAGGAGGTTTGGTTCATACCTTATGATTTTTCAGTAGCTTTAAGAAGGGATTTACAATATTCTTCCCCTCAACTCTTATTTTTCTTCTTCTTCTTCTTCTTCTTCCTTTCCACTTATGTTTTCCTTCCTTCTCCGGCAGCACTGACCGACCTCATACACTCTTCCTTTTACAACTGATTTTCTATCCCCCCTCTATTTTCTTATTAATCTTGGACCTTTTAACGTCACTGCTTTGGGCTTGTAATAGTTATTCTCGATACGTTGGCTGTACTATCAATTGAGCTAAAAGTCCACCTTCTGAATTAATACCCAATTCTACACCCATCTCTTTTAACTCTGCCAACTGTCATTCCTTCCACATCATTGGCTTACTTAGAGTGACTTTATCCTTACGATTGAGAGCATCTATTACCACGTTTGCCTTTCCAGGGTGGTATTATATGGTGCAGTCATAATCCTTGATAAGTTCTATCCACCTTTTTTGTTACATATTCAACTCATTTTGTGACATTAAATACTTCAAACTTTTATGATTAGTAAAGATTTAGGTTTGAGACCCATACAAATAGTGTCTCTGTATCCTTAAGGCGAATACCACAATGACTAATTCTAGGTCGTGTACTAGATAATTCACCTCATGGGTCTTTAATTGTCTTGATGCTTAGGCGATCGCCTTCCCGTGTTGCATTAAGAAACACTCCAATCCTTTCCTAGAGGCATCATTATAAACTATAAAACCTTCAGTCCCTGAGGGAAGTGTTAACACTGGAGCGGTGATAAGCCTCCTCTTTAACTTTTGGAAGGTTTCCTCACATTCTTTCGACCACACCCACTTCTTATCTTTCCTAGATAACTATGTTAAAGGGGTTGCAATCAGGGAGAACCCTTCAATGAATCTCTGGTAGTATCTTGCACGTCCTAGGAAACTACGTATTTTAGTGACCAAAGTCGGTCTTTCCCATTTCAAGACAGTTTCGACCTTCTAGGGGTCTACGAAACACCTTTGGCCAAAATGACATGTCTTACGAATGTCACCATTTCCAGCCAAAATTCACATTTAGTTAGCTTTGCATACAACTGGTGACTTCTCAAGGTTTGCAAGACTTGCCTCAAGTGCCCTTTATCCTCCTCAAAAGAGTTCGAGTAAACCAGTATATCATTGATGAATACCATCATAAATTTATCAAGGTATGGTTGGAAAAACCAATTCATTAAGTCCATGAAGAGGGTTGGGGTATTCGTCAACCCAAACAGCAGCACCAAAAACTTGTAGTGCCCGTAACGGGTTTTGAATGCGGTTTTTGGTACATCTGCCTTTTTGAGCTTCATCTGATAGTACCCTGACCTCAAATCTATTTTCAAAAATGCTCTCGCTCCCTTTAGTTGATTAAATAAATCATCTATTCATAATAACATGTACTTATTTTTCATCGTTATTTTCTTCAATTAACGGTAGTCGATACAAAGTCTATGAGTTCTATCTTTCTTTCTTATGAATAGAACCGGTGCTCCCCAAAGGTGAATTACTAGGCCGTATAAACTCCTTGTCTAACAACTCTTACAGTTGAGTTTTTAGCTCTTTCAATTCTACCAGGGCCATGCAGTATGGTTGTTGAGCTATGGGTGAGACTCATGGGCAAGTGTCTTTAGACACTTCTACCTCTCACTCTAGTGGTAGTCCCGGTAGCTCCTTGAAAAACACGTCCAGAAATTCCTTCACCACAAGAATTTTTTTCAATTGCAGGCCTTTGTTATCTGAGTTTAAGATGTATATAAGGTATCCCATATATCCTTTCCTCAGAAGTTTCTAAGTTGTTACAAATGATATTAAGGTGGCCGGGTTGAAAATTCTCTCTCCTTCAAAAACCATCCTCCTACCCTTAGGTATTTAGAATGTAATAGTTTGAGCATTACAATTTATTAGGGCCTTTTATTTACTAAGCCAATCCATGCCTAGAATTATGTCAAAATTATGCAATTCCAAGGGAATCAAGTCTACTTCTGTTTCATAGCTAGTTAGACTAACCCCCACTCCTACATACATATTATTTGTTTCAACAATGTTCACCATCGGAGTTCTAATTACGAACCCCTTTTCTACTACTTCTACTCTCATCCCTAATTTGGTGAAAATTGTCCTAGCAATAAATGAGTGGGTGGCACCTAGGTCAAACAACACATGCACATTAAGGTTATTCATTAGTAGTGTACCTGCCTTCACATCCGATGCAACCTTGACCTATTCCTATATCAGGTGGAAGACCTTTCCTAAGGTCCGATCATTTTATTCCCTCGGCTCCCTCAACAGGAGTTTGCCCTTCATTGAAAAGATCTCACCGATTTATTCATAGTGACTGATTGTCGATGGTCCTAACTCAGCTGCCTATGGCTCTGTACCTGTCAGTGTTCCTGTTGGGGCACTCCTTCTTATAATGACATCTTTTGCCACAATAATGACACCCTTGCCCTAAATACTAGTAGTTTCTCCATCTATGACCTTCCCCTCTGCATACAAAGCATTGCCATAGTGAAACTGAGTAGTTCCCAGGGTGCCTTTGTTCACATTTCACATAAAGAGAATAGTCAACACTCTTGTGGTCACCGATCCCTGCTGAAGAGTTTAACCTTAAATGCAACCATACCCCCAATATTCTCCTACTTAATTTTTGGTGGAGTAGCACCATTAAAGCCTTTTTTTTTCCTATATTGCTCAAGCACTCCGCTCTTTTCTTTCTTCAGAAGTGGTGTTCTAATGTTGGGATAATCCCCATCTCTCTTTTTACCTATACCTTTGATGCCCCTGCTGACCTTTTCCTACAGGCTTTTAGAGCTTGTGCAACCTCAATCAACTCCCTCATGGTTTTAAACCACAAGGTAATCAACCCTTGTCTCAACTCCTGCTATAAGCCATCTCTTAGTTTCTCAATCATATGTTCTTCTGTTAGAATATAATGTGGGGCAAATAATGAGAGGTCGTGAAACCTCCTTTCATACTCTAATACTGTCATATTACCCTGTTTTAATGTTAAGAACTATTATTCCTTCACCTTGCGATGGTATCTGAAGTAAAACTTATTCTCAAACTTTTATTTGAAGTCACTCAAGGAGTGTCTCGACTACCCGCCTCATCTAAACCGTTTCCCACCACGTCATGGCCCGGTCGGACAATATTTGAGTAGCACAGTTCACTCACAAGCCCTTGAGTATGTTAATCTGAATCATAGTCTTCTCCACCTTACGGCTATCTACGCATTTTGTTTCCTCAAATACGGTTCGCAACCCATTTCTTATATACTCTTGACCAACCGTACAAGTAACACCATACTGTTCGTGGTTGGGATAATCCCCATGATGGCTTATGGAACCTGTATGACTGGGACTGTTTGTGTCGTGGAGTTAGTCATGCCCTCCATCACTACTTTAACTATCTGGATGAGAAGTCTCGGGTCCATATTTGGTGAGGGTACTAATGTTGGGATTGTTGAGGGTACCTCCACTCCTCTCTACGGCCCCGCCCCTATTGAGTGTACTTTCTTTGTCTGATTTGGGGCCTCTTCATCTCTAGCTTTCTTGGTCTTCCCTTGTAAGGATTCAAATGGTCTTACCAACTGTTCTTCGTCTTGCCAATCTTAGGCATTTCAGCCCCTGTTTCCTCCTTTCTATAGAGGGTGGTTTAGTAAGGGTCCCTTGCTGAGTGTGTACCATCCTGAAATTAATCATGACAACATTAATATCATTGATTGTTAGGATCCAAACCAGGTGCTTTAATACCAACTATCATAACTTGATTTTTTCAAAGCCAAAACAACATATTTTTTTTCACCATATCAATTTGAAAATTGATAAACCAACTTCCACTCATTATCATGGCACAATCCACATGCAATAACATCACTCAACATTTCATAAGGAGTAGTTATCACACATACACATAACATCACATTTGCATAAATACAAGTTTACATCATAATATATATACATAGTCATAAGTTTTCATACTTCACTCATAATAGTCATTACAAGTTTAAACAAAAGTATCGAGTAACAGTTATACATTAATACATTTTGCTCATATAAAATACATCATGATTTAGAATACGACTATATAATTCTTTGCAAAAGTAGGGTCCCTTATAATGGGGTTCCTAGACACCTTGTTGATGTGATGTCCCTGCTGTAGTACAAATATTTACAAGAGTTATAAATAATTAATATTAAGCAAATAAATAGTTTAAGGTGAACATTATCTCTATTTTTTGTTTAAAACATAACAATCATAGTTCTTTCATTTACTTCCTACACACAAAACATAGTACACATGAACACATCAATTCTTGAAACTAACTCATAGCTTCTCAATCCGGCTATCTTCTTAGGACGCCTTAGCCAAATCTAATTATCAATCACAACCTGGTCATCCACTTCGGATGCCTTTAGCCAGAGCTAATCATCTATTGATCCCGTTCATCCATTCAGGATTGATGCAATTAGCCGAAGCTAATCATCAATCACAAAACAAACACTCCTATGACGGCTTGGTATTCATACTAACTCGATATTATGACATTCATAGTAAAACTTTTCATAGATTAGCATTATATAAGGGGAAGGTGAAAACCACCTACCTGTTCCTCCCGTGGGGTGTCCTTACCCAGTCAAAGGTCCGATCCCGGTAGTACCACCTAACATATCAATGATTAGGAATCAGTACGTTTGCATTCGGTAATCACACAACTCATCACTATACATATCTCAAGATATACATGTTCATATTCAAGTGTTCCATATATGACAGAATCAAGAAAGAGCTCTCAGTTAGTCGGCGAGAGCATCTCTCTCTAAGCTTTGTCTCTCTCTTTTGAGAGTTTCTTTCCTGGCAGTACCGTCTGCCTTGTATTTCTGGCAGTTGCTTTATCTGGATGAAAATTCTTTTGTTTGTTGTGCCTATAGCTAAATAAAAAAAGACATCGCTACTTCAATTTGCACAACAAGATTGTCCCTGCCAACTTCCTCGTTCTTCGCCTCCTTCTTCTCGTAAAACTAGGCTCAGACTTGAAGGAGTTCGCTCGACTTTCAGGATAGTCAGCCTCCTGCCTTAATCATGTCTCCCCTATGAACCCTTGACCCTCGTGGTTCTAGCTTTGGTGGGATTTGCCCTAATGTGGCTTGTTTTAGTCGTATTCCTCTGGGTGCTGGCCCTGAGGGGTTGGGTCCTTCTTCAGACCATGTTCTGGTTGAATCCTGCTCTGAGGATCTTGTCCCTAAGCCTAGTGACGACCATAAATCTGTATATTGTAGTGCTTCTGCCTATCCTCATGTGGCTCCGCAACCCTTGATGGTTTCTGCCTTCTTGGATGTTGTTTCACCGAACGACGAGAATCCTCAGGATTGCAATGAGGGCACTGTTGGGGTGAGTGCTTCTCCTAGTAGTCTTAGTTGGGTTCAACATTTAGCCCATGTTGTTCCTTCACTAGGTACATCTCCACCCCCTGTTCATTCTATTCATTTGCACTCTACTCTGGCTCATTACCCAGATTTCAACAATGCAGCATCGTGTCCCTTGTTGGCTGATGATCTAGGGCACACTAAAGATATTTTAAAACTGTGTATTATAGGCTATGTTATAGGTAAATTCCTTGGCTACACAACTCTAAACAACCTCATTTCCAGTGTATGAAAATGTTCTGCTAAGTTAACTGTCCATGATTCTAGATGGTTAATATACATTTTTCATTTTGAGGCTGATAAGCTTGTTGTTCCGTCTAGAGGTCCATACTCTGTTTTTGGAAGGCCATTGGTCTTAAAATTTATGACAATTTTTTTTTGATTTTGTAGCTACTGCATGTCCATGATCCCGATTTGGGTTCATTTTCCTAATCTCCCGCTCCAGTATTGGTCTCCAACTTGTCTGTCCAAGATTACAAGTGTTCTTGGCAAACCGATTCAGTGTGATCTCCTCTTCTCCTCCATGTCCAGGCTCTCCTATGCCAGAGTTCTCATTAAGGTGGATTTGCTCTCCGCTTTACCAACCACCATTAACATTATATTGCCTAATGGAATGCCCCTTCTGCAGTTTGTTGTCTATGAATCGCTCCCTCAGTGCTGCAAGCATTGCCGCTTGCTTGGCCATGCTGAATCTTTGTGTAACAGGGCAAGGAGACACAAGAAAGGGAAGTATTCTACACCTGACTCTATTCCTATGTAGGTGGGTCCAACTGCTTCTGGTTTGGGGCCATCTGCAGAGATAGTTGCAGTGGATCATCAACCTTTACAGGATAGTGCAATGACTTAAAGTGACCCCTATATGGATCCTATGTGTGTTGAGGTTACCGTAGTGGTTGATAGTTGGGAGGAAATTAGGGGAGAAAGAAGGCTAAGTTTGCAGTTGGTGCTCCAGATATACCATATCCAGTTTGTGTTTCTTCAGATGTAGTGCATCCTGCTGTGGTTAAGAACATGAATGTTAATCGAGGTTGGAGATAATACATAACTCGTAGCAGAACTGGGAAACTAGTTGCTGACACTGCTGCTCTATCTACAGGCAAGGGTTTTAGGTTTAACCCTACAGTTGCTAGTAAGATTATGGAGAGGCTTGCAGACTCAGATCCTCCTCCCTCATTATGATCCTCACCTTTGATTGTTGGAAGTTGTAGTTGGTTGCCTTCTCTGTAGGCTCAATATTTTGCTTTTAATGTTTGGTTTCTGTTGTTATAATTTATACATGATCCATTTTTTAGCAGTGGTTTTCCATGCTTCTGTTACCAACTATGCTGGATTATATGTCTGCGTTGTAGATGGGTTCTTCTAGTCATGTACTGATGACTATGTTAGTGTTCTAGGGAGCCCATTCCTTTTGTTTGTAAATGCATGTATATTTTAACTTGCTGGTTTCCAGTTTTGTTTCATTTTGATATATAAAATTTCTTATATTTGATAAAAAAAAAGTGTTTCACATATTATACAATCATACAATGAAATCATTATAAACATTTAAGTTAAATATGTTATGAAGGTCTGTAGCAGCAAATCGACAGCAAAAACAGGTTCGCTGGTGGAACAGAATGTGGCCTCGAAACTGATTCGCTGTTGACACCATAATTCAATAGTGAAAACTGATTCACTGGCAACATAGAGTTTGGCAGCAAAAACTGGTTCGCTACTGGCACCATAATTTGACAACGAAAATTGATTCGCTAGCAACATATAATTTGACAGCAAAAATTGGTTCGATGTTGACACTACAATTTGGCAGCGAAAAATGATTCGCTGGCGACAGAAAGTTCAACAACGAAAACTAGTTCACTGCTAAGACCACAATTTGACAACGAAAAACTAATTCGTTGGCAACATAAAATTCGACAGTGAAAACTTGTTTGCTACTGACACCATAATTCAACAGCGAAAACTGATTTGCTGGCGACACATAGTTCGATAATGAAACTGATTTGCTGGGGACAACGCACTCATCGAATCACACTCCATTCATCATTCATCATCAAACAACACAAACATCAACACATGTTCATTTAGCAAGGTTTTCCAAATTCATTCCTTCCAACATCGGCATCTAGCATTACTACTACCATGCATTCTCATATTAACATTTGTATCATGCCAATGCATTAACACAAGTGATAACATTTCTACAACACATAAAGATTCTATTCCATTTTTATCACAAATATAGTCAGAAAATCAAGTTGCACCCTATTTCCATCTCAAAAATCAAGCAAGAACATTAACATCATTTCGGTTCTAGCTCGTAAATTATTCTTAAAATCTAGCAGAATCACACAAATGCAAGAATGAACATCCACATACATTTCGGTTCCAGCACAAAAAATGCTTTAAGGAATCCAGTAGAAATCACACATCTCTCTCTTTTTCTCTCTCTCTCCTTGCATTTATACCTTCCTTAAATGAGGTGAGGGTGTTTGGGGTGGTTTAAATATGTTCTTGTTCCTGCTTAGGTTTCTCTAAAACTGCTTTTTCTTACTCTAATCTCTCCCTTAAGGGAGACCAGTTTGCTCCCCTAAACTTTTACTTTGCATGAGTCGGCCTTTTACTTAAATTTTTGTTGGGTATTACAACTAAAGACTAAGTTTTCTGTCGAGTTTTACGCCACAATTGACATATGGATTTATTAGCACACACAACCATTCTTGACTCAAGAATCGACACCAAAAACTATGTCGTTGTTGATTCATAAATCGACAACGAAAACTCTGTCGCTGCCCATTTAGAAATCAACACCGACGGTGGAGTTGTTTCTGACTTTGTTTTTTTATTTTTTTGTTGGGTGTTTACACCTTCTGTAGGTTAGATGGTGCTGGCAGTGGTTAACATGGGACGTGGAATAAAAAAACAAGGAGGTCTTTTAGTCCTTGCTTCGTTTATGCTATTTTTTGGTTCCCTGTTTGGATGTGAAGAAAAGGATAAATTTTAAACACTGGGTAAATCTGGATCGTTATATTCTTAAAGAGAACCAATAAGTATCTTTAAATATTTTGATTTTTGGTCCTACAGAATAGTTTATACTTGTTTTCAACGTTTACAAAACGAGATTATTTAGACTGATTTGTAGACTCTGGAGTTACAATATAATTGGTTTGTAGTATATATGGATAGTTCTAGAATTATTATTGCTAACTGAACATTCATTCTTGATTTATGATTTGTACTTGAGTTTGTATTAATTTATTAATTCATAAAGTTAACAAGACTTGATGTTTGTTATATTTTTTTTTGTATTGTTGGATTTTTAAGTTGTTGAGTGATTGAATAAATAATTTATGTGGAGTTGATATTGTGGTTAAAATAGCTTGATTAAAATGTATTTTTTTTTGTTTTTTTTCCAAACAAACCCTAAATGATTTTTAAAAATTTTTGAAACAATTCAGAGACCATTTTAAAATTATTTATAGGTCCCTCACATGTTTTTCGACCATTTCATTTAATACTTGGGCAATAAACTTACATTGTAAGATACTAACCTGGTATTAAATATACTTGTTTTTTTCTTAAAAAATGTGGAAAAATACAAAAAAAATAAAATTCTTTATTTTAAAAAAGCAAAAAGATGTGTTTTATTTGTGTGCATACAACCAAATTCTAGAATCTTTCATGCATATTTTAAATTTTTATCATACTTTAAATACAAAAACCAATTAATGAGTATCAAAATAAGTTTATGATTATTCACTAGGATTTGACTAAAATTTGAAAAACACCACAGAAATCAATTTGTTTATTTAATATTTGATGTATGAATTTTACAATGTAATGCATATTCCCAGTATTATATTAAATAAATAGACAAATATAAATATTAGGAATTAATTGTAGACTTTAATATTTGAGGGTATAAAATTACATTGTAAAGTATATCCCCAGGTATTAAAGATACAAAATACAAATAAATACATTACTAAAATATGAGCCTGAAAATGATTATGTTTTAGCCTGATAAGACAGAGATAGAGACCTCTTTACGAAGAAGGATCTACCTTAAATCTATAAGATAAGGATATCCTTACTGAGGAGGACCTTGCTTGAGTTTTAAACAAAACAAATATAAACATGACCTAGAGAAAAACAATCAATCAATAGTGCAACTTACGATATATAGGATGTATTAAGAATGATGCATCTTCTCCATCCACAACTAGTCCTCTTACCTAAAATGTTGTAGATCGGTAGGCTTTCTTAGTTACCATAATATTAGGTGGTGACTCCTTCAAATAATAATTTTATGATTAACTCTAACACATCCAAAACCCCCTCAATCCGGGAGGTAGATCCATCATTCGACGCCGTGCACACCACGACAGGATGATGACTTCACTAGAGACATCTCTGATTAGAATAAGCTTATTGTTTGTTTGTTGTGTCCTATTTATTTGTTGGTCTGGATGATTTAATTTTAGAATGCATTTCTTACAACATGTTCATGCATAAGTACATCGAATATGGATTCATGCCTTCATGCATTTTTAATTCTAAGAGTATAAACCCAATTCTAAGTTAGGTGGGGGATTATGGGTCTGCCTCATGAATTTTAGTTAGGGTTGAGATTTATAAAATATCTAACTATGATCTGAGTGTTTACTTGGTATTGACGGTCATACCATGCCTTAAACATTCCTTATATGCCATTATACTGCCTTTACGGAAGGTAGTCATTGGGCAAATCATAAATCATTTTGAGAAAAATTTTGTAAGTCTACCCCTCATGTAATGTGACTAGAACCTACATTTAGAATGTTTTAATCCCTAATAATTCATTTTGCATTAAGAAAAACCTGATAAAAAATCTTAAACTCTACATGATTTTAACAGGCTAATCAATATTCGATGTACATTTACATGTACATGAACATTTTCATTCATACATAAGCATACATATATACATGCTTTGAGGTTTTAAATGTCATATATGCATATGAAGGTTGAAATATAAGTTCTTGTAAAATCCAAACATGTAGAATCTACAATATTAGAATTCAACGAAGAAACATGGAAGACAAAGAACGTGCCCTTTGTGATGCTCATTTTCAAGGGAATTTGGACTCCTTATGTAAACTCCTAGCTAAAGTAAATAAATAAATAAATATAATAATAAAATCAATAAATCTAACCTGAAAATAAAATGGGTTAAATTAAGATTTAGAAAAATTAAAAATTTATGTTAAGAATGAAATTGAAATATAAAAATAAAAAATGATGAGACACTTGTTAACAAGGGATAAAAATTAACTAGAATCTTTAGGGACAAATTAAGATTATATGTAAAGGAGGGGCTAAAGTGTAAATAATGAAGAAAACACATATACAAGTAATCTCTTTCTCTTTCTTTATGACCGGTTGCAGCTGGAATACAAGAAGGGATAAATATTTGGTCTTTCTTAAAACAATATTTGAGCAAACATTAGAGAATCAAGGGATTTAGAGGGGGATTGATAGAAACACTCATTACAACACCCTTAAACACCTAAACAAAAGAGAAAAATGAAGGAAATCAAGGGGGAAAACAAAACACTATCACAACAACTAGGGAATTTATGGGGGGATTCATAAATTTTGAACTGGTTGAGATTCGAAGACTAGATTATCATTTGATAAGGAGTTCTAAACCTAATCTAGAAATTTCATATGAAATGGATAATAATTGAGGTGGAATTAATGAAATTAATGATAAGGTTTATGGCAAAAATTTAGGGGAAATGTAAATTGACTATAAATTGAACAAATTGGATTGGATTAAATTAGTTGTGTTGGGTGTGAGATTAGGTAGAAATGATGAAGAAAATCATGAGGTTCTTAAGGGCCCAATGGCCGGCCAAAGAAGGACCAAATTTCATGAAGTAGATTTGTATGTAGTGAAGTGAAATTGTGGTGAACTAATGTGTAATTGTGTGAATAAAGTGATTTTGAAAGAATTTAGTTACAATTTAAAGTGTGATTGAAATATTATAGTGTTGAGAATTTAGAATTTAGCATAGATTGTTGCTTTGAAAGGTAAGAAATATTAGGTAATGTTTGACTTTTCATGTAAGGGAGAATTGATTAAAAAAGTCAAGAATGAATTGTGATAAAACAAGAGGCGGTAGTGCTAGACAAGGAAGAAATAATTGAAAGAGAAACACATGGATGATTGTGGCATATGAAACGTAGTGTAATTTTAAATGCTGTTAATTCATATCTTCCATGAAGTAGTTCTGATTATTTTAAATAAAATGTAAGTGGGTTTGATGGACCTTATAAGGTTGAAATTAGAGATATTATAACATATATAAGAGAAAAATACTGGTTTGAATAATGAGAAGGTCCATGAAATATTTTGTTGTTTGTGTAATTTATGGATGAAAAACTGGACAGTTTCTTCCCTTGACTTTAATAAGAGTTTAGGGCATGAAAATGGTGATATTTGGAATTAGTTTCTTCATAGAAGTTATAGTAAGGGACATTAACTTTCCAATGAAACTGATATTGCATAATTTGAAGTTATAAAACCTCAAATATGGATATAAAATTGAGAGATGTCAGGGTGAGAACTATGCTAGCCAATTTCGCCGACTTGCGATATTGAGTAAATTAGGTGCATTAAAGGTTGAGTTAAGTCTTCCCTTCTTTAATCTCTATGTAGTCTGGCTGACGGAGAAGGTAAGTTACAATCAAAATTATATATTTTTTAATGATTATAATTGTGATGTAAACGAGAGACGATATCTTTAAATAAATAGTATAAATTGATTGGGTTTGCTTATTATTACCTTATTTAAAAGTTGTTTTGATGTGAGACTTAATCTGGTAGTGAATATAAAAAAGAAATTTAAATGTACGCGCACGCACATACACACATGTATGTGTGTGTGGAATGAGTATACAATGAAAAATAATGTGGAAAACCTGTTGATATAAGAGAGGTCATAAGAGCTGTGCAGCAGTAAGGAGGTACTCCTTGAGTTTCGATAGCATGTAGGTGTTATACACCTCAACATTTTCCTACTTAGTTTATTGTAATAGCTTATTGAAAATGTAATATTATATTGTGTTAAAATTGTGGCTAAAGGCGAAGGAATTAGTTTCCCAGTAATGAGACTAATGCCCGGTAAAGGGTGAATGAATTAGTTTTCTAGTAATGAGACTAATAACTGGTAAGAGGCAAAGGAATTAGTTTCTTGGTATTGAGACTAATGTCTGATAATGGATGAAGAATTTAGATTCCTAAAAGATGGAATAATGTCCGGTAATGGGCGATGAATTTAGGTTCCTAAAAAAGGGAATAATACCCGGTAATGGGCAATGAATTTGGATTCCTGTAAGAGGGAATAATGCCCAGTGTTGGGTAATAAATTTAGATTCCTAGAAGTGGGAATAACACCTAGACATGGGCGAAGGAAAGAGTTACATGGCATTGGGTATTACCTGGAAATATTGGGTTGTGAAAAATTAATATCTAGTGAGGGGTAATTTCTAAGAATGGGATGATTATATTAAGTTGATAATAAACAAGCAATTTTTGATGTGGTGAATAAGTATTGTAGGTTAAGGAATGAATTCTTCTGATTATTAACAAAAAATATTGATAATGGTGAGTTTACGATCTAAATGCATTGTTATGTTTGTTTGATAATCTACATGTTAAAAAATTAATTATGAGGTACCTGATTAATTTATAAATAATAATTAATTTTAGATAATTAGGATGACTTTTTAATAATTTTGAGTGAACATGTAATAGATGCCCATTTCGTACTGTAACGGGTTCTGTAACTAAATGTCAATTGCCTTAAAGATTATGTCATTTGAATTCGATCTTTTATATAAACTTATGATGTGCTATTAGTTTCTTTTATTATGTCATAAACATTATTGATGTGATTATGTTTTACTATTTTTAGATAATTTGAGTATTTGCGTGCGTGCGTGTGCATGTGCGTCTATATATATATATATATTTCACCCTAAAAATTCTAATATTCATAAAATGCCAAGTGATGATTGCATGTAATTATGGAAGATGTTACACCTTAAAACTCAACATGGCTTGCATTACTACCCCATTTAAGCAGATGTTTAAAAACATATTTAGTGAAGGCTCATCTAATCAGCTTGTGACTTTTGCCTAAGCTTAGACTATAATCCAACCTAAAGAAGAGATAGATGGTCAGGGTCAGGAATCCCACTGCAATATGGCATTCGTGCAATCGACAATGCTTGTACCAACCCTAATAGTTGTGGATGCATCTGCTAATGAATCTTACAAAATAAAATACTCTAAGGATGACAAGTATGATAAGATAATGACATTAGAGGCAATAGTAAGGGCAATTGAAGGTATTGACTTATATGATCCTGTCTAAGATGTCGAGATGTGCCTTGTTCCAAATGTGGTCGTGCCGAAGAAATTCCACATACTTGAATTCATAAGGTATACTAGAACTCGATGCCTTTCCACTTATCCCAGATCCTACTGTAATATGATGGTAGAAGTTGTACATGATGAAAAATCATTAATGCACTTCTTTCAAGATAGCTTGAATAAAGTTGTATTAAGCTGATATATTAGGCTGGACAGCATGAGAATTTGTAGGTTGAAAGATGTTGTAGAGGCTTTCATTAAGCAATACAAATACAAAATGGAAATTTCTCCAAACAGGTTTGGTTTATCTCTTCTAGAAAGGGGTGATAAAGAGATTATACATGAATATGCTTAACGATGGAGAGATTTGGCCGCCTAAGTACATCTCATACTTTTGGATAAAGAGATGGTCACCCTGTTTTCTAATACCCATAAAGCACCCTGTTATGAGCATGAAATGAGAAGTTCATCTAAGTAGCATGAAATGGCAATGGTTGAGTGTATTGAGCAAGGAATACGGAGTGGAAGAATCTTTGCACCCGTTGAGAAAAAGGGTTTTGAAGGTTGATAATATCGAAGGTGGGTATAAAAGAAAAAAGAATAATTTCCAAAATTTCAACATTCAAACCCCTTTTTCCCAAATAACCGATATCAACCTAAATCATATTTTTCTACTAAAAAACCTGAAATGCAAAATAACCTAATTAATAACCAAACTGAGAACCAACCTATAAGAAACTACCAAAGAACTTAAGAACAATTGCCCCAACTACCCTTACCATTGAGTGAAATATACTAGACGTTATTAAGTGCTGGACAAATTTCTCTAACATCACTACAACCACCCTATCCTAATTGGTATAAACCAGACCTTACTTGTGAATATTATACGGGCATAGTTAAACACAATATCAACACTGGTAATGTATTCAAAACAAGCTTTTATAATTGACCAAAGTGGGATGGATTGAAAAAACTCCAAATATGTACAAATCTTCTGTCTGATCCTTCTACAGGTAGTGGAATTGTAAATGCACTAGAGACTAGAAGCTTGAGGACCTTGAAGGTGTCTATGGATGAGATTTGTGAAATGCTTGTAAAAGCTAGATATAGAAAGAGTAGTTATGAAAATAGGCTGATGAGTAAATATAATAAAAAAAAAAGGTCATATGATTGATCAATGTGAAGACTTCCACAATGAAGTGATATAGATACTAATTTAAGGCACTTTAAGAATAAAAAAAAGAGCTGGAAGAAGAGAAGTTGACAATCCTACCATCTCGAGTAACTTTCCCAAGGCCTGCTTAAGTGATAAGATCTAATGATAAAGTGCTAGAGATAGTTGACCTCTGCATCAACACTTTAGAGTATGAAAATAAGAGATAGAATATGGAGACAAACGTTAAAGTGGAGGATGAGATGCTGCCTCAATTGTCTATTCACATGGTCGAGGAGATTCTTACAAGAGCTTTTATGAGGAGGCTAGCAGATAGGGAGAAATTCCAAAATTGGAAAACTAAGCCTATTCCTTTTATGTTTAAAAAGTAATTGTTCTTATTTAATCATATCTATTAAGATGCTTTGTCTTTATTTTTCTTTTTTACCTTTTTGATTTTGTTAGCAATCTAGCTCATGATGCCACAAACTTTATCAATGAGCCTTTATTTTAATGAGATCATGCATTTCTTTTGTTCAAAAAGTGTCTTGTTTCCTTTTCCTTTTCTATGCAAGTACACACTTACATAAGCATACTTTGTACTTTTAGGAATTCTGAAAGTGAATCTTTCACCGTTCTACAAACCCACTACACTAAAAATAAATAGCCAAACTTTGATAATATAATTGCAATAGGTGATGAAGAATGAGAAGAAGAAGACTTCAAAGAGTTTACCAAGTTAGTTGCAAAATCTAAGAAAACTTAGAAACTTGCCAAGAAGGAATTAAAAGTAATAAATATAGGCACTGAACAAGATAGAAAAGAATTGAAGATTGATACTCTTACATAATTGAGGAAAGGGTTGGTCTAATCTCCTCGTTGAAAGAGTATATAGATTTCTTTGCTTGGTCATATGCAGACATACCTAGTTTTAGTTTGAATACAAACATTGTGGTACACAAAATTCCCCTATTAAAAGGTATCAAACCGATTAAACATAAGTCAAGATGGAAGCACTTATACATGCAACTCAAAGTAAAGGTTGAAATTCAAAAGTGGTAGGATACAAGATTCTTGGATGTAGTACATTACCCTCAATGGATGACTAATTTAGTAGTGGTTCCTAAGAAATATGGCAGGATTAGGGTATGTGTACATTACAAAGATTTGAATAAGGCAAGCCCAAAGGGTGATTTTTCTTTTCTCCACATTGATGTCTTAGTTGACAATACTCTAAAAAGTGTCACTTATTCATCCATGGATGAGTTTTCAGGGTATAATCGGATTAAAATGGCAAGGGAAGATAAATATAAAATTACCCTTGTTATACATTGGGAACTTTCTGCTATATGGTGATGCCATTTGGATTGATAAACATCGAAGCCACGTATTGAAGATCAATGGTAATCTTATTTTATGATATGATGCATCAAGAAGTAGAGGTATATATGGATGGTATGCTTGCTAAATTAAAGAAAGAGGAAGATCATAGGCAAGTCTTAAGGAAGCTATTTGAGGGGCTGCATAAGTTTTGATTAAGATTAAATCTCGCAAAGTAAAATTAGGCTTTATAGTAAGCAGTCAGGGAATAAAGGTTGATCCAAACAAAGTAAAGGCTATCCAGGTTATGCCAGTGCGAAAGATAGAGAAATAAGTAAGAGGTTTCATTGGGCGTTTGAATTACATAACCCATTTTGTATCCCAGCTTATGATGACTTATGAGCCGATATTCTGACTGCTTAGAAAGATAAATCCTGGGGTGTGGGATGATGACTACTAAGAAACTTTTGATAAGATTAAAAAGTATTTATAGAACCTAACTTTAATAATACCCTCTGTGCGAGGAAGACTTTTGATCCTATATCTATCAGTGACAAACAACTATGAGGTGTGTGTTGGGCTAGTAAGATGAATATGGGAGGAGAGAACAAGCCATTTATTACTTGAGCAAAAAGTTTAATGATTGTGAATCCTGGTACACTATGATAGAAAGGCTATTTTGTGCTTTAGTTTGGAGTGTGAAAAGGCTTAGATAGTACATGCTGTATTACACAACTTGATTAATATCTAAATTGGATTTGCTCAAATATATAAGTGAAAAGCCTTACTTGGCAAGTCAAATAGCAAGGTGACAAGTGTTATTAGTAGAATATGACATCGTCTACATGGCAAGGGTAACACAATTGCTAATAACTTAACAAATAATACTGTAGCTGTGAAAGTATCAGAGAATAAGGCTAGAGCAATAATAATTTCTCTAAAAAAAACAATATCTTGTTTTACTAAGGTTGCAGTTTGAATGCATTAACAACACGCTCGAATATGAAGCTTACATCATCAGTTTAGAAGTTGCTTTAAACTTGGAAGTTGAAAAGCTTGATGTTTATGGAGATTCAATGCTAATTTTCTACCAGGTGAAAGGAGAATGACAAATTAAGGATGAGAAATTGAGGTCATACTAAGATTATCTCTTGAAGTTAAAGAGTGAGTTTGAAGAGATAAAATTTACTCATATGAGTAGAGACAAGAATCAATTTGATGATGTCTTGGCTACCCTAGTCTTAATGGCACAAATGAATGTTGGGGGCTGACACGACCAAAATATTGATGTCTTCTCTCAAGTGTAGGAGTGTCGAAGTAATAAATAACCCGACAAGACCGGGGTCGAACCACAGGGAGGTTAACTTTATAAACTACAATAAAGAAATAGATAATAACAGAAAAAGAGTTGAAGAGAGTTTTGAGATGTGATATTGATGTAAGGATGAAACAATTATAAAAACAAAAGTCAAGGTTAGAGGATCCATTAATGGTATTTCAAATAAGTATAATATAAACTCTTTTTATTATTCAACTGGAAACCATACACAAAGGAGGTTCCAATCGGATTATAATTTATTAACATGATTATATTAACTATCTTATTTGAGTAATGCCAATACTTGTAAATGTTGTCAGGTATTCATGGTGATAACTTATGTTAACAACAAATCAAGTTCCTTCCATAGCACAGGTGTCGGTTATACCATATAGTTGGGTTATGAAAGTGTCAAGTATTTTTTGTGCCAAGTATTTGTTGTAAAAAGGGTTGTTCAACACAAATCTAGAATAACCATTTAACAAGCAAGGTATTAAGAGTGAGTAAGATAATAAATACAAAACATGTTAGTATCAAATATTAAAGTCCATGTTGAGTTTATACTATACTTATTCTTACACCATTAGTGTAACCTTTTCACCTTGACATAATAAACTTAGCTAAACATTATGAATAAAAAAATACATAGATAAACAAGATAAGAACATAATTATATAAGTATAGTAAAGGAAATGAAAAGCATAAACAAGAGATTAAGAAAATATAACATATAATAAAACTTGAACATTACAAAATACAAAGAAATAAAGCAAGAATATGATCTTGATCTGAAACCAAGATGCTTAAATGCATGGCAAATGCCTCCTTTTATAGACCAAAATTTAGAACTATAATTTGATGACTAATTAATAAATGGGTGGCCACATCTTGACTTGGTAACAATCTTCATCTTCTTGTCTGAACAAAACGTCATTGCTAACATCAGAATTTGAATAGATAGTCCGCATGAAAGTTTTGAGAAATTGTCTCTGCTTTCCAACAAAATAAGAATTGACGCATTTAGAATTCTAGAACTCGAGATATGGGCTGAACACTGAACAGTGTCTAGGCTGCAGGAAAGATTCTGACTTCTCCGTTGTTGTTACCATTTGAACTCGAAAAAGGCATTTTTAAATCTTGGACTCTTCATGAAATTTTTAGGCCTATGTCTTTGCTTTCCATACATACAAACCTGACTTAAATTCAAGTTCTACAGCTACAGTTATGATCCAATAACCGAATGGTATTTCAGTTTGGACTGAACCAACATCTCTTTTCTAAGTTTAGCCCTCTCTTTGTCTTCTTAATTTCAGTAGTTAAACTTATCAATCAATTCTTTGATTTATGTGACAGGCCTGCATTCAAGATGAACATTTACCATAAATTAAAGGTATCTTATATTATTAGACATATTATTATAAAACATGCTCTAGTTAAGGAGTTATTGATACTTCAAGTGCAAAATGATGATATAAAACCTTGATAAAAATGCACTTTTAAGTACTAATCAGGAGTATAATCAAACCAATAAACATCGAAGTCAAAAATTCCCAAGCTCACCACTACTCACTTGAAGAGATAACATATGGAAATCTGTGGTACAATGATATTAAAAGGTTTATCCAATACTGGGAATTTCCTCCTAGAGTCTCCAAAATAGATGAAAAAACTATAAGAAAAATAATGATGGATTATTGTTTGGATGTTGTAATCCTATATAAGAGGTCATTACATGGAACTTTGCTAAGGTGTTTGAGTGAGAAAGAAGCTAAACAAGCATTACAAGAAGTCCATGAGGGAATATGTGCAACTCATGGTAATGGGTATATAATGGCAAAACAAATACAATGATTTGGATACTTCTAATTGACCATGGAAAGGTATTGTATTGACAATGTCAGGAAGTGTAAAAAATATCAGATATATGGCGACAAGATAATTGTGCCTCCGACACGTCTATTCAATATGACCTCATCTTGGCCTTTTGATATGTTAGGATTAGATGTTATATGTCTGATCAATCCAAAGGCCAACAATGGATATAAATTCATCTTGGTGATAATCAACTACTTCACTAATTGGGTAAAAGCCAGCTCTTATGAACATGTGATATAGAAAGTGGCCAAGAAGTTCATTGAGAAGGATTTGGTTCATCGTTACAGATTGCAAGCAAAGTTGATAACTAACAATGCTCTGAATTTTAATGGGAAGTTGATTGCTGAACTTTGCACAAAGTGGAAGATTAAACAATCTAATTCTTTTCCTTACAGACCCAAGATGAATGGTGTTGTCAAGATAACTAATACAAATCTTAAGAAGATCATCTAGAAGATGGTGGTTACTTATAAGGATTGATATGAGATTCTTCCATACACACTTCATGCATACCACACTATAGTAAAAAAATCTATGGGCAGAACTCCTTACTCTTTGGTGTATGGGATGGAGGCAGTGATGCCTTTATAAGTAGAGATTACATCATTGAGGATTTTGATGGATGCAGAAATAGAAGAATCATAATGGACAATGCTAAAGTTTGAGCAATTAAATCTAATCAGTGAGAAGAGACTGACATCAATTTGTCACCACCAGCTATACTAAAGGAGAATAACTAAGGCATACAATAAAAGGATTAGATCAATGGTATTCAAAGAAGAAGACTTTATATTGAAAAAGATCTTGGCAATCTCAGGAGAAGATCAAAGTAAATAATCGCCAAAATTTGAAGACCATATGTGGTGAAGAAAGCCTTTTTTGGAGGAGCCTTGATTTTGACCAAAATTGATGGAGATGATTTACCTAAGCTTATAAACTCTGATGTTGTAAAAAAGTACTATGCATAATATACTGTGCCGATGAATCAATAAAAATCAAAGTTTAGCTAGGAATTCTTTGGTGTATTTTCCTCTTTATAAACCCTAAAAAAATTTAAATAACTTTTCGGACGATCTCATAGGTTCAAAAAACATCATTTTCGCAAAAGATAAAACAAATTTCAAACAACAGTTTTTGGAAAATCAAATATATCAGTACAAATTCAGAGGTGAAATTGGTGTTTGTTTTTAGCAAATGAGTTTTGGGAAATTAAGTGATCTTCTTGTGAGGTGACCAAATTCTTAAAAACTTGAAAAATAAACAAAAAAACCATTCAAAACTAACTTTGAACCTGAGTTTTAGTTGGCTGAATAATGATTCATAATTTAATTATGATGGAAACTATTTTACATGTCCAACTAATCACAATGGATGAAAACAAAGCTCACTGATCCTAAACATATGCATTTGAGATAATAAAAGGCCATCATTGATAATCCATTCACAATACTTGGTAAATTTCCTTTGTAAGTCCTTGTTAAGCCTAATAAGATGTTTCAGGCAAAAGAACATCGACTTGGATCATACCCCACACTGGGGGTAAGTACTAGGATTATAAAAGCAATTTGACCTCATAATTATACAAAATAATCCTCAATGATCAGTGGAATGATCAAAAGTGTTAAAAAAATTAGGGGCATATAGATATTTAAGGATTCAAAAAGGCTAAAGATGTCATGCAAAGAAAAATGATGAAAATGATGATGATGTTCAAAATCAAATGAAGAAAACGAAGACAAGTGATCCAAGCCTGATACTAGGGGCATGACATGATCATGTCACCATGTTTGCTTGAGCATCAAACAATTTAGAGGAAAAGAAAAATTTTGTCTATAAATAGTGAAGGAATCTCACACAAAAAATGGTGAAGAATTTTAAGGGAGCATTAGCCACACACTATCCAACTCTTTTTTTTTTCCAAGGAAAGGAATATAAAACTCTCTCTCTCTCCTATTCTTTTTTTTTTTTGTTTTAAAGAGCAAGGTCAATCATGTTTTCTTTTTCTCCCTTCATGTTCTCTCCATAAAACAAAGATTTGAATGATTTTTTCTCTAAACTAAAAGCCATCCTCCCTAACTTGAAGCTTTGGTATTTTTTTTTTCCAACCATGGACCTAATGCCATTTTCCTTCCAAAAAATAGCTCTCAAATCCCTCCTTCATTGTCAAAGTAACCTCACTTGCTACCCATCCTTTTCTCCTTACTACTAGCCACTAGCAGCTTTTTAGCTCATGGCTAAGACCAACATACTCATTGGAACCACAACCTCTCATCTTCCTTATCCTAGTAACCCACAACTATACGAAACACCCCTGAATCATAATCTTCAACTCCTCCTTCATATCTCAAGAAAACTAGACACAAGTCTCCCACACCTCATGCCTTTTCCTCGATTTTAATCGCAATCACTATTTATAACAGAGAGAGAAAGAAGTAGAATTGTTGATATTAAAAGGACAAAACTAAATACTTGTTGGTGAGATTTTATCTTTAGCAGGTATTGTTTAGGCTCATCGTCGACACAAGAATGAAGAAAAGTAAAAGCTGGTCTAGATCCACCCCTTCTTTCATTTTACCAGCGATGACACGTTGATACATGTGCCACCACTATTTCACTAATTCTGGAAGCTTTGCAGTATTCTTCCTATACCTTCAACAAACTCCAAGCTTGGTTCATTTAGCTCATGGACATGCTAAACACCTCAGAAGGTCGATTCATAATCTTAAAAATTTTTTTTGGACAAATTGGTATAATGTTGTGAAATTTGGGACAAAGTGCTTATTATCATGTATAATATTGGACAGTTTAGACATTTATTTGGTTTGCTGTGTGTTTTGATTTTGAAATGATTAGATCATTTTGTGGTGGATTTTGAGTTTATTTTTTTTAGAATCACGATTGCTAATTCTACGTTAATTCACGAATCATGATTGTTGCTTGGGTTTGTGTTGATTTATTTGAATTAACATGCGATTTGAATATAATTTATGAATTTTACAAGACTTGATGTTTGATTTTTTGGTAGTGTTGGATTTTTAAGTTGTTGAGTTATTGAATAAATAGTTTGCGTGGAGTTAATATTGTGGTTAAAATAGCTAAATTAAAATGCATTTTATGCTTTTGCCAAATAAAGCCCAAATGATTTCTAAAAATTCTGAAAAGTTCTAGGGACCATCTAAAAATTATTTATGGCTCCCTCATATATTTTTCAACAATGCCATTTAATATTTAGGCTGTAAACTTACACTATAAGACTTGGTATCAAATATATTTGCGTTTTTCTTCAAAATTTTGGAAAAATACAAAAAAAAATTAAAAAATTCCTTATTTGAAATAAGCAAAAATATGTTTTTATTTGTGTGCATACAACCACACTCTAATCATTTTGATGCATATTTTATAAAAAAAAATACAAATTATATTTTTATCATACTTTGAAAAATACAAAAATCAATAAATGGGTGCCATAAAAAATTTGTGATTATCCATTATGATTTCGCCAAAATTTCAAAAACACCACAAAAATCATTCTATTTAATTAATATTTGGTGTATGAATTTTACAATGTAATGCATATTCTCGATATTAAATTAAATGAATAAACAAAAATAAAATGTTAGGAATGAATAATAAACTTTAATATTTAGAGATATAAAATTATACTATAAAATATATTATCAAGCATGAAAGATACAAAATAAAAATAAAAACCATTAAAATTTGAACTTTAGAATTGTTAGGTTTTAGCCTGATAAGGCAGAGACTTCTTTATTGAGGAGGATTTATCTTTAGCTTATAAAGATAAAAACCTCCTTATTAAGAAGGGTCTACCTGAAATCTATAAGATGTGGATCTCCTTACTAAGGATAACCTTTCTTGAATCTTTGACAGATGAATGAATCGAAACATCACCTAGATGACTAGTATGTGGATGTAGATGTAGATACATCTTTCCCACGAACAACTAGTCACACTACCCAAAACCTTGATGACAAGTACATTTTCTAGTGACCATAATAATTTGTGGCAACTCCTACAAATCATAATTTCATGATTAACTCCAACACATCCAAACCCCCCTCGATCTAGGAGGTAGGTTGGCCATTCGATGTCGTGTATGCCACAACAACATTGATAATTCAATGTTACCTAGTTGTGTTGTGATTCTCCTAAATCCTTATTGGAACAACCTTGTCAACCTTATCCTAATGAAAATTTTCCTTGCATATCAAATTTGTAAAAGAGTTAGTTTATTAACATTAAAAAACTAATTGAATTAAAATAAAAAAAAATATTTAAGTTTATGTATTTAGAATATACATCTCGCTTAAAACAAACACATCCTTTGTGAGGTGGCATCACACTCGATGACTCTGCATCGAGAGAGAATGCCTCTGCTTGAGTTATTTATTCATGGTCGGCACCTAAAAGGTCATCAGAAATGCTACTAGAAGAACTAGCAAAGCTTTTGTCTATATGATGCACTAATGTCTTTCCCTTGACATCTATATAAATTCAAGGATTAAAAAAATTTATTACATTCATATTTTTTTAAAAAAATATGTAGCACCTCCTCTATACGAGAGACTACTCAAAATTTTATTGTCTACAAGTATGCATTAATAAATAAAGCCACAAACCAATTGATTTAATTTACCACAAATGAATTCATATCTATTTGATTAACAAAAAAAGATTCTTTTTTATCTCGAGTTTCTATATGTTATAATTGGTCAATAGCCATAACGGTTGCTAATCAGATTCATTCCACCACCTCAATGATATAATCCACTAAATCACACACCATCTAATGGTAAGAAACCCACAACAAAATTTAAATGAATCAATCCAATGCCCTACAAAACCACAACCCCATAAAAAATTAGCCGTTACGAAGAGCATCCACAACCCTCGACATTTGTTTTTCTCTTCACACTCCATCTATGCTATCATAACCTATTTCTGTATTATTCTTCAAATTCACTTTTTTTTCCAAAATAAAAATAAAATAAATACAATAATAATAGCAAGAAGGCTGACATTTTAGAAAAAGCAAGCTGAGAGGATTTTACATGTAGGAAAAATCAATCTGCAATTTTGGATGGAAGAGACAATATAAATTTAAGGTCAAATTAAATCATTATTGGATGAATCTACATAAAAAGTAAGCCTATGGACATAACTAGATTTTAATAAGCCAATTTGATTTAATCATGGGTCAAAATAAAGTTTAATTATGTTTCATAATTAATTTTGATTCATTTGAAGGATTTAATTAGGTGTAAGGACTTAATTATACTATAAATAGGTTAAATTAATTTTATTAGGGGCTTAATTGGTGAAAACTTAAGTTTGGGAGCTCAATTTGGGCTTAAGTCAGAAGATTGAAATTTTAGAAGACCAAATTTAATTTTCACAAAGTCAATTGGTTCAAATAAGGCGTTAACATTTCTTGTGTTCGAAATGTTAGGAATTTGGTATATTTAGGAAATAAATGTGAGCTATAATTTGAATTTTAGAACGACTAGGATTTCATCCAATAAGGTAGAGACTCTCTCACAAATGAAGATCTGCCTTGGACCTTAAACGAGATCAATGAATAGAAACTTGACTTAGAAAAACAATCAAACAACAATGTAGCTTACCTTAGATAGGGTGCACTAGAGGTGATGCATCTTTCTCTTGCATAACCAGTCCCTTGCCCGAACTCTCACAAATCACAGGTTTCCTAGTAATCATAATACTCGGTGGTGACATCTGAACCTTATAATATTAAGTTTATGATTATACTCAAAATTCTTTTCTTTCCCAATACCACTCTCATGAGGCATATAACATGTCGTTTGATGTCGCCACGTGATATATGCCCTCATTCATTGTTCTCTCTCTATCTTTTTTTCTCTCTCTCACTAATCAAAGAAACAAACCCGAATCTCATTCACTCTCAATCAAAAAACTTCTAATCAATTAAAAAAATGATTATAGACAAATTCAAAACCCATAAATTCATCGCATTTATTTACATAGATAAAATATGAGTATAGAAAAAAATACAACTAATTTCAAAAGCAATCATCAAACACAAAAAAAAATAACCTATATAAACAAAACACAATGACAATTAAAAAAAGAAGGAAGAACAAGGAGATCTACCTGTTCGAAGACCTTGCTGGGATTGATAAAAAAGAAAGACCTTAATGGAGGGAGAGAGGGAGAAAGTGAGAGTGAAAAAACAAAAAATTAACCCATATACCTCAAACACAATGGCAATACAAAAAAAAACAAAAGAGTTGGAGATTTACCTGGCATGAAGGATTCTAGCATTGAGGATGGATTAAGAGAGGAAGAAAATGAGAGGGAAGAAATAGAGAAAAGGTTGACAAAGAAAGAAGAGAGGAAGGAAATGTAGAGAGAGAGAGAGAGAGAGAGAGAGAGAGAGAAGAAATTACAGATATAATAGAGGAAGAGAAAGGAAGAAGACAAGTTTTGTTTTCCATAGTTTGGGATTCAAGTCTTTTAATTGGAGTTTTTTCACGATGGAATTACTGATGGACAATTCAAAATTTAATAATTTTTAAATTCCATCGGTAAGTCCATCTCTAATTATAAATTAAAGATTTCAACAAAACCTGAAATTTTTCAGATATAATTTATAAAACATCAATGTGTAATGAAATTGACTTTAATGTAATATTTCTAGGTGTTCTTTTTATAATTAATGACAGGAATGAAATGTTTGTTTTTGTGATTTTATTATTATAAATAGAAACGGTGTTATTGTGTTGTGATTTTACTATATTTGCAAGTTGGATAGATATGGAAAACAAAAATATTAGGGGGAAAATTGTTTTATACCGATGAAATCATCAATGAGTTATAAATTACAAATAAAATCACCAACATACTAATTCCATCAGAAAGGTCTAAAGAGTTGAAGGAAAATAACATGACCACTACAGATAAAATCATCGATGGATTAATTCTGTCAAAAAGTTTCAAGAGTTGAAAAAGAATTACACGACCATGCCACTGACCATTACAAATAGAATCACCCATGAACAAATTCTATCAAAAAAATCTAGAGAGTTGGATAAAAATTACATGATCATACCACTAACCATGATAGATATAATTATCAACAAATTAATTCCGTTAGAAAGTTCTAGAGAGTTGGAGAGAAATTACACGATCATGCCATTGACCATTATAGATAGAATTGTTAATGGACTAAAAAAATTTCAGTTTATTTTGGAGGGTTTCTGAAAAATTTCAGGTCTATTTATAATAATAAAATCACAAAAACAAACGTTTCATTCTTGTCATTAATTATAAAAAGAACAACTAGAAATATTGCATTAAAGTCAATTTCATTACACATTGATGTTTTATAAATTAATCAACATTGTCTTCATCATCATCATCATCATCATCATTGCATATCCACAATAATCTTCTTTATTGAATTGTTTCTTGTCGATATCATCATCTTTATTGACTACTGTATGTCCATTGGTTCTTAATACATCATTGATTACAAAAAGAACAACTAGAAATATTACTTTAAAGTCAATTTCATTACACATTGATGTTTTATAAATTAATCAACATTGTCTTCTTCTTCTTTTTCATCATCATCATCATCATTGTCATGTCCACAATAGTCTTCTTTATTGAATTGTTGCTTGTCAATATCATCATCTTCATTGACCACTATATGTCAATTGGTTCTTAATACATCATTTAAATCCCCAGCATTAAAATTAACAAAAGTATTCCCCATGAAGTGAAAATTTGAATTTTCTTCTAAGTCAGTAGACAAAGCAAGTCAATATGGATAAACTAACTCATCAAGTTGAAAGACATCATGTCCTGCAATGACTTCATCGTTACCATCCTAAATAACATGAACCTGACACATAGGTTTAGGTTTCACTACGGTTAACCAACCAATCCTAGTATGATCCTTTCTAAAGGAAGGAGTGTATGTGTAATAAACGTGTTGGCATTGCTTGGCGAAAACAAAGACATTGTCGACGTTGCAAAGTTTTGCATTTGTATTAATTTTTACCAAACCACGGTAGAGATCTACTCTAATTTCTTTACTGGTGGTATCATACCAATAACATTTGAATAAAAAGACTATATTATGCTTGATATGATATTGCAATTCTATGACATCTTCTACTTCCTATAATAATGAACTTTAGACTCATTAGAAGTTGATCCCTTAACATAAACTCCACTATTATATGTCTTTTTACCCTGACCATATTTTTCCATATGAAAAACATATACATTGACAAAATACTTGTTATAGCACCTAACATTTCTTTCAGGATCCAAACACAATAAATTCAAACTACTACTAGAATTCCCTCTCAATTGATAAAATTGGTACAAGATTCCAACTATTAACAATTAAAGATAAAGATGTAATGAAATTAAGTATTACAAAAGATAAGAATTGTTAAGTAGTGTTTACATGTGTTCTGAACCACGTAGAAGATTGTTCATCTTGTAATTAGAAAATTTAAGATTCAATTATATTTGAATTTTAAGATAGTAAAAATTGATGATGCTGCTTACAAGGAATTAATTAATCTATCAGTTTATGAGAGTAGAAGAGAAACATTATTTGAAAATAACATGTTAATTATTATACTTATTGAATAAAAGGTATAAAGGTCATTCACGATGGGAAAATATTGACAAATTTTTACTCGAAGTTACTTCTCTAACGTCATCATATCTTGGAACATAGTTGATTCTTGTTCTTAATTGAGCTCGAAATGGTACGAGTTGAACAAGTATTTGCATGGAATTAAATGAATGTTTTAAATTAAAAAAAAAAGAGACAATAGAAATTTAATTAGGATGCATGTGTAATCCCTAACCTCTAAAATGGATACATTCATCTTTATTATCATCTCATATTTGCAAATTGTCTAGACAATATTCGTTTCAAGCATTTCCATGTATTGGGTATGCAACTTGTTAGAGCATGTATCTTTAAAAAAGTGATTGATCTCTGCATTTTATATTTTATTTGGCAATAAATCCCGGTAAGAAGGTGGAATGAAAGTTGACATAAACACGTGAAAATCTTGACTCTTCATTCCAGACAATCTGTCATCCTTCAAATGACCTAAATGATCTAAATCCATCTATACATAATCGAAGATATATGTTTTGTGATTCCATTAAAAACCAAGGATACTCCTTATTAAAATATTTTCAGGCTTCACCATTGAAAGAGTATACCATGACTCCATACATCGCATCATGTGAATGAGTGTCATGGTAACCGAATTTATGATGATGTGAGCTTGATTTGTGATAAAATAGAAGGGGTTGTTTGTTTTTTTTTTACAGAAAAAATGGAAGAAGAAGAATAAATGGGGAAGGGAAAGAGGAGTAAATTGACAGATTATAACTTAAAAACTACTATGGATTCAACGACAAATATTAGTGACGAGTTCATTTTTTTAGTAATACTATCTGTAATAATAATACATCGTTTTTCTCTTCTTTTTTTTTCATTCCATCATTTCCAATTATAATTCCCTCGGTATACACCAACATAAAATTGTTGTCAGTAGATACTGAGGGACCTAGCAAATAAATATTCTATCAGTAAATGTCTTAGTAATTTACTGATAGTTAAAATTTAATTGATATTTTCGTTTATATTTGTTAAATTTCTGGTAGTGTATGTTCTTATTCCTATAATTTGGTAAAAAAGTGTGAGGTTTAAGGATGTAAGTCTTGCAAGTGTACATCGAATGGAAGTTGGGAGAGAAAAAGAAAAGGATTCATTGATTATTCAATGAATTATCACCCTAGAGAATTGTTAGGAGGAGAAGGGCAAAGTTATACTAATACTGTTGGTAGCAGTGGTAGTAAAGGCCATATCGTTAAGGATTTAAATGGTATGTCAGTAAGATGATTTTGCATCGTTCTTTTTCATGTTGCAGAATCGAGTAACAGAGAATTTCTTCGTGCAGTAGATGATTATGCCTTCATTGAATAACAAGATTCACACTAGGATATACATTTATAGGTTATGGTAAAACAGTTTATAACATTCTTGGATCGTGAGGTAGTTGAAAGTTGTATATAAATAGAGGTAGGTGAGGATTGAATATGTATTTTACGAGTTACCAGAAAAAGAATCGCCTAGAGATATTATGATGCCCTGAGACCAAGTTGGTGATACGATATAATTGATGATGTTTTGGGAGTATCATAACCAAGATTTTCCTTAACATGGTTATGTTTCTTTTTTTTTTTTTTTGGGGGTGGCTACTAAGTCCATCATTCGTTGAATAATTTTAACCAGCATCGATCATAGCCATTTAATTATAGGCAACTTACTAGTGAGCCCACCTTTGATCGAGTGCATTTGTCGTGGGGCAATCATGTGGTATTAGGAAGACTTTGAAACGCAAGTAATCCAATGTTCTGTTATGCTATATGGATGGAAATGTGTGACTGCCATTGCTGGCAAAATCACCTCCACGATCAGCACAGTTTTTGGACTATAACGGAGGTAGAAGATGATCAAAATACAAAGAAAAACACTTGATTGTATAATGCGATGCCTGTAACGACTTCCATAGGTGGCCAGATTGATCATTCAAAGAACCATGGAGGAGCTAGGGACATATATGTTTTGGTTAAATGGGTAGAATTATCAAATAATTGGATCTTTATTGACTAGCTCTATTCATAAGACACTGCTAATGAGATTTTTTTTCTTTTTGTTGATGCTTATATATGTTGTTGATGCATGCCAAGATAACATTCTACCAATGCCTTCTCGATTGATTAGGGTTGGCCTTGCAACATTCTGCCACTGCCTTTATTGACTAGCTCTATTTTTCCTCTTTGGTTTTATTTCCTTTGTGTTTGTTAGGTTGGCCTTGCAACATTCTGCCACTGCCTTCTCGATTGATTTATTGCAATTAGCATCAATGAAAAACGATTTCCTCAAATCTCATTCCAATTAGCATTCAACTTCCAAACTTTCATGAACACATTTATAATTTGATATTTCTTTTTAATTATATAAGTTTTTACACGTTTCCTTTTAGCTGCTTTTCATCAGTTCGAAACGCAAGACAAGCATAAACAAAAATGCTCCAAGTGTTTAATAGAATTGAGAAGTGGTGATTATTAGGTGATGAGCTATGCACGAGCTAATACGAAAGTTCAATGGGGATCATGGGAGTTGAGAAAGATGAAGCGTGGAACCAGTGCCTGATTCGATTATGAATAATGTCTTTCAAGGGTTCAACTGAACAAGTTGGAAAAAAAAAGGGGCAAAAAATGCAGTGTTTTCCTCTTTAACAACGTTGTTTACAGCTTTAACTCAATCATCATCAATCATGGTGTTTAAATGTGCTTATGATGAAACATGCAGAGCCCAAAAATGCAATGCCTATCAACGAAACAGATTACACAAAGTCGTACGTAGTCATCGAGAGCATCGTTGGTATTACCCACCAAATCATCACCGGGCTTTATCAACATGAAGCTGTTTTTTTCTTGCCAGCTGCAAGCATAGAGTATGCAAACCATCAATTGGTTAGTTTCAAATTCGTTGACAAAAAGTTGAATTAAAAAACTATATGCTATATTCATCAACATCCTAAGAGATTTTTGGGCTAAGTTTATGGGATTGAGACTAGGATTTTGTGGATGAATTTCTGTGATTTTGGCCGAGTTTTTTGGATGGAATTTCTATAATTTTAGCTGGAGAACCATTTTGCTTCTTTTATCATAACCCCTGGATTTAGTTGTTTATTCTAGTTTAGTGATTGGTTTCCAAAAGTGTGTATTTTTGGTTAATTTGGTTGCATTTCTTATTTTTTCTTTTCAATTGCATCCCTAATTGAATCAATTAGACCCCTGGATTTGGCACTTGTTACATATTTGTCCTTGGTCCTTCAATTCTCTTAATTTCATTTCAATTATGTCCCCAATTGCATCCTAAGTGTGTTTTTTTTTTTTTTTACCTACCTTAAATTCAATTATATATCCCATTTTCTCCTCAACTATATTTTATCCCACTCTCTCTTTTTTATTTTTATCTTTCTTATTTTTTTAATTATTTATAACTTAAGTTGACACAAAAATAAATAAAAGTGATGAAAAATAATGAAATGATTAATATTGACTAGATTTACTAAAATAGTATTTTTTTTATGTTTTCAAGTATATAAAAACAATAATAGGATTAAATTTTAGGTGATGACAATACATGTTATAGTTTTATAATCTGAAAACACGAGATAAAAACATTACAATCACAGAATACTAAATAAGACAGAATTGATCATTGTAGACAAACATTCTTACACAAATTCATCATAGAAACCTAGTTTTTTATGCTGGTTGTTGTGATGAAGGCCATAAGGCACTAATCTGTGAGCATATGGAAAATAGAGATTGGGAAGGAATTCGATCTGTTGTATCTCTAGTTTATTTTACTCAGGTCCAACTCAAGTCCATTCGCTTTGTTTTAGAAGATCCACCATCAAAGAAGCATTGAATGTATGCGCGCGCGCGCGTGTGTTTGGAAGTATGCTGAAATTGGATAAAGAACAGAAGGCTTCAACTTATTGGTTTAGCTATACTGTCAGTGTTGATGCTTGAGAATGTTGTTGCATGGATTGCTTTTTACATAGTAATAGGATTATGTGCTTTCTGCAATATGTTATTGTCATTAGAATTCAGGGTGACATAGAAAATTACAGAAAACATGCTCTGTAGGCAGCTGCTCCCAAAAATTTCCAAGTTCAGCAAATATAATAAGCTCTAAGTTGTATCTAGAAGGTCAATAATGGAATGATTATTTTACATTACTTTTTCCAACAATTGGCAGCAATTTGTGATTGAATTCATGATCGCATAACCCACATGAAATAAAGATAAATCCTGAAAAGTTAAAGAATCATTTTTTATAGGAATATGATATATGGATTATCAAAATCAAAATACCAATACTATTGGAATAAACTCCTATTTAACGATTAACGAATTACGAATAGAAAGTATAAGAAAAGCACCACAGGATCAGTTATATTTTGATAAATCAAATTTGTTCTTCATCTCAACAAAGAGAAAATTGTTGCATGAAGCAAAACACAAGTTTATTCAAAACATCATGGCTCAAGAGCTAAAACCTAAGTACAAGCTAAATAACCCTATTTATACTAGGTAAAAACATCGTAAACAATTCTGAAAAATAATAAAATAATTCTAAATAAAATAGAAAAAAATCCTAAATCAATTAGAAAACTAAGTGGCAATTCTTGCGTAGTAGCTTCTAGACCTTATCTCAAGGTTTTCCTGATGTCCAATTGGTTTTAAATCTTAACCCAATATGAAAAACACCTCTAAAATCTTATGGTAAACTTTTAGCTCAATCCAACAATCGGATAAAAAATTATACTAGTTAGCGTAAAACTATACATTTAAAACATTCAACTTGAAACTGACTTTAACTCTTCTAAATAAGCATGAGAATCTTTATAATAGTTTCTGCCCATTAATTTTCTTATAGAATATGGAAAATACAAAACTATTTTGCCATTAAATACCACCAACCTTTCTTTCCTTGTGTAGAAACTCCAATTGACTTAAAATTTTAACATGATATATAAAAATATGTCTAGAAACTCCTAGTATAATTTTAGCCTAATCCAACGATCAGACTAAGAGTTATACTTGATAGCATAAAAGTAGACAATAAACATAATTACGCTAGAATGCAAATTTTCTTATTCAACCTTTTCTTGTAGCATACCATTTCCTCTCTCTTTAATGTGATTCATCCTTGAATCATAAATAGGTATAATGAATGTTTTATAGGTATCTTGTTTAAGCCTTTAAAGCTTTTTTCTTGCCAATTCTCGCCTTTAACAACTTTGTATAAAAGTAGCAGCTCTTCTCTTTTGTCTTTCATCATTTCAACATTGTTGCTCCTATATCTCTAAAGCTTGACATTCATAAAATAGTTCTTATAACTTATCAAATTCTTGCCTCAAAACCCCAACCATACAAGATAGATTTTTGCGTGCTTGAGCGATAACCCTTCTCTGTTCCTTTTTTTGTTGGTGAATAAATGACACAAGTAGCAAAAAGAGATAGAAGACAAGTAAGATATGATATAAAAACATGATGGCGAATGAATTCTAACCCAAAATTTTATATCTAAAACTATAGGTACCTAATTAAATCTGATAACTTCAATTTACCTTGTTACCCAAATGAATTATCTCTTATAAACCTGAATTTACGATCTTGTTTTTTTTCACTCCAAATAGATATTCTAAACATAATTAGATGGGATCTTTTTTATATATATCAAAGGACCTTGAGCATAAAACTAGACAATAATGAAAAACAAAAAACAAAGTTTACCCGAAAGAAGACACAAACACACACACACACACATGGAAACAAATTTAAATAATGAAAACAAAGAGGATATGACCTAATTAATAGAGCCAAGCTTTGATGTCAACTGCTGTAAACTTGTTAATCACGAGGTCAAGCAACCTCTAACGAAGTTCAAATACAACTTAGAAATCTAAAAACCAATTTGATAAAACCCTAACCTAGAGTAAGCTTATACCTAAAAACCAAAGGTATTGGGATAAACTTGGACCCAAAGATAACCATGCACCTAAGAACCCAAAGATAACCATGCACCTAAGAACCCAAAGTATGTGAATAACACCATGAAGCCAATTAATCATCAATAATTTGGTTGTATGATCTTTGTCCTTGTAAAGAAAGAATGTTTTACTGCAAACAATAATATTAATAAAAAACCGCGTTTATTATCTCCAAGGTGCTGGAATTTGCAACTCCAAAACATTATAGTCTCCTCTAAATAAACCAAGTCAGGTTTGAATTTTGCCTTTCGGTTTTGTGAGATCAAACATATTTTCAATTCAAGCTGAAATTTTACAATGACATATATACTAGGCACATGAAACTATATTAAGGTAAAGTCTCATGTTAATTAGAGTTTAGAAACATATTATATTAAAGCATCGCAGTTAACCAAGACCACTCGTCTTAAGCTTCTCTCCTCTTGCTCCCCTAATCTCACTTTGAAACACAAAATCAAAAATTCAAATTCAAATACAAATTAATCTTTAAAGATAAAACATAGAAAAACTCACATTATTTGTCACATTCTCTCATTTCACACAAAAGTTTCTTATTATTAACATCAATTTCTTTAAAGAACCCAACAACAAAAAGTATGTGGAATTGTTTTTAACAAACGAGATTTCAAAATCTATGAATGCGTTTTGTTATTGTTAAATCATTAGAATGTAGGTTTAGTTTCCTTTACTTAACAAAAACTTAATATTATCAGTAGTTAAAAATTGAAAATTGAAATCCTAAATGTAGTATATGATGATGTTGGATATTTTGGTAGTGGTCTTAATATTCTGATTATGAAGTATATGATGATTATATCCCTTCTGATGAGGACATATTTGAATTTTATAATAAAGCTTGAGATGGGTGAATTGATAGTTTACAAGCTAATTTTTCTACTAATCAAATATTGAATGGTGCTTCTGATTCCAACGACTTAAAGATGAGTAGTGAAGAGGATGATATTGATGTGCAAGTTAGAGAGAAATCTAGTGATGAGGACAATATAGATGAAAATGGAAAGGAGAGTAAAACAATAATAAAAAGATGACAAATGTGGATCCAACTGTTGGTTTTATATGTAAGAGGTTTAAATTTGTAGTTGATGGATCAATAGAGTTTAAATAATGTTAAATTTTTTAAAATGTAACTCACTTTAGAGATGTATTCCGAGAGTATGAGGTTAAACATGATATCAGGTTAAAAGATATATTAATCAGAAAGTTAAGGTAGGTGCCTTATGTATGAGTGATAATTGTGATTTGTGGATATATGGTTCCCTCGTTCTTGATAGTCAGAAATTCATGATAAAATCATTGAGGGATAAACACACTTGCATTCAACAAGTATAAAAGATGCAAATTCAATATGGATAGCAAATAAATTGCTATCAATAATTACTGTTAGCCCATCTATATCCAATAAATCATTTTCCATGATTTTGGATTATAAATTTGGTATTAAGCTACACAATATGCAATTATGGAGAGCTATGACAAAGGCTAAGAAGTTTGTGAAAGGAAATCACAAGGAGTCTTTTAAAAGGCTAAGAAGTCTTTTAAAATATATCTATCTATTAAAGCAATATAATCCAAGATCTGATATATATTTAGGATTTAACCATAATTATAATTTGGATGTTCATTTACCATGAAAGTTTAAACACATATATGTTTGTTTGAAAGCGATAAAGGAAGGCTTTGTTTTTAGATATAGGTTTTTTATTGGAATTGATGGATGTTATCTTAAAGGTCCATATAAAGATGTATTGTTGAGTGCAATGAGTTTGGATGAAAATAATAAATTGTTTTATGTTGCTTATGTTGTTGTTAAGTGTGAAAACAATGAAATATGACATATATTTTTTTTTTAATATTCTTTGTATGGATTTATAATTATTTTTATAATTGTTATTTGTTTTTCCCTTATTATTTTTTAATTGAAATTTTTTATCTATCAAATTTGATCCTCATTCTTTTGATTGTTAATTATTTTATTTGAACTATTTTATGAAATGTTAATTATTATTATTTTAATTTCTTCATCTTTTATTTTTTTATTTTTTAGATTTGATCTCTATTATTTTGATTATTATTTATTTTATTTGAAATAATTTATGAAATTATGTTTTTTTTCAATTTCATTATCATTCAACTTTTTAATTTATAAGATTTATTCCTTATTATTTTAATAAACTTGAAAAAAATAAAACATTAATAAGTTATTTTTCAGTTTATTTTTAATGATATAACCAAATATTAAAAAGTGTTTTTCAACTTATATTTTATTATATTATTAAATATAATAAAATAATTTATTTTTGTAGAATTTACTTTTTTTAAAAAAATTAATTTTTAAAGTTATTAAAAAGCACAAAAAGACAACCTAGAACACAAGCGATGTCTGAAATTAACTTTTATCTCCTTTCTTAAGAAAAGGGAAAGGTCCAGGAATCAGAGTCATCATGCAGCTCAATATTGCTGCCCAGGTTTGAGTCTCCCGTCGTTCGATGTCTCCACCGATTTCTTTTGTTTTTGTTTTTTTCGGGTTGGGGGTGAGAGGTGGCCGTACTGACTTCGCCGCCAACGACCTCGACCACCTGAGATTAAAATGCTGACTTTAGCCCAGCAAAATGAGCTTTCACAATCGGTTTAGACTTTGGACCGAAGAAAGATACAATTATGCTTGAAACATGTAAATTGGGCAAAGTTATATTTAATTATTATTAATAATTTTTTTATTTATTGATGTAAATAAATTTTAATTTATTTAATTAGATGTGTGAATATATATATATATATATATTCTCTCTCGATGGATGAGCGCTAAGTCGCTATCGGAAAGGTGATTTAATTACGGGTTTAAAAAACGAAGAAACGCCACCGACCACTATTAAACATTACCATACAAAGCCAAAAGGGTAGAATTATTTTTTTCTTCAACTTCATTTTATGCAAGACACGTGGTGAACTTCCAGCCATAACTGAAAATTCAAAGAAAGCACCACCCTAGTCCACTCGGCAGACTTGTGCACCAAAATATAAAGTATATTAAGGAGCTGATTATTATTATTATTATGAATTATTATTATTATTATTATTATTATTATGAATTATGAGTTTGTTGTTATCCATTTTTAATTAAAAAAATCTAAAAATACAACAAAATAGTTTAAAAAATTGTTTAAGTTGGTGGTAGAGGATTAAGATGACAAGTAAAAATGTTGGGGGATCAAAATGTATAAGATTTACAAAATTAATAACCCAATTTTAATTGACAAAAGACTTCATTGGTATAAATATTTTTATTTGGGGTAAAGAAATATAAATTTAGATGATTAAGGATTCAATGAGAATTTTGAAATGTTTAATTAATTTTATTGAGGACTTGTTTGCAAGGAAAATAAATTTTTAGAATCAAGTGTTAATTAGAAGAAATTGAAGTTTGAGAATTGAAATTAAGCTTTGGAAGGTTTAATTGGTCAAATCAAGAGCTTACTTGTAAAATAAAATTAAAGATTGGAGACCAATTAAGAATTTAATTGTTGATTTTCAAGACCAATGAACATCCTGTATATGGTGCATAATTTTAGAGGTATAAATTGGTCAAATTAGAAGCCAAATTGAAAGGAATTGACATTTTGGTAGTCAATTAAGGATGAAATTGAATAAATTAAAAACTAAGGACTCATCTATAAAAGAACATTTTGGTTAATTCTTGACACAAACATATGAGGTTGTCATCTTTAGCAAATAATATTGGGTTAATACGCATTAATAACACATTCATGCATTTAGATTCTATGGTTTTTTTGTCTGCTCAAACACATTTCGATCATATCGTGACTTTTAAGTGTTAATCATAGAAAATAAATGCTTGATTCTTGATCTATGCATGATTACAAACAAAGACTTGCCCTTGATTGCATGAAAACTTGTTTGGTTTGAGATTTGTGTTTGTTAGGTTTCGGTTTAAATATTCATCGTATTCTTTATGTTCTTGGTGTTTGATTTGTTTTTGTCTAAAAAAATTATGTTTTTTTATTTTTTTTTTAATTTTAATATGTTTGTGGTTTAATTGTTTGTTTTGCTTTAATTTCATATCAAATTATGGTTTTTAATTTAATTCAAAGTTGAACTAGTGTTTTCGAGTCAACTGGAATATATTTATTTTGGGTCGCATACTACAACTTTGTTTCATTCATATTCATATATATATATATATATATTTTGAGGATTTTAATCATAGAAAATAAATGCTTGATTCTTGATCTATGCATGATTACAAACAAAGACTTGCCCTTGGTTGCATGAAAACTTGTTTGGTTTGAGATTTGTGTTTGTTAGGTTTCGGTTTAAATACTCATCGTATTCTTTATGTTCTTGGTGTTTGATTTGTTTTTGTCTAAAAAAATTATGTTTGTTTTGTTTTTTTTTTAATTTTAATATGTTTGTGGTTTAATTGTTTGTTTTGCTTTAATTTCATATCAAATTATGGTTTTTAATTTAATTCAAAGTTGAACTAGTGTTTTCGAGTCAACTTGAATATATTTATTTTGGTTCGCATACTACAACTTTGTTTCATATATATATATTTTGAGGATTTTAATCATAGAAAATAAATGCTTGATTCTTGATCTATGCATGATTACAAACAAAGACTTTGCCCTTGATTGCATGAAAACTTGTTTGGTTTGAGATTTGTGTTTGTTAGGTTTCGGTTTAAATACTCATCGTATTCTTTATGTTCTTGATGTTTGATTTGTTTTTGTCTAAAAAAATTATGTTTTTTTTTGTTTTTTTTTTTAATTTTAATATGTTTGTGGTTTAATTGTTTGTTTTGCTTTAATTTCATATCAAATTATGGTTTTTAATTTAATTCAAAGTTGAACTAGTGTTTTCGAGTCAACTTGAATATATTTATTTTGGGTCACATACTACAACTTTGTTTCATATATATATATATATATATATTTTTTTTTTTTTTTGAGGATTTTTTATCTCAAAGAGTTGACGAAGTACCGTGTGAAGTAGGATTGGCGATGTAAATTGACAAGGCTAGAGTGGAAACAATGTGTGGCTGTCGGTTCATCGCATCAGCAATATTTCACAAATAAATACATTGTAATGTTGTCGGCTTTGTTAATTCTTTAATATATATATATATATATTATAATCTAATGGTTTGATCACAAATAAACAATCACTTTACCAGTAAATTAGCAACTACTCAAATGTCATAGCGTTGCAATGGTTAAATAAGAAAATCAAATTTCAATCTAATATAATAATCCAATATAAAAATACACAAACATATAATACATTTTACATTTTTATATATATTCATTTTAAATGGTTTATTGTTCTTAATTTTTAATAGAAATATTATAAACTATAACATATGATTTAATAATTTTAGTGAGTAAGAATTTCATTAAAAAATAATTAATAAGTGTATATATTTAATCAATACACTGCATGTTATAATTTTTAAACAATTTCAAGAACTTTATAGGAATTGATCTTAGATTAGAAGTATTTTTTTTATTTAGAATGAAAATGAAAAAAAAATATAATATATATCTTAAAATTAAAGCTTATAGTATAATATTTCAATTGATTAGGTAACAACAAACATATTGCAATAAACTTTGGTCTCAATTGTTTTTTAGATAAAACCTTTTCTATATATTCTTTATTTCTAATTTTTTATGATATATATTATTTACACACATGAGATATACATTATTTTATAAGTTTTTTATACATGCATATTTACATGATACTTAAAATATAATTGGCCAGCAATTCAATCATGATATTCACATAGAATATATGTCATTTATCCATTTATCAACTTTAAAGAGATTCACAGTTAACAAGTACAATTTTACTATATTATTTGAGATTTATATTGAGATAGGATTTCATGGAAGTGATCGATTTGTACATATACAATAATTGTATATGCACGTAATATTTATTTTTGTGTTTTAAAAATATTTTAAAAAAATTAAAAAAAAATTCTTTACTTTAAATTAATATTTTTTTGGTGTTTGTAAATTATTTTGATAAGCTGATATCAAAAATGATTTTTAAAAGTTCAAAAAATATTATTTTAATATATTTCTAAGTGAAAAGTATTTTAAAAAATAACAACAATCATATTTTTAAACAGACTAACTTGATTTATGATTAACTGATTTTCAGTGTGTAACTAGTAATTAGGAAGCCCAAGAGGATAATCATCGACTGATTGTGATGGTTGCATATGCACTTTAAATTAACTTGGTTTACTATTAACTGATTTTTTTAAAAAAAAATATTAAAAAAAATCAATTAATAGTAAACCAAGTTAATTTAAAGTGCATATGCAACCATCACAATCAGTCGATGATTATCCTCTTGGGCTTTCCAATTACTAGTTACACACTGCAAAAGGGCATGCACTTGCCATTTGATTACTAGTTAATTACAATTAAAAGAAAGCCCTTGAAGAAGGATTTTGACAAGGTAGAACATTAATTCTTAATTGTATCCCTTCAATTCTCCTAGAAAACCAAGGCTCTCCTGTGGTGTTATAAGAAAACTAAAACGATTTTGGATCATGAAAAGAAGCATCTGAAGTTATACTAGGTCTGAAGGAAACATGTAGGGGATATGCTTAGAAATAAGATTATTTGGTGTTAGGACACTGGTTAATTACTTATTTATATTGATATTTTTTTTCCATAATATAAAAAGTAGGGATGAGTAAAAAAACTGAAAACCAATTAAACCGAGAAAACTGAAAAAATCAACCCATGAAAAAAAACTGATTAAACTGATTAAAATATTTAAAAAAATATTCAATTTGATTCGGTTTTATAAGCCTGAAACCGAAAAACCGAACCGAATCGAAAAAAATAAAAAAACCAAACCAAACCGAAATCAAGCTCATTAGAAAGTCCTAAAAAACCCCAAAAAGCAATATAGTTTTTGGTTTTTAATATAAAATAACCGAACTAAACCGAACAAAAATTGGTTGATTGGGTTTTGGTTTTTAATATAAAATAACTAAACCGAAACCGGTCAGTTTGAATTAGTTTTGGTTCAGTTTCAGTTTTATTTTTTGAATTTTACAAAATTTTAGTTTGATTGTTTTTATAGGTGAAAACTGAACCGAACAAAAAATGATCATCCCTAACAGGAAGTATGAGATTATTAGTAAAAATTTTTATACTTGCAAAACAGTCCCTATCGGTGGAGTTTAGGGACCTTTAATGATATAATTAGTGACTTTTAAATATGAGAATACAATAAATGAAAGAAAAAGCTTTAAATTCTAAGAACAATGATGTTTATTCTTGTTTTTGATATGATAAATGTTTTAATTAAGGTATGAATGTTTGGAGGGTAGAAATTGTGAATCTTTTACTCAAGTGATTAAGAGGGTATATATACTCCATTAACCTTGTTATTTTGATGGAGTAGAGGGATTGGAAAGTCATTTTCTCTAGATGACATTAATGATGAATAAAATATCTATATCATTAATGAGATGAAAATAGGATAGGTCATTGTAACACCTTTCATACACCAATAGGTCTTAGGAGATTATTATTTCTGACTTTTTACACACCTACAGGTATAAGAAGATGATTATTCATAACATAAATAGGTCATGTCAATAATCTTAAGATAGAACCCTATAGTCTAAACATGGATCTCTAAGACCAATTAGGTCCAGATCATAACCAAACCTAGGGGAGATGGGTCTACCGGTTCATTAGATCTATGATGCTTTGGGTACAACTCACGGCTGAACCCAAGTATATTGGGTCTAGCAAGTTGTCAGACATATGGTGCCTTGGGCTTAACTCATGGTTAAACTCAAGTATATTTAGTCTAACAACTTGCTTGGGCTTAGCTCATGGAAAAACCAAGGTATGTTGACTCTAACTACTTGTCAAACCCACGGTGTCTTAGTATATGCTCATGGTTGAACCCGAGTATATTAGGTACAACAATTTGCCAAAGTGGTAGTTCCTTAGGCTCAGCTCATGACTAAACCTAAGTATATTAAGTATGACAACTTGCTAGACCCACGGTGTCTTGGGCTTAGTTCATAGCTGAACCCAAGTATATTGAGTCTGACAACTTGTCAAACTTAAGGTGTCTTACTAGATCCACGGTGCTTTGTGTCCAGCTCATGACTGAACACAAATATATTGGGTTTGACAACTTGCTAGACTCATGATGTCTTAGGCTCAGCTCATGGCTAAACTCATGTATATTAGGTATAACAGCATAGGAGACCCACGGTGTCCTAGACTTAGCTCATGGCTAAACCCAAGTGTATTAGGTCTAGCAGTTTATCATACCTATGATTCTTTGAGCTCAGCTCATGGTTGATCCCAAGTATATTAGCTTTTGCAGCTTGTCAAACCCATAGTACATTAGGCTCTGCTCATGGCTGAACCCAAGTATTTTGATCTGGCAACTTGCCAAACTCACAGTGCTTTGGGCTCTACTCACGGCTGAACCCATGTATATTGAGTTTGTCAGCTTGCCAAGCCCATGGTGTCCTAGCTCAGCACATGGCTAAACCCATGTATATTGGGTATGACAATTTGTTAGACCTATAGTGCCTTGAGCTCAACTTAGAAATGAACCTAAGTATGTTACATGCCAGACCTACATTCAATTAGGTTCAACATATGGTTGTGCCTAAGTATATTGGGTCTGGAAAAATACTAGACCCATGTTAAGTTAGGCTCAGCACATGAATGAACCTAAATATATTTAAGTCTGACAGCTTATAAGACCCACGTTCGCTTGGATTATTATCTTGTTAGGGGTTGAGGTTGTTTCAGTGCATGAAAATATTAATCTGTTCCCCCAAGTCTTTATGCATTCATTGCGAAAAGACTTGAAAAGCCTTATTGGAGATAATCGGTCAGGTTTATCTCGTCTTCCTTATAAAAGGGGTGTCTTCCTATATTGATTTAAAATATTGTTAGATGAAGGCGAAACAAATCTTTTGAATGACCATTCAGCTACAAATAATCAATTCAATAGGTGTTTAGCCTTCCTAGGGTTATGATGTGATGTCTTATGTCCTTCATGTATTGATGAGAACAAGAGGCGATGGCATATAAAAACATTTATCTTTTTAAATCCCATTTTTGTACTTTTGTCAACATTTTCTTCTATTCTTCCTACAATTAAAGCCTTAAACTAGAAGAATAGGTTTCTTTGTTTTTGCAGAAAAGTCATCTTCTAGGTAAACACACATTGCACTTCATCCTTTCTTTGTCGTTTGTTTTAAACCTTTTAGAAAAATAACTTCTAGAAAAGAAAAGAAAATCATTTTTTCTAAAGAGGATTTTAGTTTCAAGCCTTAAACTTGAAATACTTGTCAAGGATCTATGACTATTAGAATAGGCCATAAATCTAACAGTGGTGATGTTCAACCCTCTTCTACTAGAAAAGAGAGAATGTTCGTCAATAGGTTTCAAACCTCAAAGGAAAAATATGGTTACCTTAGACGCCATAGGATAAGGCAAAAGGTATGATGTCATATGAGCATGTGACCCTAGTGAATTCAAAACATCCATGAAACTTTATGGTTTTATTGCATGAGACTGGTGACTGGGTTACCTAGGTAACTAGCAAACCACTTAGGGGAAATTTTATCATAACTACCATATACATGTACGAGTTTGGGTACTCTTTTTTCCATACAAGGGTTTGTAAGGGATGTATATTTTTATTTCCATCTAATTCCTACTCAACTTTACCCTAACGGATGGATTGCCCTGTCAACTTTTGATAAGCTAATGAAGATTACCCAAGAGGAACCCACAATTAGGGTGTTTAGGCATTGCTAATGATGCTAATAGGCGACCTTCCATACCTTTTCAACTAGGCCACGAGGGCTTATTAAAGGTATCTTTCAAGGCAAATCTACCCAGTCAAATAAATGGAAGGGAAGATGGATGATTATGAGATTTAAAGGTGTGGCTAGACCGTAGAAGAGGTATAGTATTATCTGGGGTTGTTCCCACTTTTAGAGAGCACCCCTTTCTGGTGTGAATGACAAACCTTTCCTCAATTCGAAACAGGAGGAGAGGGTATGCAATAGGTTACGTGCATTTCAGAATGAGTATGAAATAAAGTGCATGGCACAAGGGTTTTATGACACTTTTGGTAATTTTAGCTTACTATGTTGTTTTAATTTCATATGTTATTCATCATCTGATTTTTTCTTGTGTATAATCTTATTCAAAAGTAGTTGAATTAAAGTTCAGTGGATCTGCATCATTCATGCCCAGCCATGCGCCCACCTTAACACCTAGTTGTGCCTCTTCATCTGAAGACATTGTTATCTTACTTCCTAAGGAATTCCTAGTATATAGGAGGCAGGGTACAAAAGTAGCTCTTATGGATGTAGAGGAGCTTCTGGTGGTTGCTTCTTGAATTAAGGTTAGGCATCAAGACACTGTAAAGGGAAGTCGATCCTCCATATCAGGGGTCCTAAGGTGTTTACTCCCACATTAATCATTTTTTATGTTACCTCTTGTTAGAAAAGAATAAGAGTATTTATGGCTTTTTACTTTTATATGGAAGTGATTCCTCCTCTAAGTAGTAATCTTGTTCCAACCATCCCAGTCTTTATGCTCACTTGGTCTTCCAGCCAGGTGCCTCACACCTCAAAGGTGGAAGACTTCTTCTTGATGCTAAATTCGAATCGCACTCCTCTTTGTTTTCCTAACCTAAATGAGGAGAAGAGAGAAGAGAAGCGTGATGGAGTCTATTCTTCAGGGGAGGCCCACCCTTAGCCTAGAGGACTAGAGGTGATTGACACCTTGGATAGGTTGCTTACCTTTCCATTTAATGTCAGTACGTTGACATATCCTAGTTATCAATGTCACTTAGCTATAATTAGGTAGATGGCCTTCTAGGTATAAAGAATCTTCATACAATGCTTTATTTTCTAACATACTATCAATGTCACTTATTTTCTAGCTTACTAATTAGTCTTATAGGAGCAAGTACTAGGTGATGATCTTATGGGTTAATGATATTAAATGAATTATTTACCCTAGATGGTCGTGAAGACTTCAGTGAGGGTATCATTTAGTGGAGTAGTATACATTTTAAGGTAGTTTGGGCATTCTTTGATCGACCTATTTTGAGTTTTCCTAGGGTTTTATGTTCCTTCTAGGAGAACAATCTTGCTTGGAAAAACTCTCAGACAAATTTTCTTTGGAGAAATAGAGAGGACAATGACGCGGTACACTCGTTTTCTCTACGTAAATATATTTTTCATGGCTTGTTTTACTTTCAACAAGCTCTTGTTTGGTAGGGCATACAACATTTTCCACAAAGCTCTTCCCTTGACTCCATTTATAGGGGATTCATAGCCATAGGCTTCAATAATTCTTCAACCTTGAGTATTTTCTCATTAAACCATTTCAAGTATGCTCGTGTGGACTTGTAATCCGTCTAAGTGATCCTATAAAGCTTCATGGGACTCTTTTTTATTAGGATGTTTGTACTAAATCCTACCATTAGCATGGTACAAAGGTCATTGAAGCTTGTAATGGATCCTGACTCTAAATTATTATACCACGCATGTACCGACCCCTTGAAAGTTATGGAGAGGATCTTGCACTTGGCATAGCTATCCTGGATAACCAATTTTAAGCTACTTCGCACATTTTGTATACGTTACTTTAGGTCTATAAGATCATCATAATTATCCAAGGTTATTTTTTAGTCTTTGGAAATACAAGTATGCAACACTTGTTTGGACAAGAAAGAATCTTGAATCTGATGGGGGTGTAGACATCCCCATATATATATATATATATATATATTTCCCTACAAGTTGTTTTTAACTCCTATGTCTGGAAGGTTCTAAAGAGCTCGAGGTTTTTGGTGTGGAACGACGTGATCGATGGATAGCCTCTTTCCCACGATGACTAGATGGACATATAGAAAACTCACTATGTACACAAGCATTATGATGACACAAAAGCTCTTTAGAAAGGTTAAATGGCTTCTAAGGGCGAACATCTTTCATAGTTTCATTTATCATATATTCCTCTAGGTAATGTAACTATCTATAAACATTAAGTGAGGCCTGTTGTGGTAAGGGTGTAAAGGAGGGTGTAGCTGCTTATTGAGATGGTGTTGAGACATGTTGAGGTGTCACAATTTCTTTTGGCCTTTAAGTTGTCAACACTGCTTGGGTGAGGAGTTGCACCTGGTTAATGAGTTGTTAAAGGGTCAGCTAGGCAGAAGTGTTTGTTTTGGCAAAGAGATATGTCTCACATCTTATTTTAAAAGTGTCTTAATTACCTATCATGGATGATAAATAGGGATATCAATAAACCGGTTTAAGAAGAAATAATTAATGGCTTTTTTATCTTTCTCACAGACGACGTCAATTGATGATGCTAAAAATCTAATACACTTAGAAACAAGGTTATTTGGTGTTTGGATAGTGGTTAATCAAATGTTCATCTTAATATCATCTTTTTCATAGCTGAGGAAGTACACAATGGATGGTAGATTTCTTGGTACCTAAAAAAAGTCCCTTTTTGATAGGATATGGATACCCTCCGATGATAAAATCAGTAACTTTAAATAGAGATTGTAATAAATAAAAAAAAGAGCTTTAAATTCCAAGAACAAGAATGTTTATTCTTGTTTTTATATGATAAATGCTATAAGGGTTAAGGTATGAATTCTTATAGAGTATAAAAAAATGAACCTTTTACCTGAATGGTTCGGTGATGGATATTTATACTCCTTAAATCTTGTCATTTTGATGGAGTTAAGGGACTAGAGAGTCATCTGATCCTGATAGAATTAATTAAGGATAAAAATCTCTGATACATCATTAATAAGAGATAAATATCCTTACAGATTATTATTGGGATGAAAATATGGTAGGCTATTTGTAGACCTTTTATACAGCTACAGATGTAGAGAGATTATTATTCCAAACATGAATAGTTCATGTTAATAAGTCTTAAGATAAAACTCAGACCAATTGGGTATAGCATGTAGTTAAACACAAGGTACTTTGAGCTCAGTTCATGGCTGAACCTAGGTATATGGAGCTTGACAAGCTATTAGACCAGCGATGTCTTGGGCTCAGCTCATGGTTGTGCTCAAGTATATTAAGTTTGACAACTTGCTAAACTCATAGTTCTTTAGGCTTAGCTTATGGCTAAACGCAAGTATATTGGGTTTTGCAACTTGCTAAACCCATAGTTCTTTAGGCTTAGCTTATGGCTGAACGCAAGTATATTGGGTTTGACAACTTGCTAGATCCACGTTTACTAGGATTAACACCTTGTTAGGGGTTTAGGCTTTTTCAAAGTATGAAAATATTGAGTAAAGAACACTTACTCGTCAAAGTTCTAGGTTTTTGTTACACATCTTTCATGTAGGATGTTTTTATAAAGTTAAACTAAATATATTTGCGCACTAGTATAATATATATTTACAAACTTTGATTTACAAAGCTAGTTATAATGAGTCCTTTTCATTTATAAACAAGATGGTATAATCACTAATATGTAGAAAAGAATAGCATTAAGCATGTCTTGACTCTGGGATTGATATGGAAAGTTTGCGATATAAATTTAAAGTGAATAACAATTTAAATTATAAAAAATATTGATTTGACAAAATTTAATTAATTATATAAATTGATTAGTGGCCTGATTGATTTTACAAAAACATGTTTAAATTTGATAGGATCGACATTAGGATTTTTTAAAATAAAATGATGCAATTTTAATAATAATAACTTA
>Ga0325404_1000247_pt1 | contig 53061 bp, 28 predicted proteins | sample PopdelMetagenome_18_FD_205664 | JGI IMG/M metagenome (GOLD analysis project Ga0325404, IMG submission 205664) | Populus deltoides microbial communities from Bellville, Georgia, United States - Xylem-Control-R1 | ecosystem: Host-associated > Plants > Phyllosphere > Stem > Wood/Secondary xylem...
ACCCCCCTTTTTTTCCCCCCCCCCCCCCCCCCCCCCCACCAAAAGTAGGGTTTTATCAGTAAAACACAAAAAGCCTCAAGTCCCTGCGTTACAGCTTTCTCTCCGCCAAAACCAAGGCTACCAAGCAATGGGTGACCAGGCCACGCCTCCAGCACCAGAACTCGCAGAGATGGCCATTAGCGACGGCCCTTCTCTTAAGCACCCATTCTCCGACCGGGCCCCGGTCCGATCAATCGTTTGTCGTCCCGATGGAGGAGCTGGGCTGGCAGGCCAACGAGTCCGCGCCGGTGGGTGGGTGAAGACCGGGAGAGAGCAAGGGAAGGGTTCCTTCGCTTTCTTGGAGGTGAACGACGGATCGTGTCCTGCCAACCTTCAGGTTATCGTGGATGCTGGTGTAGCAGATCTGAGCACGCTTGTGCAGACTGGGACTTGCGTGTTAGTTGAGGGCTTGCTTAAGGTCCCCCCTGAAGGTGCAAAGCAGAAGATTGAACTCCGTGTTGATAAGGTGCTCCATGTAGGCCCTACCGATCCTGCCAGTTATCCGATTCCCAAGACGAAGCTCTCCCTTGAGTTTTTGAGGGATCATATTCACCTTAGGGCCCGAACTAATACGGTATGCTTGCTTTGTGTTTGCAAATATTTACCGCATGATTGATTGAAAGCTGAAAGCGTATGTTTTTTTTTTAGATTTCTGCAGTTGCTCGAATTCGCAATGCACTTGCTTTTGCCACGCACTCTTTCTTTCAAGAGCATGGTTTTCTGTATGTTCACACCCCAATTATCACCACAAGTGACTGTGAAGGTGCTGGTGAAATGTTTCAAGCTACAACCTTGATTAGTGAAGCTGAAAAGCTCGAGAAGGAGCTCATTTTGAATCCTCCGCCTACTGAGGCTGACTTAGAAGCAGCTAAGCTTACTGTTGGGGAGAAAGGTAATATTGTTTCTCAACTCAAAGCTGCTAAGGCAACTAAGGAGGAAATTAGAGCTTCTGTGGCTGATCTTAAAATAGCCAAAGAGAATCTCTCAAGGGTGGAGGAAAGAGCTAAGCTTAAACCTGGTATTCCTACAAAAGATGGCAAGATTGATTATGGTCAAGATTTCTTTTCCCGTCAGGCATTTTTGACAGTCTCTGGCCAACTTCAAGTTGAAACCTATGCCTGTGCTGTCTCCAGTGTCTATACATTTGGACCAACGTTTAGAGCTGAGCATTCTCACACTTCTAGACATTTGGCTGAGTTCTGGATGGTAGAGCCTGAAATAGCATTTGCAGATCTTCAGGTATATTACAATGTGCTATTCTAATTGATTTATCTGGCTTTTCGGCATTCTAGCGTTTATTGTGCCTGTAATTGAGGTTTTGGTCTTTATTTAACTGAGCTGTTACTGATATGTTGGCTGTCACCTAATTTACCCATCTACATGGGTTATATTATATTCTGTTGATGGATCTGATCAACAATCTCCCTCATTATATTGGGTAAGAGGAAATGATAAAATGTGGGGTAGGGAGGGGCAAAACTAGGGGTTCTCTCATCCTTTTACGATCTGCTACCACATATTCAAGTAAAATATATATATATTTTTAAATCACATGTTTTGTACAAGATAATTGGAAAGTTCCTATTGTCTATTGTTGTTTTGAGCATTATTATATGTCGTGTGTATGAACACTATTCTTGAATAAGAAACAACTTCTCATGTATGAAGTAAAGGTTATTCCTTTAATATACCTCTGTATTTTACACTGACTATAGTGTTAGAATCTTTTGTACTTCACATAGAGTAGGATTCTCAATTCCCTTTCTGTACAAATATATGGTATGTGAAATATATTTCAGTTAGCAAATTTTGCATATTTTTTCAGGATGACATGAATTGTGCAGAGGCATATGTGAAATACATGTGCCAATGGCTACTCAACAAGTGCTTTGATGACATGGAACTTATGGCTAAGCTTTATGATAAAGGTTGCATTGATCGTCTAAGAATGGTTTCTTCAACCCCTTTTGAGCGTATTTCTTACACAGAAGCAGTGCAACTGCTAGAGGAGGCAGTGAGAGGTGGTAAGGAGTTTGAGAAGAACGTGGAATGGGGGATTGATCTGGCATCTGAGCATGAAAGGTATGCAAATCTGCCTCTGTAGCATGTTCTGTCCTTTTGATTTGCATGTAGTGATGGTTTGGTTTGTCTATTCATACAGATACCTGACAGAGGATATATTTAAAAAGCCTGTAATTGTGTACAACTATCCTAAGGGAATAAAAGCATTCTACATGAGGCTCAATGATGATTCAAAGACAGTGGCTGCTATGGATATCCTTGTACCAAAGGTAAATCATTCCCATGCACATTTTAAAGCTTGCGTATCATGTGCCCAATTCTTACATTTAACATGGTAGCTATTCACCTACCTACGTTTTTGCATTCATTCCAATTGGCTTTGTCATTTATTGCAGGTGGGAGAATTGATTGGTGGAAGCCAAAGGGAGGAACGCTATGAGGTTATTCAGCAGAGGTATGAGGAGTCTGCTTGAATTGTCCACATTGTTTTATGCGAAGTTGCATGTACTTTTGTTTTCTTCTGACAATATTCGTTATGCTGATGATTTCATTTTCGTGGGGGCACTCTCCACTGCAGAATTGCTGAGATGGGACTGCCTATTGAGCCATATGAGTGGTACCTCGACCTGCGGCGTTACGGGACTGTAAAACATTGTGGTTTTGGCCTGGGTTTTGAGAGGATGATACTTTTTGCCACTGGAATCGACAATATTAGAGATGTCATTCCATTCCCCAGATACCCTGGCAGAGCAGATCTGTGATATTTTAGTTTTATATAGGTACACATTATATTTTTCTTTTTGCCTATAGAATTCGACACAGTTTGTTCTGCTGAAGTTCCCATAACTTACTTTGTTTTAGATTCAAACTTTAATTGCAAACTGAAATTTTAGGCGACGAAGGTTTTCTCTTTAGGAAACATCTTTTATGCTAAATGGTCACTGATGCTGCTTGAGATTTTCTGCGTGTGATGTTTGTCAATTTAATCTTTTTAGAAAACGTTTTCCTTTGGCAACCACCGGTGACATGTTCTATCATTCAAGATGATAATGCATATGCCTATCTTGCAAGCTTTGTCAGAGCCGAAGTCGGATTCTGTAGATTATTGTAGAGCCAAGACTGAAATTTGGTAGATATTTACGTGCTGTTTCTGGGAAGGCATTGCAGCTTGTGCCATTCCAGCCAGTATCGGCGTTGCACCGGTGCCATTCTAAATCTTGAGTGAAAGTTTTTTCAAGCCCGAGAGAATTTGTTTATGATAAATAACCACAGCATGGTAGCACACGCGGGACGTGGAAATTTCTTTAAAAAATATTGCTTCTGATAGAATTAATTTAAGAAGGAAGAAACTTAGCAGAGGAGAAGTCTGTTTATTGGATTATTAAGCTTGTCTTTTATTGAAATAACCTTGGCATTTATAGCCATATAATTCATAACAGAAAATATTAAAATATAGAAAGAAGTTACTTCCACTTTTCCACTTCTAAAAAATTCAACAAAATGATCTATATCTCAAAAACTAAATGAACGTTTGGTACTGCGTTTCGTGCAAATTTGATTTTTTGTTTTTTGCTAAAATTGAGTGCGGTTTGTACTTTTTGGATCGTTTTGATGTGCTGATGTCAAAAATGATTTTTAAAAAATAAAAAAACATCATTGGCATGCATTTCGGCACGAAAAGCTATTTGAAAAGCACCCGCAACTACACTGCCAAACACGCTAAGTTTTGTAGACCAAGTCTTATGCCTTTGCCTTGCAAGTCGCTACATGATCCTGTGCTTCCTGCACACAAATGGTCTTAGTAAAACACCACTTATTAAGATAGCTCTTATTCTCTCTCGTAGCATCTTCTGTAGGTGCTCCTCTTCACTTGACTAAAACTTCGGACGTAGACCAGTATTTTCCCTTGCGAATTACACGATGATCTAAATGACTTCAGGCTGTCGAATGATAGTTGTCGCACTCTCACGGCGTCGCGGCGATCCTTTTCTGATTTTTTTTGTTTTGTGAATAAAGGAGTCGCCACCTAATATTATGGTCACTAGAAAACCTGACTGATCTTTCAAAGATTCTAAGACAAGGGACTGGTTGTGTAAAGGAAAGGTATTATCACCCCTAATACGCCCTACCCAAGGTAACTTGCTTGGTGTTTGGTTTGCTTTGCTTTATAATTGCTATGGTTTTGGTGTTTTCTAATGCCATCAGTTTTTCTAGGTTTGATTCAAACTAAATTTATTAAGATAGAAATCTAAGGAGATTCCATGTGCTTGAAAAGCTTATTTTTCCCTTAGTATTTCAAGAGTTTGCGACTCGTAATCGCAAGGAGAAGGGACAAAAATCTAAGGAAATTCATGGCGCTTTAAAAGCATATTTTTGCCTTAGTGTTTCATACTCTCACGGCTCGTAAACCGTGGAGTAAAAAAATTGAAATGTCCTCGATTATAATTAAGGCTTCTTTCAAGGATGTGTGATGACTTATTATTTATAGCAAAATATTTTGGATATTAATCACTTGGAGTTTCTTTATCCAAACATTAACAGCGAATAATAACAAGTTATTCCCAATAATATTTTGGATATTCATCCATTTGGGATTTCTTTATCCAAACATTAACGGTGAATAATAGATGACTTCCCCCCAAAAAATAATAATTTTTTATTTTTTGGAATATTGACCAATACCCTTTGGAGTTTTATAAACATGTTGTAAAATCCAAAAATGCAAGAAAATAATTTTTTGTTGTGTTTAAGAAATCCATGCAAAAATACATTTTCAAAACTTCAAATATTTGTTTTTTTTAAGAAGAAATTCAAAAAGATGCTAGGGTATTGGCCGTATGCATGAAAATATTATATATATATGTATGTATGTATGTATGTATGTATGTATGTATATTTGCCGTATTTGCATTGAAAACTAGGTATTCTAAATGCAAGATTGATATATTTTTTTTATAATAAAAAAATACAAACCTTAAAATAAATATGCTAGAAAATCATCAATCTCTCTCTCTCTCTTTTTTTTGAAAAGAAAAAAAAGGTGAAACCAGTAGATCTGGCAGGGTCACTTGCCTAAGCAAGTGACCCGGCTAGACACAAAATGCTCAGTTACTGTTCAAGTGAATGATAATTCACTTGGACAGTAAACACAAAAGGCATGCACAATAGCTATATAATTAAAATGCAAAGTGAAGAGAATGCATGGAAACTTACCTGGCGCTAAAACGGGCGAAGGAGATGATGTTGTAGTTTCTTTCGCACAACTGGTCATCACTAATTCTGAAGACAACGACAAACGCTGGTAACTGGTGTTGGTCTTTGTCTTTCTCTTCTTGTCGATGCTTTCTCTAGAGACAATGAAGACGATGATGAAGGTGTTATGTGTCGGCGGAATGGATGTTCTTCCCTTTGTGTTTTCTTGCTCTTTCTCTGTTTTCCTGTGGGTTGCTGCTTCGGCTAATACCTATGGAAGAAAACGTTGCACCGCTGGAGGAGAAAAAATTAGAGACGAAAACGAAGGGATGAATGCGATGCCGAGGGCGTGCTGGTTGGTCCCTTTGTGTTTTCTTCTGTTTGTCTTCTTTCCTTCTGCTCATCCCTGTTGTGTTCTTCTTCGCCCATTTGTTCTCTGGTTTTCTTTCCCGCCTTGTCTCTAGTGAGAAGAAATGGTTGCTGCTGCTGTGGGGCTCGGTGGAGGCCGGTCTGGGGCTACATTGACAAAGAGGGCTGCTTCGGGTGCAGGGGAAGAAATGGCTGAGAGAGGGGAATGGCCAGGAGGGGGACTGGTTTTGGGTGCTCTCTCTCTCGTTCTTGTCAGAAGGAAATGGAAATGAGTGGGCTGTCAGGAAAAGTGAGATGAGGAAATCGGGGAGGTGGTTGGCTATGGGTAAAAGGAGAAAGGGGTTGTGGCTTTAATGGGGTTCTCTGGTTTTGCAAGGGAAGAATGGAGATGGGGGACTGGACTAATAGAGAGGGGAGCTGCTGCGTTTTGGAGTAGAGATGACGATGGTGGAACGACTAAGAGGGGAATGGGGATTCTGGTGAAAGGGAGAGGGGATAGTGTCTGGCCAGAAAGAGATCCTTAGTTTCTTCAAAGGGAGGGGTTGCTTCGTTGTTTTTATTTTTAAAAGATGAGCAGGGGCTACGACTTATTTGCTAGAGAAATAGGGTTAGGGTTTTTCTATGTTTCCCCCGATTTTTGTTTGTCTTTGCCCCCCGTAAATTTTTCTCCTCCTCCGTACATATGGATGTAAGTTCACTTATATAAAAAATCTCTACATGTACTATTTAAGGAAATATTGCAATAATTATTGCAGAGATTATCTTCTATAACCAGCACTAACAAATCCTATATATATGGTATTTTTTATTGCAGTGATTATTTTCCATAACTAGCACGAATCAAATCATATATCTATGGTATTTTATATTGCAGTAATTATATATGATTCAGTAATTATCTCCTTGACATATTGCTTCCTTAATATTAGCTCTCATGCTCTATGTTATCGCCACATGTAAACTTTTATTTTTTTATTTTTTTATTTTTGAAATTTATCAAAACATGGGTCAAAAATTGGGTAGCAACAATAGTAGAGGTATTTGATATAGAGGGGAGTTGGGGTGAGGCTGAAGTGACTTGCCGGTTATGCTTTCTTAACAAACTAATATTGAACATATTATAAATTTATGAACCTAGGGGCAACACCAATCTATAAGCCACTGGACCAACTTTCCCAATGATTTGATAGGGACCAAAGAAATGCGGGGAGAGTTTCATAAAGGCCTAAAAAGCCATAGAGGTCTATCTATAAGGTTGTAATTTTAAATACACATAATCCCCTACACTAAATGAGATGTCTTGCTTGTGTTGAATTGCTTGACACTTCATGTGATTTTGGGTCAGTAAAAGATTGTGTCATAGCTCTTTTAAAATGGCATCGCGATCACGCAAACACTCATCCACTGATTGGATGCGAGAAGTACCTGGAACATATATCAACAAGGTTAGGGGTGTAGTGCCATAAATAGCTTCAAAGGGGGTCATTTTGGTGGAGGAGTGAATAAAGGTGTTGTAACTAAATTCTGCATATGGAATCCACTCAAACCACTTTTAGGATTGGTCACTAGCAAAGCATCACAGATATTGCTCCAAGGTATAGTTCATCACTTCTGTTTGGCCATCAGATTAGAGATGGTAACTTGAGCTTATGCATAACTGAGCTCCTTGTAATTGGAATATTGCTTTTCCAAAAGGAATTGAGAAACACCTTATCATGATCACTAACAATAGATGTTGGGGTTCCATGCAAGCGAACCACGTTGGTGACAAAAACCTTAGCCATAATTTATGCAGCAGTAAAAGAGTGTTTTAATGCAATAAAATAGGCATATTGTTAAACGATCTACAACAATCATGATAACAATATATCCATGAGAAGGTGGCCGACCTTCGATAAAATCCATTGAGACATCAATCCATATCCGTGTAGGAATTGGTAGTGGTTGAAGCAATCTTATCGATTTCATGTAGTCATTTTTGAACCGCTAACATCACACTGTTGTAAGAACTCCTTGACCATCCTACACATTTTAAACCAGAGGAAGCTCTGCTTGATACGAGAGAGAGTTTTATGATACCCAAAACAGCCATTGATTGGTGAGGAGTGACAGTCTGCTAAGATCTTTGGAATTAAAAGTGAGGTGGGACTTCAATAAACTTTGCCTTTCTTAAACCACACGCTATCTAACTGGAGCAGTTGTTGATTGAGTGGAGAAGACCTCTTTTTTAGCTTATCTTTATAAAAAGGATCTTAGTGGACTTCCTTTTGGAGTATGGGCCACTAATCTTCAAAAGGTAGTGAAATAGACAAGAACCAGAACTCAACTACATGGGACAAAGAATCCACATCTTGATTTTCAAGCCCTCATTTATATTTAATCTCATAGTAGTAACCGAGTAACTTGGCAGCCATTGTGCATGTAGGAGTAGTAATCCATTGCTCTAACAAGTACTTAAGACTTTTTTGGTTAGTGTGAACAATAAATGGTTTTACTAACAAGTATGAACACCACTTCTTAATTGCCTTGACAATGACCAACATTTCTTTCTTATAGGTAAAAAATGTCAAGGCTGACCCTTTTAATGCTTCACTTAAATATATCACTGAGCAATTGTTCTGGGTAATAATTACACTGAGGTCAACTCCACTTGCATCATATTCCACCACAAATCTTTGAGAGAAGTTTGGAAGACATAAAACCAGTAGTGAAGTCAGTGCTTCCTTTAGTTGTTTGAAGGCCATTTCTGCTGCCATATTCCAATAAAATCCTTCCTTACTCAAGAGTTGGGTTAGAGGGGTTGCTTGGGTTAGAGGGGCTGCTATACTTCTAAAATGATGGATAAACTTCTGATAATAACCTACTAACCAGAGGAAGCCACACACCTCTTTTGTTGTTGCTGGTCTCGACCAATCCATAAACATTTATATTTTTATTGGGTCCACCGATACTCATTGTTCAGAAATTTTATGCCCCATATATTCAACCTATAAAATGCCAAATCGACATTTTTTTTGTGCAAATAAAGAGTTAGTGGACAAGATTTGTAGTACGATTTACAAATATGTAAGGTGGTTTTCCTATGATTTTGAATACACAAGGATATCATAAAAAACATCAAGATAAACTTTTGAAGATAAGGACGGAAGAGCTCGTTCATGAGGTTTTGAAAGGTTGCTGACACATTTGTAAGGCCAAATGGCATCACTACAAACTTGTAATGACCTTCGTGGGTTCGAAAGGTTGTTCTAGAAATGTCTTCCTCTTGCACTCTTATTTGATGATAGCCCGATTACAAATCCAATTTGAAGTAAAGTTTTAATCCATGAAGCTCATCTAATAATTCCTCAATCACAAGGATATGATATTTATCTTTGATTGTTATATCATTCAGAGCTCAATAATCCACACAAAACCTTCAGGATCTATTTGGCTTCTTAACTAACAACACAAGGAAAGAGAATGGACTGTTACTTGGCCTTATTAATCCAAATTGTAGAAGCTCTTGCACCATTCTTTCTATTTTGATTTTCTGGCAATATAGATATCGATAAAGCCTCACACTTATTGGTCATGTCTGTGGTTGTAGTGGAATTTAGTGATCATATGGTCATTATGGTGGTAAACTAGTAGGGGTTGCAAAGACTGAAGAATATTTAGCTAAGAGTAGGCTTATCTCTAAAGGGTAAGATGATGGTTGACTATTGCTATTGGTGGATATTATTTGGAAGAATAGTCCAACACCTTATAATCCATGGAACTCCTTATCAGATAAGGTTGCGATGCTAGTACGTCCCATTCTGTGAAAGGTATAGGAGACATATCTTTCCTTAAAATACAGTCAGCTACTTGTAATCCATTTCAATGGGGTTAAGAGTTTCCAGCCACTACACTCTCAATACTAATTGACATGCTGTAACGAGAAGAATGTAGTAATTAATGGTGACTGGATATCCTTCTAATTGATGGTGAGTGCTTGACATTGTCCAACACAATCTATCTTCTCTTGATTAACCACCAAAACTTCAAAATTTTTTCTCTTGATTCATTGATAACCCAAACTTAAAGATTATCGCTTCATCAATAAAATTATGGGTATTGCCACCATCTATTAGCAGTATTACCTTCTTGTTCTTCGGCTGGCCTAAGACATGTATAGTTTGTGGATGGTCAGTTCCTGTCATGACATGGAAAGAAATTTCAGTATGACTTCATCCTTCCCTGGTTCTGGTTGGTTATTCTCAACATCCTCGTTACTCACATTGGGGGAATCGCAAATCATAAACAATTATGGTTGTTGGCAATGATGCCTTGGAGTAAATTTTTCATCACAATAGTAACATAACCCCTTTTTAATTTCTTTGCTTTTGTGCCTCTTGATTAGCAATTCTGTAAATGGATACTGATGGGGTGTTGAGACTGAGATTTATCCTTTGACCTTGTGGAGGGCCTAACACCCCATTCCTAGGGGTTGGTGATGCCCTTGATATCACTGGGGCTGGTAGAGATCCTATTGATAGAGAGGGCTTCTCTAGTGCAACTGATTTCTCTCCTCAATCAGCCTCGCCACTCCTATTGTATCTGCCAAGGTATGATGTTTGATTTTAACATCCAAGCAAATGTCATCTCAAATTCCTGCAATAAAATAACCAATTTAATTTTTTTTTGGTAAACCATCAATTTGATGGGAAGCCACTCAAAAGCCTTTTGGTATGTTACCACAATTGTGTTTTGTTTAAGGTGAGTCAAGGTTTCTGACGGGTCCTCGTATTCGATTTGACCAAATTATAGTTGTACAACCTTGGTGAACTCATCCCATGTCCACAGTCTACAAAACTTGGTCAACCACCTATGCCATTGTAAGGCAATGCCTTTTAGATGGAAAGAGGCCAGCTGAACCTGCTAGTTTGGCATAATATTTTGAAACTCAAAGTACTGTTCTACCTTGTAAATCCATCTAGTTGGATCATCTCCATTAAATTTTGGGAAGGATAACTTGAGATTTTGATTAAGGTGGTTATTAATAGGGTGAGGCTGAGCTAGCTATTAGTGCGAAGACTTTTCTTTAGTAAAGGGGTTGATTTTAGGAGAACTAATGTTTAGGGGGTTGATTTTAGAAGAACTAATGTTTAGGTTACGAGTAGTATAAAGAGCTTAAAGCTTTGTTAATACCATTTGTAAGGTAGCGTTAACCTGATCAAAGCTCAACTTGTGTCATGCTAGGATTTCATTAACTTCATTATGAAATTCGTGTTTATTTTGCCGTGAGTATCTATGGTCGAAACCAAGAATGAATGAATATTTTTTAACCCGACTCTAATACCACTGATAGAATTAATTTAAGAAGGAAGAAATATAGTAGATGAGAAGTATGTTTATTGGATTTTTAAGCTTGTTCTTTATTGAAAATAACCTTGGCATTTATAGCCATACAATTCATAACAGAAAATACTAAAAAATAGGAAGAAATTACTTCCACTATTCCACTTTTAACAAATTCAACAAACTGATCCACGTCTCAAAAACTAAATAGACTAAGTCTTATACCTTTGCCTTACAAGTCGCTACACGTTTATGTGCATGATTTCCTGCACATAAGTGGTCCTGTCAACTTCTTAGAACAAATGCAAAGCCTTTGCATTGTAATGTTCATCGCAAAAAGATTTTGAGGCAATGTTCGATCATTGATGTTTCTTATCATTTTAATTCTAGTAACATGTAAGTAATCATTTCAAATTGGATATGTTATTATATTAATAAGAATTATTCAATTTTCAGCATTAAATGGCACAATCAAGTTCATCTTCTTTCCTAAACATCAAACCTAACTGCTACTTTTCCTTCCCTTTGATCCCCTACCAACCACCCATCTCTAACCATAAACACACAATCTTACCATACCCATAATCCAACCGAACTCCATAGCCATTTCCTTCACAAACTTCATCCTACCCCATAACCACCACAACCTCCTCTACACTATACCAACCCATCAACAACTTTTCTCTCTTCCACATATTATTTTATTTTTCATTCTAGTATATATATTTTTCATTCTAGTGTGTGTGTGTGTGTGTAGACATACACACTAGAATGAAAAAACACATTTATTTATTAATAGGTATGAGGTCAACCAAATATTCGCACCTATTTTCTAATTAATTATAAAATAGAGAGTATTAAATTTAATGAGAAGGGAACAATGAGAGGAATGGACAGGTAGGTGAAACTCATACATGTATGCACCAAAAGGCATTAGAAACGTAAAACGAGAGAGAGAGAGAGAGAGAGAGAGAGAGAGAGAGAGAGAGAGAGAGAGAGAGAGAGAGAGAGAGAGAGAGTATCCAACATATTCGTATAGTGTCCAAGAAATCAAGCACAACCACTATAGCCAATCCACACAACCCAGCCAAACAAGTCTCCTAAATTGCGCTAACAACACACCATACCAAACTAGTCTACCTGAACCAAATACAACAGACTGAACCCATTGCAACCACCAACCTCTACAACCTTCAATCCAATAATTTCTTCATCACGATCTGGTTGGATTCCAATAAAAATTAGCCCTAAACTGCACCTCCTTGCTAAACCTAACTAAAATCAACCTAAAAATCCAGTAATAACAAATTATCAAAGAAGGGGGGAATATTGAAGAAACAAATTCCTTTATTTGTTGTCCTATTCTAAGTGATTGAAGAAGACCCAATTGAAAAGGTTATAGGTTTGGATTCTCGACCTTTTTCTAAAAGTCGAAATAATTGAACAAATATTATAAAATTAGGGTTTTTCCTAAAATTCAATTTGATTTTTTTAGGGTAAATGTAATTTATCCTTTGAGTTATGTAATTTCTCCTTTGAGTTTTTTCTCATACTAGCATAGTGAAAAGGAAATTTTCTCAAACTAACATAGTTAAGAAAATAATTACAAACTAAGAATTATTCAATTAGCAACATCAAGTGAAACAATCAAATGTGAAGACTAATTGTCAATACCAGTTGAGGTTTGAGTTTTTTCTCAAACTAGAACAATGAAGAAAAACTTTTCTCTAACTAGCATAGTTGAGAAAATAACTCTCAAATTAGCACAATTTAATTGATTGCATACATCTAACCTACTCAACATGAGATGCACAAATATCATATGTGCGTCTCACAATCAATTTTTTTGTTTGACAAGTGAAACATACATGCCACTCGATCAAATATTTTTATGTGTCTAATGGGTGTGTTACACGCACAGGCATAAAAATATTTAAGTGGTGACGCATGTGTTACACATGTCAGCAAGTGAGCATGCTTCACCTTTAGGTATGAATCATCTATAATTTTAAAGTTGGCTTTCTTTGGTGTTTATAGGTTTTTCTTATCGAGATTTTTTTGATGGTACCAATGGTTTTATATTGGAGCTTTGGTGTGTCTATAACGTCTCATTATTTTTTTTTTTAATTTTCTTTTCTATTTTATCTCTCCTACTTCGATTATTATGCCATCCCATTTCTTTTTCTTTATTTTTTACCTATTGCATTTGGTCCCTTAGTTTTGTTTTTTAGATAACTTTAGTTCTATTATTATGGAATTAAACAAATTTTGCTAAAAAATAATGAAATAATCTTCTAAAAAAATAATGAATTAATCTTTTTTTAAAATAAAAAAAGGTATTTTTTCCCAACTTAAATAAAAATAAGTTTCTTTTTTTTTGCGCAAAAACAACGAATGAAATGATCATAAATAATTAAACTAAATTTAACTGAATATAAAAATTAAGGGACCAAATGTATTTTTGAGTTGAGAAGAAACATAAAGAAAGTGTCAAATTGTATATAAAAAAATTGATATGAGATGTGCATGTGATATTTGCGTCTCAAGTTGCATAGGTCACACTTATATAAATATTCAAACTATGTTAGTTTGAGAATTATTTTCAAAGAAAGTGTCAAATTGTATAAAAAAAATTGATGTGAGATGTGCATGTGATATTTGCGTCTCAAGTTGCATTGGTCACACTTATGTAAATAGTCAAACTATGCTAGTTTGAGAATTATTTTTCAACCATGCTAGTTTGGAAAAAACTTATTCTCACTATTCTAGTTTTGAAAAACAACTCTCGAGATTTCTACAATTAATTGAACTAAAAAGAATTTTTTTATGGAGAGCTTGCCGATTAATAATCAATAAAATATTAAACGATAAAACTAGAAAAAAATCAATAAAGGTCTAATTGTGATGGGTAAAATTTAGAAAAAAACAAAAAAAAGAGAAGAAAATACCCAAGTGCTCAGGCCTAGTTGGCCAAGAGTGCTTGAGCCTCAAGAAAAAATCTCGGACACATTTGAGCCTTATTTTTTATTTAATTTTCTAATAGGATGGACGACTTGTCATCCGCTCCTAATTTTTTTAAAAAAAAAAACAACAGGCAGTGCATTTCCTACCCTGCTTAGAATCGAGTGACCAAAGTTAGGTTATGATATTTCAGACAAAATAACTCATTTTCAACCACATTTCGAACTAAAAAAACAAAGAAAACCTCTTAAAACCTTGTAACACATATTCATGGTTTCAAACAACAAAAAAACTGGTTTGAAAACCCATAATCAACTCTAAGCCAAAATTATTTTCAAGCTTAGATCTACTATATCAAACAAATTCAAGGGAAAAAAAACCTAGGATTAGCTCTCTGAATTAATTCATTGACATCAAAATCAGTTTTTTCATTGCCAGAATAGGTGTAAATGATAATCTTCTTTCTCTACCACCATAATCTTTCCACTTTATAAGACTCATGTTTTAGCTCATCAAACCCAAACCCAAGTGTAACAATCTAAATTACCGGAACACACATGCAAACATAATTATAAAAAGTCACTAGATTTTTTTTATAATGATAATATGCCAAAGTTTCGGCTAAGTCTCCTCTATATCGGGAGATCGATTATTTTATGTTACACTTTTATTCATATTTTCTATTTCTGATCCAATCATCTTGGATCTCAAACCATATTAATAATACTCATAATATCACCAAAGTTCTCGAGAATATGCTCACAAATAATTATGCAATTTAAGGAAAATAAAAACTAAAGTTTATGCATATTAACTCATATGCAAATAATTATACAAATATTTTTTGTATTTTAATGTAAAAAACAAGTCATTATAAGCGTCTATAATGTGAAATCACTAGTATCACTTAATGTAAAAAAAACATGATTAAGTCATATGTCAAGTATAACATTCACAAGACATATTATAAGCGTAAAATAAATAATTTTTGTATTTTATTAAGAAATTTTTTTTTCATTTTCACTTTACTAAATACAAAACAGCCACGTCTTAAATGTTCTATCTCCTCTGGTCTCTTTACCAAACATTACCCTGAGGGGTGTAGTTCACTGGTCAGACCCTAGGTTTACTCCTTAAAGGTTACCAGTTCGAGTCTCACAAATCTCAGGGCCACTGGAAACTTACATGGTCATTAACTTCAGGGCCCATGGGATTAGTCGAGGTACGCGCAAGCTGGCCCGGACATCCACGTTAAAAAAAAAAACATTACCAAAATATTATTATTGAGCACATATCCACCCCGGTTTCAAGTTTGAACATCTCCACTCTTTTAAGATAATATTTTAAGAAAATATAATTTTAAAAATTATCAGGTAATTAATAATTTAGAAACATAACTAGTTAATTATTTTTTCTTCATGATTTTCATCACTGTTACATAATTTTCATGTTATGTTATCCAATATATCAATTTTATTGCATAATTTCATTGGTTTGTTATCTAATTATTTGTTTATTGGTAATATTTTACTAAATATAATTTGTTACTCTTAATGATATGATTTGTTATTCAACTATAAATAAACATATATTAGTATGTGACATAATCTTTTCATATTTATGATAGAGTATTTTACACTATATATTATAAATATTTATATGATCAATGTAAATAGTTGATTGTAATTAGTTATATACTTGTTCGATTCTTACATAATTTAAGATAAATACTGTGCAATTATTTTGTTAACTTTAATAAATTTATGTGATGATGTTCTATGAATATAAATAGTTGATTTTATTTCAATGTGCTTATTGAAATAGTAGGATGTGGGTATTAAATCGAAACAATATTCATTAATTAAGATAATATCCCAATTAATTTTTATGATGAAGACCTAGTATGCAAAACCCAATTAAACTTGGTTAATTGAGTTTTACTTTTTACTTTTTATATTGAGTTTGGAAAACATATTTGTGATGTTTTTTCATAGTTTTTTCTTTAAAGTTTATCACTATTTTTTAAATAAAAAAACAAAAATCATAAATGATACAATATTGTTATATATATATATATATATATATATATATATATTCAACATTTGTATCAATATAAAACTTTAAAATTATTTTTTTTATGTTTAAGTATTTGATTAATGTTATAATTCTTTTAACAAGAGATAAATCTAATATAAAATATTTTTCATGTTGAAGTTAATAAGTATGTTTTCATTATAGTTTTTAATTAAATGAAATGAAATAAAATTAACATTTTATATTTAAATTATCTCAATTATAAAAAAATCAAGATGGATGTTAAAAATTATGGTTTCAAAATTTATTATGGAAAATTAATTATTATCTTAATATACTTTTTTCTTTGATGGAAAACTTTTCCGTTTTCCACAAATGTATATATTTGATTATTTATTTTTTAAAGAAAACCGAATTGGAGAAGAAAAATAGAAATATAAATGGGATATGATTTTGTATTATTGAGCTGTCCTTTTTTACATAAAATATTCTCCATGACAATGTTTTCTTCTATTTTCAAGTGGAAAATAAACAAGTGAAAAAATTGATAAATAGAAAAATATTCTATGCCCTCAATATTTTGAACTATTTTTATTTGAAGAAAAATAATTTTTTTTATTAATAATATTATCACTTAATCATTTTAACCACCGTCACTACTCATATAATAATACATCTCTTACACGACCATCACATGTTAGCCATCATCGACGTGCACCATCACCTTGCTTTTATTAATAATAAAACCACAACCTTGACACCACCACTACTATAGTATAACAAGACCTACTCGACCCAACAATATCAATAATATAACTATTATCACAAATATAACCACTATAACTATAATATGATTATCTCACTACTTCTGTCATTAATATTAACTTTAGTTTTTGTCTCATTACTACAACTCCATAATTACCAATGAAAAATAACTATATTATTTTTATAAAAAAATATTTTTCTTGGCATGTGAAAAAAAAAGTCTCATTTTTAAGAAAACTTCTTACAAGAAAATAACTATTTTATAGGAAAATGTCTTTTGCAGAATTTAATTTTAATGAATTTAAGTTATCATGGACCCATTTTTAAATGATTTCAACTAGTGTTAGTATTTTGATTTTTTTGTTATTTTTAACCAACATTTCTTCATTTATTTTTCTTATTAAACTTACAACTTTTCTCCTAATTGTTTTACACATGTGAATAATTTTTTGTTAACTTAACCAACACTTCTTATTAGCTACTAATTTAATTAATTTAATAACATTGTTATAACAAAATAAATGTCGTGTGTCATGTTATAAATAATAACAGTGTTTAAAGGAGGAAAGGGCATTACAAATTAATAGCATTATAGAATTAGCTAACTAGATAGGTGGCCGTGCTATTTCGTGCTATTTCATGGGCTACCCAAAATTTTCTTAGCATAAAAAAAAGATGTTCAAAAAATGATAGCCTTTTCAATTAAGCAAGAAAAATTTGAGACACAAGTCATTAGGTTGGATGGATTTAATAAACTCACTTAATTTAATAATATAATTAAAAAAAAGTATCAACAATAAATAGGGTGAAGAACAATAGCAATAATTAACTATAAAAAATAAGTTGTGAGTATCATACTTAGAAGGAAAATAAAGAAAAGTTGGTTGGAGACATATTGTCACTCCACTGTGTACACCGTCCCACTATCAAAAAGAGCTTGCTGAAACGGTTCCAATATCATTACGCATTGCTGCATGACGACACTAAAAGAGAATGAACATGTTGTTAGAGTAATGAGCTGGAAAACAAATCAAACAAAATATCATAAAGTGAGCATCTCATGTTTATATTTAATCAATTAATTTAGTTTAATTAAATAACAATTTTTTTAAGATAAATTTAACAAAGAACGACAAATACAAAGACTCAAGATAACCCGAGTTATTTTCAAAATTAGTGAAAAAACCTATAAAAAGAAAATAAGAAAATGCAGAGCCCAATCTCAAATTAAATAAATGTCAAAGAATAAACCTGAAAAACCATGAGAAAAAAAAAAAAAGCAAACCCGGACAAATTTCCTAAACTTGGGTTAATTTTCTAAACTTACAACTCATGAAATCCTAGACCCTAACTCTATCAAGAAGATTAATTCTTAAACCAATTTAATTTTGAATGATGAAATAAAAAAAAATCAATTTAAAATTTTTCCTAACAAACCCATACAACTCTCTTAAACCTAGGTTAATCTCCCACACTCGTAACCTGTGAAATCCTATCACTTTTGATGTCATTTTCCTCAATTTCTGCTACCATAACTTCTTCATCTAGAAAATAAAAATTCAAAGGCTTATAATCATCAATTGCATTATCCATAAGATGATCTTCAACCGCACTCCTTTGCCTTCCTTGTCATATAGACGATATCATCTTGCTATTCTACTTGACAAGTATGGGTTTTCAAAAATATACTTGAGTGGATCCATCTTCATAATTAACTATGTAGTGTAGGACAACATATATTGTCAGAGTCACCTGACGCTTCACACGAAGCTATAACACAACTTTTCTAATGCTCTATAACAAGACTCGCAATTAGTGAATTTCTTATTAAGATAGTAAATAACTTGCTCTTTTTTACTTGAATCATCTTGATAGCCCAACACATATCCCATAACAGCTTGTTTTACTGTTTGATACAGGATCGAAGGCTTTCCTGCATTGGTGGGATCAAGAGTAGCAAGTTCTACAATTATTACTTTATATTATCAAAGGTTCTTTGACATTCCTCATTCCATTCTTTCAGGTTCTTTTTTCCATAGTAGGTGAGAAATGGGTTCACACGTAATCTACAACATTCCTGCTTTGTATATGCCATTTCTAGATAATTTCCTTTACATTATTTTTTTAAAAAAAACTAGGTAATTTTTTTTCTACTCAGTGATAACGGTCAACCGGTTTATTCCATAGTTATACAATTCCTCTCACTAGTTTATTAATTGGTCGATCAGTTCCTTTGACTAATTGAGACAATAACGTTTTTAACTACTCATTTTATCAAACAATCGACCGAATAAACTTGTAATTCCAGTTGGTCGACCGATATAAATAGAATCATACCATTTTCTTGTTTAAAATTCTACCATAATTTTTTACCAAAACTCTACCAGAGTCTCACCTATATGAGAAGATCTTAAGTTATCGAACTAAGACTTATTTCAATCATCTTGGACCTCACTATACCTCAATTTTACTCATCCTATCACATTTATCCATATGATAACGTACTACAATAATTATGAAGATTTTAAAGAAAATAAAAGCCTTTATATGCATATAACATTTATAGAGATATGTAGAGAAAATCATTTATAATTATACATCATAATCCTAAAGTTTAACATTAATACTCAGTATTTAAGTAAATTACATTACAATCTCAAAACAAGCATAATATAACTAGCCTATGGTACTAAAAGTGAGAAAAAGTAAGGTCACGCTTGATGGGAGCAAGATGGTCTTGAAAAGTACAACATTCAAATAGAACTATTTAAAATAATTAATAATAAAAAATATACTAAAAGATCATTATTAAATTCCTTTTCCCTTTATTTCCACTTGGAAATAAAACATTTATTATCATATATTTGTTCTCTTTAATTAACCTTCCACGTTGACAACCTCTTACTATCAGATATTCATAACCTGAAATTTTTTTTAATATTGATATCAATTTCAAATTGATATCGTTAACCATTGCCTTAAGAATGGTTAATTAAGAAAATATCAACACTAGCTCACTAGTATCATTAGGTACCAATTCCTAGTATAGCTAATCAAAACATTAAGGAACATGCTGACGCCAAGGTATCCACCTTGACATCATTAGCTTCCCCATATTTTTTAGGAATAGCTAATCAAATTCATTTTTTCCATCCTTTGTGTTGTAACCCAACTTTTTACCCTTATTTTTTTATATACTTTGAAAAATTAAAAACAAACATAAAATACTTTTTAGGAATTTTAGTCATTTTGTTATTATCTTCATTTAATTTTTATGTGTCAAGAAATCTTGAAAATCATAAAAAAGAGAAATATATAAAAAATAAATATAAATATAAAAAATTAATTATAAAAAGTATGTAGCTAGGGTTGCAATTGGACCAATATTTGAGTATCACAAGTAAAAATAAAATTTGAATTTTTTAAAGTTATAATTGAGGTTTGAATTGAAGAGAAATAGACTTAAATTGGTTTAATTTGACAAAAATTAAAATAAATTGAATTTCAAGATGAGTTTGAAATAAATAGCCAAGTTAGAAAATAAATTGATGGCTTAATTGAAGAAAAAAAATTGGATGTCAATTTAGCTTTAAAATGAAGAATTAAAGGAGTAGTAACTGAAATGGATAAAATGGAGAATTTAGGGGACATATTTTAATTCTATCAAAGGTATAATTGAAAAAAAATAAGAAAGAGTTGAAATTGACCAAATTAAAGAAGATCCAAAGATCAATGACTGAAATGCAAAAGGCGCTGAAGTGTATGAATATGTGCCTGATTAGAAAAGAAACCTTAAGGCCTCAAACAACATCGTTTCACATTAAGTGAAATGATGTGTTTTGATTAAAAAGGGGAAGAACAAAGGATGAAGATACAAAGGAAATGGTGTCGTTGTATTCATGGCATTTACAGATTTTTGGGCAGAAAAGAGGCAAAAATGACTAACTCTCGTGCACTATTAAGGCTTTATTTTAATCCCGATTAATTCTCTTGGTGGCACAAAAATAAGAGAAACATGTTCTCTGATATGTTGACTACAATCAAGGTATAAGAAACCAGGTTTCAACTCTTAAAATCAACTATAGATTTTGTGCCAAACATACTTACTCAATTAACCTCTCTTCAAGACCAACAACCATCCTTTTCATTTTAAGCAAGATTCAACTTTAAGAATCTGATCCTATCTTCATGAATAAAGTAAAGAATATGTTCTTTGATATGTTGGCTATAATTATAATACAAGAAATCAAACTTTTACTCTCAAAATCCATTACAGATTTCATGCCAAACATGCTCACTCAAGCAGCCTCCCTCCAAGACTAGTAGACATCCTTTCCATTTTGATAAAAGATTTAGTTTTCAAAATCTTATCTATCTTCATAAATCAAGCAACGAAATATTAGTGGCCAACACTTAATTTTCAAGAATCAATCCTCATAAAGATGGTGATCTAATTCCTTTTTAAAAAGGATTGTTACTTATATCTAAAAAGGCAACAACAAGTCCAAGAAAAAAAGGGGGAAGATAAGGTAGAAAAGAAAGAGACTGAAAAAACTAGGAAGAAGGGCAAACAAGAGGATAGAGGAATATACAAAGAGTAAGAAATACACTCAAAAAGAGCAAGAAGAAGGTAGGGCTATAACAAAAGTAACACATAGTGCAAAGGCAGTAGCATAATATATCTTTTCTTCTCTATAAAATCCATTTTGTTCTAGGAGTAACATTTCTATAGAACCAAGTTCAAATATATTTGTACAGTGATGTCTCTTTACAATTTCTATATAAAGTTTTGTTTGGAATTTTAGTTTTACTATGCTTCTTAACATATGAATGTATGTGTATAAAACTAAAAACTTAGGACTTAACTTTATTAATTTAAACTTTCTTTGATGTTTGCTTTATGTGAAACCAAAAAATGATCTTGAGTTAAGTTAAGAAATAAAGAGATTTTAGTGCAGGGACAACAAGTAATCGAGTTAATAAGGTTTGGAAAATAAATTTACAATATGATTTGTTATATAGCCATTTAGTTTCATATTGTAGCAAAAAATCACAATAAATTGACATATACAAAAATCCATAAGAAGAGTATTCCTTTTTGATCTATAAGAAGTCCATGATGTTGTTTTCTTTGCTTTTATCTTTTTCTTCATAACCAAAATAGAGTGGCCTTAATAATTTCTTCGTTTACAGGTGCTTAGCAATAACAGTTTGAAAGTTGCACTGTTAGACAACTCAAAACTAAATAAAAAAAGGATAGATTATGTTGTGATAAGTGGCCAAGTTGTCTCTAGAAATTAACTCGTGTTCTTTTGTTCTTTCTTCTAATATTAGACCAAAACAACCTTAGTGAATCTCTTAAAAAAAATAGAAACATGGTTCTGGTTTTACTTAAGTTTTCATAGGTTGATAAAGTTTTTCTTTTAGGGACACATGTTGGAGGGGAGGTAATTGTTTTAAAAACTTGACTAAAAAGAGTAAATGCTATCAACATCGTCTCTTACTTGTAGTTTCACTTCACCCAATCAAAAATAGATTTCAAGTTTTTTTTCTTAAAGGATTCTAGGGTAGGGTGTTAACTTTGAAAAAAAAAATACAAGCATGTTTAATTTAGGTTATTCTGATAAGTCCCTTCTTTTAGAACCAATATTGATTTTTTTTTTCAAAATAAAAAGAAAAGAGAAAAGATAGTTTATCATTTCTATAATGAATGTTGAATTTTAATAGTCAAGAAGACGTGTCTAAAGAATGCCGTTAAATGTTTTAGAAATAAATTGAAAAAAAAAGGTTAATTAATGGCAATCAAGAAGACAAATTTAGAAAAAATAAATAGTAATGGTAACCTTTTGTGAGAAAGAATGTTGTAAGGGTGACGTCGTTTTTCGCTTAAGCGTAACTAACCCATTACCTAAATCTCTAAAACTAATGCACATTTTAGGATCTATAATTTTCTTTAATTACTAGGGAACGACTCTAATTTTTCACAATACAAATTTTATCCCCATCGTGACGTCCACTAAGGTGCCACACTTTAGGTGATTATGCTGATTCTAATTAATCTTATTAGCATCATTACTCTCCCTTGTCGAGATTGACTAATCGAGTTCGATTAAATGCTAATACCAATGTAATTCATTGATATCGTTAGCTTTCCGAGTCCTAGAATAAATAATCAAGTTCTTTAAGATACGTTAACTTTACCATTTAGTAATGTTGATGTTGAAGAATCCTTTGACATCATTAACCTCCATACTAGGAGTAGTTAATCAAGTTTTCTCCATCCATTTTCTATCTTTTCTTTCTTTTTCTCTATAGATTAAATAATTTTTCCATACTAACACTAGAGAACATATATAAGTAAATTAAGCAGTACTATTAGTGCAAAATTATAAAGTATAGGTATTAGACACCTACCTGGAGCTTGTGCATGTGATGCTACTATCCCTTGTTATTATCTCGAACCAGTAGCCTCCCCTGTTATCACAAGAATCTAATTACCATTACAACATGAACACCATTGAAATCCATATCCAAATTTTTATTTTGTAACAATACTAATTCACTTTCGATTAGAACAGCCAGCCGGTTCGCCTTGGCACAATCAATCAGTCAACCGATTGCTACTTGAATTTCATTAAAGTCCTAATGGCCGACCGGTTCGATCAACCAAATTAGATAGTAACCAAACTCACTGTTCCTTTTATTAATCAATTGACTAAATCATTTAGTGATCCTAACTAGTCGATCGATTTGTGTAGTACATTAGATATCAAATTCAGTTTCAGTTTTATTTTTCCAAAGTTCAACTATTTAACATTCTTTCTAATCTCATCCCCTAATAATTATTATCAATTGATCCCATCCCCAATAATTTTCTTTTTTGGCCAAAAACCAACAATTGACAGGGAAAAGAAATGATATTTTCTTTTCCATTCTTCTAATTAAATTATTACCCAATGATATTTCATGCTTAGCTAATATAATTTAACCATTAGAACAACATTTCAAACAACTAAGCTTCATAACTTAATTTTTACATAACACTAATACACCCAACTTTCCACATATCACATGAGCATTTAAATTATTCTTTTAGATGAGTTTTTTACTTTAATTTGTTGATAACTCAAGTGAAGAATGTAAGAACAACACAAACTCTCTTCACTTTATCCATTTCTAGATGATTTCGTTAAGAAATGAGAAAGATAAATAAAAAGAACCCTAACCCTCTTTTTCTCTAGCAAAACCGCGGGTCATTAATGGTTTCCAAGAGAAGCCATTCATGATTTAATTGCTCTCACTTGTTTCATTATACACTTGCCCCAAACTTTCTTTAATTACAACACTGTAATTATTATCCACTTTCAAGTCTCATCACACCTAAAATAATTTCATTTTAAATTTTTTCTATTCTCATCATCATCATCATCATTATTATTATTATTATTATTATTATTATTATTATTATTATTATTTTAAATACTAACTCGGAAAATTTCTAACCAATGGTTTATATAATCCCAACCAATTTAATATTGAATAATAAAATTAGAAAAAATATCAATTAAAAGATATACTTAAATAAAAAATAGCAATTAAAAGAATAAGGATAAAATCTGATAGGAAAAAAAACTTAATGATAATAAAATTGTAAAAAACATTCAATTTGATAAACTATCTCAAATAAAATAAATAGTAATACAAAGAATAAGAACCAAATCTAACATCTAAAAAAATTGAAGGATGATGAAATTAAAAAAATAATTCTAATTTTATAAATTATTTAAAATATAATGAATAGTAATTAAAATAAAAAGAGACTAAATCTGAAGGAAAAACAAATAAAAAAATTGTTTTGAAGAATTAGAAGGTAAAACGTGAGAATCGAGGAATAAAAAATGAAAAAAAAAAAGCTCAACAGCACCAAACTAGAGATTTGTTGGCCACACAAGACACTTAGGAATGGGGCGGTCAAGACGATTCACAAACCATCATTTGACTGCCACTAAAATCCTCATGAATTGCCAGAATGACGTGAGTGTCTCCCAATCACTAGTATGTGAGTTGCAGGCCCTAACCACTTTTTTCAAATAATATTTTATATTTGTTAAAATACTAAATTGTCAATTCTCAATCAACTTGATTATAACCAAAAAACTAGGTTGAAAAATCAAAACACCCTTGAATGCTAGGTTACTTTTTTTAGGGCAATTAAGTCATTTTATTATGTTTTAAAAAAATAAAAAGACAAAAAACCTTCTAGATGTCAATTCAAATTTTTTTATTTTTAAAAATAATTCAATTATTTTATTGTATAAAAAAATAATAAAAAAAAACCTATTTATCTCAATCAATCTAGTAATGACTAAAGAATTACATTGGAAAAAGATCATTTTACACCATTATTAAGTTCATTGGTTGTTTTTGTGAGAAGGGAAAAATAATAATTTGACTGTTCCAATTAATTTTAATTTTAATTGCTAGTTAAAGGTGAAACGCCACGTGAGTAGCATGAAATAGCATACGGTGGTTTGAAGACAAAACGACAGCGTAGAGCGTGAGGATGTTAAAATGGAAGGCAGGCTCGAATGAATGAATAAGAAATGAAAATGAAGAAGGAAAGTAGAAGGATGTGAAGGAGAAGACGATGATGATGAAGAATCTGGCGAGAAATTGGAGAAAATCTTGTGAGGTTGATAAATTTACTCTTCCAATTCGAGATGAGGACGATTCTCGTCCCATGGACACCCGAGGTCTGTCTGTTTGTTTTAAATTTTGCAACAAAACAGGGATTATTGATTAATTACCTTTTTTTCGTTAAAACAAAAACAGAGCAAGAGGAGTTGATTCTATCACTGGAAAGAGAAGAAGCAGAGCAGTCTGTTTTGTGGAGGGTTGGTTATTCCTTTAATTTTGCATAGAAATTACCTTCTTTTTTCTTAACTGATAAATACATTAATTAAATTGGTATTTTCTTGTAGAGAGTAGTTGGTGGAATTGTGTTCTGCCACGCTGCGTTTCTCTTATACTCCATATACCAGCAGGCACTATTCCCATGGGAACTGGTACGTGTATGTATGTATCTATGTATGTATGCATGTGAGGAATTATTCAGTGTACCGGAATTGCTCTCTCTCACTTAAAGGTGAATAATTTTCATGGTGGGACTCATTTTTATGTGAGAGAGGGCGGAGTACAACTCCTGACATACCTAATAACTTCTCGTATGTAGTCTGCATGAGCAGTAAAGAACCCTCGATTATCAGATCCTATTGATTGTTGTTGTTGCTGTTGTTATTTTGTTTTTGTAACAGTTTTGAGTAAACCTTAACTTTCTGATGATGGTCTTTTGATCAATAAATAGAGATATCATGCTTACTTCATGGAAGATATGGATTCGTCAATGGTGATATTTGCAGGTTCATTTTTTCATTTTAACTTATTTTTGCTGCTCATCGGCTGATAAAATAGTCTAATTGATTCTTGTCTATGTTTATTCAACTATGATTCCTATTGCTGATCTCTTTCCTTGCACATATAATGTACTCTCTTGGACGGGAATTTGATGAGAATGATGCTCTAGTTTTTTTATTCAGATTAACCTCTTCTTTTCTTTTTTTTCCAAGAAGGTTTCTCTTTTGGTAATTGCTATTCTGAATCCCTTTCTAGCTCGTGAAATTATCCTTTGATCTAAAACCTACATGATGACAGTCACTTCTTAATTCACACATCGTATTTCAGATATGTAGTTTGAAAACCTTGTCCTTGTGTTGTTCCAGTAGTGGTCAAACATGTAGTTTCTGTGCACTTGGATGTGTTTCCTTTGGCAAACCAACATAAATTATGACAAGAATAAATCAAACTTCTTATGATTGGTTGTTGGAGAAGCTTGATCAGTGTTACAGCATAAGAAGTTGAATAAGTCATCATTGATTATGCTGTCTTAAAGAGCCTAATTATTTTTAAAATTGATGGCCAATTTCCCTCCACGTGTTTCCGATGTATTTATGCTCTGTTGTACTTTTCCATAATATGAGTAACACGTCTTATACCTGGCGTGAATTCTTAAAAATTTATATAATCTGCCATTTAAAGTGCCAAATCTGCTACCTGAGATATATTATTTTGCTAATTTTAACCCTTAAACAGATTGGATAGCTATTTCAGCATGTGCATTGGCCATCATAGGGCTTCTTCATAATTCCAAGTATCATAGGCAATGGATTTGGTATTCATGCTCTGTTGGGCTTCTACTGGCAGTTTTCTGGCTATATTACATGCTAAGGTATGTGGGGCTCTACAAATATGTATTTGGTGTGTTACTGTCTCCACATTTTATGTCAAGGATTAACAATATTGTGAAGCAACTTTTCTGTGACTTTTTTTCAATTCTTTTTGGTATAACATTTTAGTACAAGGAAAAGAATTACACCCATCCAGCTACATAGACAGTAGTATTGATTACAAGCTGAGGCCAAAGGAAAATGACAAGTAGTGGAAAGAAACAGAATGGGATTACACTAAGAAAAACCTATCAACTCATGCTTGGCACTACCACATGTATATCTTCTACATGAGTCCATTTCATTATAGCAGCAGCTGTGAGGGCTGTGCCAGTTGTCTAAGTCATGCTTACCCCAAGTCTCAATCCTTGAATTCGACTAATAGTTTCGATAAACTCAAGAAAATGGTAACATGCTAATCTCCCATCACTTTAGAACACACAACAGGATAGTAAGAACAACCAACTGCACAAAACACCTGTACATCTACCAAACTAAGGGATTGCTAATGATCGTGAAGAGGAGATGAACATGCTTGGAGACTTAACTTGAGATATTCTTAGCACAATTACTTTTACTATATTACTTCTTTAATTGTTAAGACTTTCTAAGTTCTGATGAGTTTCGAATAAGTCTAACTCGCAATCTAATAAAAACATACATTACTTTTGATTTGACCGTTAGATTAAGTTGAAATTTTACCTAATAATTCAGAAGGCCTAATTATATACTACTTAATGGGAGGCGAAAATAATGATCGTGAGAGGAGATGAACATGCTTGGAGACTTAACTTGAGATAGGCATAACCAGACCTATTCTTGAAGATCAACCTAGACAACCACTTATCTATGAAAAGAGTGTTGGGGAAGACAACGTAATAGGGGTCATAAGACTTAGCAAATTATGACAGGCCACAATAATTCTAGAGACAACAAGCTAACGAGTTTCCGATAAGAGTGTAAATCCTTACATTCAATGGAGATCTGGATAGAGAAGAATTCTTTGATTACATCGTTGAATGTGATAGGGTTAGGGAATACATGAGTATCATAGAAGAGAAGATGGTGAAACTATTTGCAAATAATCTAAAAGGCAGAGCTTTTTCCTTGTGGAAGTGTCAGACAAATATACAATTAAGAGGGGGGAGACAGCCTATTACATTTTATATAAATACAAGGCATATGCTATATGATAGATTCCTGTCCTAGTTATGAACAATATTTATTTCAGCGATATCAAGATTGTTTGCAAGAAAAAAAGATTTGTACATAGTATAATGCTAAATTTTAAAAGTTGGCAGAACGTAACCACCTTCAAAAGATAGGGGTCAGTAGGTTGCAAGATTCCTGAGGGATTGAGACTAGCAATCCAACACAAGACTAGAGTACAAATGTTGTTTACACTGTAGAGACAAGGAATATAGCATTGAATTGAAAAGGCGAGTTATGTAGAAGCCTTCAACAATTTTAAAGGAGTTGACAAACTAGAATCAATAATTCCAGAGGTTGAGGTGTACTCGGAGGAATGACATGAAGTCTTTAAACATGCTAAAATACCAAAACATGAAGTAGAGTTGAGATCTAAAGTTAGTGAACGTGTTGAGATTAAACCAACTCATGGAAAGCTAGAACAAGTTATTCGAATTGCTTAAGAGGCTGTAAGAGATATCAAAGAGGACTTAAAACTGTGTGCGTCGTTCAAGCCAAACATATCCGTGTTGGATCAATCTTCTAAATTTACCATTTTAGCTGGTGGTGAAGACTTTCCTGTTAGGGATGACTAGACATGTAAATTGAAGTTGCCTTCATCTCAAAAGACGATTTCATATGACCTTGACTTTTTGTTTTTTAAGAAGTTTTGTCTAAATTCTAAAATTGTGCATTAAAAGATCTTTGCTGAAATATGATTTAAGATATTTGGAGCAAGCTATCTCATATGCATAAATCGGTAATAATACTATATTCGAAGTATCTATTCATTTGAGATGGAAGAGTTCAATTTCTAACAATTAACTCGAGAGTTAATTTTTTGCAAGTGGAGGGGATTGACATAGGGATATTGCCTTCATTATTCTTAGCACAATTAAATTTATTATGTTACTTCCTTAATTGTGAAGATTTTCTTGGTTTTGAGTAGTTTTGAATGAGTCTAACACGTAGTCTAATGAAAACGAGCATAACGTTTAATTTGATCGTTGGATCGAGCTAAACTTTTGCCAAAACGTTCCAAAATTCCAATTATTTATGAGCCTTATAAGCTATTTATTCAGAAGAAGAGAATTAATGAAATAAAGACATTTTAGAAACTATCAAAGTTTTCTAAGTTTTTTCTATAGTTAAGGTTATAACCTTATGACTTGAGAACCCTAGTTTTTTTCTCTACAGTTTAGGGTTGTAAAACTTGAGGGATTGAGAAACCTATCCACACTATACATTGTGTCAACAACCATGCAACCAAGTCAGATGCTTTCCTAATGCCCTGTTTTGCCTAACCATCTGCAATAGAATATGCAGCTCAAGGAGTATGCCTAAAGGCCACCCAACTAAAGAACTTAGAAAGCACATGTGTCTTATTAGCAACCATTCTCATCCTCCAAGGAACTTCTGCTGTCGCCGCAACCCTAGCTAAAGTATTATTGGAGTCTGATTCAACACATGGCTGAATCATTAACACCCCTTTGGAGACTAGGATCTCCAAAGCCTTAGCAATGGCATTAATTTAGCCATATTTGACACCTCGAGACCAATATGATAGGAGAAAATACATAGAAAGTCTCTATTTGAGTTTCTCAAAACTCCACCAATACTTGCCTCCCCTGGCTTTCCTAGAGAGGAACCATCAACATTCCATTTGATCCTCAGATCTGAGGGAGGTACCCACTGTATGGCAGCAACAACTGGTCTAGGCAAGGACCACTTTTTTTTATCCCATCAGAGCTTCTGAGTAGATCGTTGGCATTGTAGGAAAGCCTTGATATAAAGCTTTACTCCAGGTTGCAAGTCTAATAAATAATAGAAACGACATGGTCTCCCATTGCACTTCACAATTGTCAAAAAACTATATTTTGTTTGAGCCACACACACACCATAGTACAGCATATGTCACCATACACCAAAATCTCTTTTGCATATTCCCACAAGCCAAGTATTACCATTCTTCAAAGAGGCACGATATGGAAGAGTGACATACCCATTGTATTCCCCATCATTGGACTAGTCTCATCCAAAAGCGCCAAACTTGGTAGCAGGTCAAGAGTAGATGAATGATAGTTTCCAAGGCCAGCTGATGAAAAGGATGTGTTTTGAGACTAATCAATGATTCCACATTGACTTAGAAAATCTTTTGCAAGACTAACAAAAGGAATACTCCAGTCTTTGAGGGTGCCAAGCCCTTCCAGACTTGTGGAGTTGCTGTCAGCATGTTTGAGATACTAGCTTTTTTGTGACTTGGTGGCGGGGAAATGAAGAGAACTATCTTTTTGCTGATGAAATGCCTTCTTTTCTATTGTTTCCATCTCTGGCCTTTTATTTGGTTTATTTGGAATTTCTTTATTTATCAGAGACTGGACAATAATAAAAACTGAAATGGATGCCAACGTGAACTATTAGGTTTGCTTATGGATTGCAGTTCTTTTTGGAGGGTGAAATATGCATTCCTAGTAATATATTCTTATGTGCTATATGTCTAGAATTTGTTTCTTAAATGATGATGATGATACTTATTTGTGCCATAGAATGCCAAGATTCCGGTGGGATGTCATCTGGCTGCCCTTTGGGCCTCTCAGGTGTGTAGTAACTGTTCTTTGCTTATTTTATCTGTAACATGTCATTAGTAGTTCACTTAGAAATCCACTCGTTTTGAAATTGCAGTGGAGCTGGCATTTGTCTGTATGTTGACCATCTACTGACCGAGTCATCTGAAGAAGTGAAAAAACTGAGAAGCTACATGTACGCTTGCAAAGCCAACTAAACTTCCTCTGTAAACCTACCTTTTAATGTTCTCAGCGTTACAGGAATGAAACTAATATAGCGTGGCTTTCAGGCATAAGCAGGTTGATTAATGGAAACTAGGATTGCTAATTTGGAACAGAAGCAATGTCATTCTATCCATTCTTGTACCTCGGGAAAACATTTCCGGTAAATCTTTGCCTTTTGTTTTCTAGTACAAGTGAATCACTGCAAGATTTTTCAAGTGAAGTACAAACTTGGCATATATAATCTGACCAAATACCAATGCTGACATTTTTATACCATTTAGCAAATGATCGAGCAACTCTTGACCTCATGTGAGTGAGTGGTTTATAATCTCAATAACTATTTGTGCTTGGATTCTCTGCATTTTATCATGAATGGATTGTCCAAGTGTAGCAGTCCACTGTCACATCCAGCAGTAGATCAGGATTCATGATCATATTTTTATGAAGTAGCTGTGGGATATAAGATCACCTGGGTGCAACCCACAGCGAGAAAGAAAACTTGCTAAGACTCTAATCCCTCAGGATATATAGAGACACGGAGATGAGGCGGGATAAGAGAAGTCTACCCTTTATCGTGTAATTCAGAGCTGTTGAATCTCCCACTGCTTAAGAACGGAACATCTGATGCGTTGTTGAAGTAGTTAGTGCTCTGATGACTTGCCATATGCCTTGCAGCCACACGGGAGCAGGGACGGTGCACATCCATAAGGATAAAAATAATTCCTGGACTTGAAAGACGTATGGTAGCAATGGATTCCATGCTAAGAGTATTGGTAGTAGATTGCGCTAGGATTATCGGGGCAAATTCTACAATACGTCCCCCCTGTTGGATGGCAAACTCATCTTCTTTTTCTTTTATCCTTTTTTCAGTACTCAAAATTTATTATCTTAGTTGCTTGTGGCCATATCCGATTGTTCACTAAATTCTGCCAAATTACTCTGCAAGAGCCCACTTTCACCAGAAAGCAGACTTTTGAATAAAAGGTGAAGTGACCAGAACCAAATGACGAGCAACTGTCTAGCAATCCAAATGAGTAAATAACAGCGATACGAATTATCTTGAATAAAAGCAATCTGTCTGAAAACACTCAGCACTCGGCGAAACTCCCATTAAACCTTTGCCTACAAATGGTGTTTCTCAAGGCATTAGTACAGGAATCAATCATCCTCTTCAATAACCCCCAAAATAATGCACATCCAATGAAGTAGCAAACAAATTTTCTCAAAGCGAAGGCTCCCATACCATGATTGAACAACAAATGAAAAAAAAAAGAAGATAAAATACAAGGAGAACTAGGAATGATTTTAAAAAGTGCTTTCTGAGCATGTTGAGTGTCCATTTAAGAAACTATTGCACAGGCCCTGAAATAGTAAATCCATGGAGATGCCACAAAGTAAACTATCCTGTAACAATTTACTCAAAGGGGAGGGAGGTTGCCGGTTATTGAAAATACCATCCAATCAATCAATAGTGGAAAATTGGAAGAAAATACAGGAATTTTTACTTTCTAACATACTTGACTAAAAGTTTTGGCAAAATAGCACAAGCCAAAAAAGTATTTGAGAATTAACATATTTTAACAAAAACACGATTGGAAATCGTGACTTTAACAAAGACGCTATTAGAAACACCGACTTTGATTAAAAAAAAGGTCAAATGACAAACACCGACTTTGAAGCATATTTAGAATGGATGAAGAAAATAGAGTTTATCTTTGATTGTCACCATTACTTTGAGTAAAAAAAGGTAAAACTTATTGTCATTGAGTTTACTAATTGGCTATTATTTGGTGGGATCAAACTATTTTAGGTAGGAAAAGGAATGGAGAGAGATCCGTAGAGACTTAGGATAAGATGAAATCAAACATGAGAAAGAGGTTTGTTCCTAGAAATTATTATAGAGAATTATTTTAGGGTTTGCTGAGTTTGGCTTAAGGGTTTAAGAGTGTAGAGGATTACTATGAGGAGATGAAGATTGTCATGATTAGAGTTAATATTGTGAAGGATAGAAAGGCTACATTGACAAGGTTTTTGAATGGTATGAATAGAGAGATAGGTAATATGGTTGAATTAAAACATTATATTGAGTTAGAATATATGGCTCACATGGCTATTAAGGTAGAGAGACAATTAAAAAAGAATAGGCAATGCACGTCAAGGAGGTAATTTGGGTTTTTTTTTTCCAACTTGGAGGCTGATTTATAGGAGAGAGGGGGCTACCCCATCAAAGTTGAATATAGTTGTAATATCCCACATCAGCGGGTGAGGGTTTGACAGCTGACCTTATTAGTAGTGCTGGTTGCTAACATGTTGTACGCGTTTTGGGGTGTCAGGCTCAGAAGTGGGCTCACATCATTAGAAACAAAACCGTGATGGCGGTAAGGCCCAAAGCGGACAATATACAGCATGTTAGGCTGGGCTGTTATATTTGGTATCAGAGCCGACCTCATTGGTTGTTCAATTTTGCCGACGGGGTCGTCGGGTTTCTTAAGGAGGGTGGATTGTAATATCCCACATCGGCGGGTGAGGGTTTGGTAGCTGGCCTTATTAGTAGTGCTGGTTGCTAATATATTGTATGCATTTTGGGGCGTCAAGCTAAGAAATGGGATCGCGTTACCAGGAACAAAACCGTGAGGGCGCTAAGGCCCAAAGCGAACAATATACAACATGTTAAGCCGGGTTGTTACAATAGTGGGAAACAAAGCCAAACCATCTAAACCTAAAAAGAAGGATTCAACCACTACTATCCAAGGTAAAACCAAAATTCAAACTAATTGTAACCAAGACATTAAGTGTTTTAGGTGTTTTGGTATATAGCTTTACAATATCCAAGAGAAAATGGTTATTGTTATGAGAGAACATGTGGAGATTAAATCTAAAAGTGACACATCAGAGGAGGGTGAGATGCCACCACTTGAGGATTGTAGTGATGTTGAGTATCTAGTTGATTAAGAGGCTTTGGTGACTAGGAGATCACTTAAAGTTTAGATATGGAGGATGATGTGGAGCATCAAAAGAAGAACATCTTATATACTAGATGTCATATAAGTAACGAAATATGTAGTATAATTATTGATAATAGAAGTTGTGATAATGTTGTTAGTATTACACTTATTAAAAAATTAAGTCCAAATACTATTAAGCATGTAAGATATTATAGACTTCAATGGTTGAATGAATATGTTGAAGTAAGAGTTACTAAAAAAGTTTTGATTTCTTTTTTGGTTGGGAAGTCAGTATAAGAATGAGGTTTTGTGTGATGTGGTTCCTACGCATGCTACTCATTTATTGTCCAAATACTATGAGGTTTTGATTTCTTCTCCTTGGTAATTTGATAGAAACGTCAAGCATAATGAGTTTAAGAACAAATATTCTCTTGAAAAGAATGGAAAGACTTTCACACATGTATCATTATCACCTAGATAGGTTTATAAAAATCAATTAAAGCTGAAAAAGAAAGGTGAAGCTAAAAGCTCAGAACAACCATGTGAAGATGTAAAGAAAAGGGAAAATAAAGGGAGCATCGAGAGAAAAGATTCAGGCACTGTGGAGAAAAATTAGGTTTCAGCTAAGAGAGGAAAAACGAAAAGATGAGAGAAGAAATAAAGGGTGAGAAAATAAAAGAGTGAAAAAAATAAAGAAACATATTAGTTTTTATGCAAAAAGAAATGAGATTAAGAATGCTTATTTTTTTGTCATGCAAATGATTTTACTTATGTATAATGAGACATATTTTAACACTAATAAACTTGATCCTTGTATTTCTAGTGTTTGTATTTTTTTATTGCAAGATTATAAATATATTTTTCCTGATGAGATTCCTAGTGTATTGTCACCTATTAGAGGAACTGAACATCAAATTGATTTTGTACCCGAAGCAATAATACCTAACCGACCAATCTACAGAAGTAATTTCGATGAGACAAAGGAACTTCAAAGGAAAATGGAGGAGCTAATGTTAAAAGGGTACATAAGAGTTTGAGAAAATGCGTATTTCTAATGTTATTGGTATCAAAAAATAATGAGACTTGGAGAATGTGTGTTGATTGTCATATAATCAATGTGTTTTCTAGACTTGATAATATATTAGATAAATTATATGGATCCTATGTGTTTTCTAAAATTAATTTAAAAAATAGATATCATCAAATTAGAATAAAAGATGGAGATGAATGGAAAACTGCCTTTAAAACTAGATATAATTTGTATAAGTAGTTAGTTATGTCTTTTAGACTTATTAATGTACCTAGTACTTTCATGATATTAATGAACCATATTTTATGCAATTTTATTGGTAGATTTGTTGTGGTTTATTTTGATGATGTTCTGATTTATAACAAAAGTTTAGATGAACATGTTGAATATTTAAAGAATGTGATAAATGTCTTAAGAGAAGAATGTTCATATCCTAATCTGAAATGGTGTAACTTCTATATGGAGAAAATTATCTTTGTTGGTCATGTTGTTAGTGCAAAGATATTGAAATGGATGAGGAAAATATAAGGGCTATCCAAGAATGGTTTACACCTAAGTCAATTACAGAGGTAAGAAGTTTTCATGGTTTAACTAGTTTTTATAGGAGATTTGTTAAATATTTCAGCACTCTAACCACACTTTCAATTGAATTGTTAAAAATTCAGTAGGATTTAAATGGGGCAAAGAACAAGAGCATACATTTAACTTGTTAAAGAAAAATTTGATTTTGGCTCTATTGATATAATTACCTGATTTTACAAAAACTTTTGATATTGAATGTGATGCCTTATGGATAAGTATTGAAGTTGTTTTAATATAGAAAAAATGCCTCATAGATAACTTTTGATTTATTTTAGTGAAAAGCTCAATGATGTAGCACTAAATTATCATACTTATGATAAGGAGTTTTACACTTTAACGAGTTAAAGACTTTGAAATATTACTTATAGCTTAAGGAATTCATGATCCATTCATATCACAAATCATTGAATCATCCAAAGGGTTAAATGAAGCTAAATTGTCAATATGTCAAGTAGTTGAGTTCATAAAAACATTCTCATATATTATAAAATATAAGTAAGATATGGAAAATATAGTGGTTGATGCACCATCACGAATGTATGTACCTCTTATAATTTTAAATGTTAAATTATTAGGACTTGAATATACGAAAGATTTATATAATAATGATGATGATTTCGCCCAGTTTTATAAAACATGTGAGAATTTGACATTTAATAAATTTTATAGATTTGATAGTTATTTGTTTTTTTAAAAAAAATTATGCGTGACTAATTGTTCTATGCATAAAGTGCTTGTTCATGAAACTCATGGTTGTGGTTTAATAGGACACTTTGGAGTTACTAAAACTTTAAATGTTTTGTATAATTATTTTTATTGGTCTAAGATGAAAAAAAATTTACAACAAATTTATGATAAATGCATAACATGCAAACAAACTAAATTTAATTAAAGTTTTACCTCATAGTTTACTCCTTTGTTGAATTGTTTATTTTCTTAACAAGTTTTTTAAAACTAAGTAATTTTAGCATTAAAGGCTGCAATTAAAACAAATAATTTAACTAGCTCTTTTTTAGTATATTTTGTAATGTTCTTAGCGTGGAACAACAATATATGCACTCATCCAAAATTAGCACTAAAAGAATGGTATCTAGGAAAAGGCAAACCTCTCCTACACAAAACTTGAAACTAACCACATACGAGCAGCTTTAACAGTTAAAGCTGAGCAAATACTTCTGGATAACGTCATGCTCACCTGTTTCAAACCCAATTAGTTATAAATGGAAATTCCGCGGCATATATTGTCCTCAGGCAATGCGTATAGTGACGAAGATCTCAAAGCAAGAAGGTTTAATTCACAAGTCGCATAGGCAAAAGATTCTGCTAGCCATTTCAAGTGGTGGTCTCAAAATATTTGGAAGTTCGACAGATCACCGTTGACATAGTTCAGATTTTGCTTCAGCATTTTATCGTTCAACAAGAAGAAAGAACACAATTCAAATACCTCAATAGGTCAAGATGTAAAATGACTACATTTGATCAATGATAAGACACCTGGTTTATAATCATGCTAGCTATGTTTGTATCATGAAAAATATCCAAGAACTCTATTCAAAGTGCAGAGAGGGACTCGGAAACTCAATTGGTAGAATGCTATTGATTGAACCAAAAATAACATAGAAAAGGCCGCTTTGTACCACAAATTAACCTTCCATCCAACATGCAGGAGTTCCCAAAGCTAACAAAAACTAGCAGATTAACTCAAACCGCCTTTGGACATCAATTGAAATTCAATTACAATAAAAATCAGTAGCAAAATACAAATTTCCTAGTTCTTAAAACATGTGAAGGATAAATGTACAAAATAAAGTCCAACGATTCATGTAAAAAATACCACAATTGAGCAAAAATTTCTCCCAATATAAGATACTTTACTGAACTTCTTGCCAAAAAAACATGCATGTGATATAATTATGAGAAGTTTCTATCAAACCTAAATGATAAACCTAACAAAAAAGGTGCCATTGTAAATAAACCATGCATCTCTATTCAAAGAAAACGCCTTAGCTCAAAGCAATGATATGCAGCAAAGTCTCTCACTACTGACAACTCGCAACTGGAGAAGCATACATCCATATCAATGTAAAAACATTAATAAATTCATCTTCATCAAGTGCATGAGAAAATATCTCAAATCATGGGAAACATCAAAGGATATCATAGATCATATAAGATAAATCATAAACATGTGGTCTAGGTATAGATGGAATAAATATGGCTCGATGCATGTACATTGCAGAAAGCATTCAAAGATAGAGTTAAACACTTTTTCTAAGGAAAATCAATAGCACATACACAAGGCAGAAAAAATGAAAATCAAATACGTGACCTAAAGGCTTGAAAGGTTATAGACAAGATCCAGATTGAGAAAATTTAATCTGACAACACACAAGTATTATTCTTCATTTCTTCTGCAAATTCCAAACTCTCTGCGTATTTCTTCAAATTTAGGTTGACCAGGTACTGAAAACAAAGAATTCTGCAAAAGAAAAGGAATAAAACCTCTAAACCAAGAGTTCCCACACATTACTACATTTTAATCAATTGTAAATGGCCACAGGAAACAATATTTTATGAAAAAAGACAACCAATGAATAAAAATTTTCTTTTTTTTGCACATGCAAAGCCAGGTAATAGCAACAAATCAATGAATTCTGTAGTAGAGGTTTTTAAGGTGTCTTTATTGGCAGCGAGGAGAGAAAGTGAACAATCACAACAAGTCAATCCTAAAGTAATAAGGCGGACTGTACTCAAGAAAACAAGGAAAAAAGCACATGTAATGGTAAAAAAAAGTTTGTTGCCTCAATGGAATAAGTCAATTCAGCCAGGCCCGATAAGGCTGCTTTAAGTAATGAAGTCCAGCATCAATACACAAACAACACCTATTCAATTAGGATTACATTCCCCATTATAAACTGCTATGTCCCAAAGATGAAACATGTCGAAAATAAATATAAAAGAAGTGTTGCTTGCGAATTTGCATGCTTATGAGGCCATAATCTACCAAATATTACATCGTCAGAAGCAATCCTTGAGTAGCAAAAGTATTAAGTATTTAAGACCAAAACTACAAGTAGATGAAATTAAACCTTAAAAGTTTCCATCAAGCCGCCAATTCCCCATCTTGAAACTGCTGCAACATTTCACAATGAGGAGTCTCCCTTACAAAACCCCACTGCTTCCTCTGCAACTCAAACCTACAATTCTGCACAAGGACAGAGACGTAGTCCTTCTCCACCTTGGCTTCTAGCGCCTCCCTCTCATGGGTACCCGGTAGATAATCCTTCTCAAACTTGGTGCTCTTCACATAAAAATTAACCCCTCTCTGCGTAGTAAACCTGTACTCATAAGGATAGGACCTGGAAAGTGCATAAATAGGCTCAGATGACGGTAGAAAGTTGAAAAGGAAAATAAGAAGAACCGGGAGCAATTGAATCAATGCACGGAAGTTAAAGCCAGATCCATTATGATCCGTTCTAGGGCCACCCATTCCTGCTCCAAAATTAAAACTCCGAAACTGGGTGGTGGCAGGCCTCATTCCACCCCCAAAGAAGAATTGCCTGAATATCTCGTCAGGATCCAAATCATCGTTATAATTATAATATCCATGACGATGATGACTAGAAGAGCGTCTCTCGTAGAGAGGCTCTTCAGTTCCGGTAACATCATACTTGCTCCTGCTCTCTTCATTGCTAAGGCACTGGAACGCTTTCGAAACAGCTTTAAATGCATCCTCAGCTCCAGGAGACTTGTTCTTATCAGGATGGACTTTCAGTGATAGTTTTCGATATGCTTTTCGAACATCTTCTACAGAGCAAGACTTTCCCAATCCCAAAATCTCATAGTAATTCTTCTTCTTCCTGATTTCTCTCACAATCGAAATTTGCTCCTCTGTATATGATGATGATGATGATGATGATGACGACCCCCTTTGGCGAACTTTGAATTCGTTTGAGGCCGTGGCTGTTGTGGACCCATTATTAATGTTTGCAGCCGCCGTTTTATTTGGCTCATCCTTTTCCGCCGCAGATAAGAGATCGTCGACGGCGAGAGTAGGATCCAGGCGGCGAGCTTTGGTGATGAATTTTAAAGCACGGCTTCGATCACCGGATTCGAGGGCTTCTTTGCCGATTTCCAAGCATTTCAACGCATCGTCTTTGTTGCTATCCATTTTCTGATGGTTCTTAGTAAGAATAACTAATCGCCTAATACAAATCAAAAGACGAAAATTCAACTTGCAAGCGGATCTAAAGTCGATAAATTAGGGTTTCAAATTTGGGAATTTGTGAGAGAACAAAACACGGTGAGAGAAACAAAAAACTGTCGAATTCTCTTCCTTTATTTATCTAAACATCATATATGTTAATTACTAAGGAAAAATAAAAGTCACACCCCCCCCCCCCCCCCAAAAAAAAAAATAATAATAAATAAATAAATCATTATGATGATATCAAAGTATTTATTATTTAATAAAAAAAAATTACACTAAAAAACTTGAATTGATTTTACATTAAGGGGAAATTACACAAATCTTCTCATGCTATTTTATTTTAAAAAAAATTACACTGGTTAATATAAAACTTAAGTCTTAATAAAAAATTTTAAAAAAAATTATATAATATAACCTTAACAATTTAAATGAGATTATTCAAAATGAAGAGTAATACTAGAATGGATAATTATTCCAAAAAACATATTTTAGGTTAAAATCATAACAGTAAAAGATATATTTTTATTTAGAAGTGATATATCAAAGATGTTATGTTTTCATCTCAAATCCATATATCTTTATATTGATAAATTTTATTTTTATTCAAAAAGCATTGTTAATCAGGGAAAACTATTCTTAGAGAAAAATTGATGAGATATTTATCTAAATGCAAAATATTCATCATAATTTGTGTCACTAAATTATTTGGTTTTGTTTTGGACTTATTTTAAGTAAGATTTTTCTTTTTAAGGTTTGTTAGACGTGTAAATATAATTTTAGAGGTCATGAAGGTTGGAAGTAGAATCTCATCTTTTTAGATTTTATTGAGAGTAAAAAAAAAACAGATATTTTGAATTTTAATAAGAGGCATTGCCTCCTTGACATGTCTTGAAACCAATTTTAAATGAATTTTCCATGTTGCACTAAAATAAACATCACATGGTTTCAAAATAATAATAAGACAAAAAGGTACACTATTAAAAAATATAATGTAAATCCTAAACAAACGAAGAACAAAATCAAGGTTTTAATGACTTTATTCATAAAGTTTAATAACAAAAGCAGATTGACAGCACAATACTTATTCTATCTTTATATTAATAACCTTCGGTCAAACATTTACGATTTGGTATCACTATTTGGTGCCTCTTCCATCATCTTTGCCGATCATTTTCTATGTCGATGATGGATTGGTGCCGATATGGTATGTACCATTATTCTTCATAATTGCAACATAGCTCCTACTTACCAACTTTTAGATTTGATACCTAAAATTCTTGCAATTTTTAATTGAATGACCCAGAAGTCCATTTTGATATTTATATTTAGTACTTGGATCATACCACTTTAGGTATGGTGGATGTATGAGATTTGTCAAGACTGGAGTAATATGTTCTGTATTTAGAAGATGTTGGTAAATACTATTAAAAAGGCGATGTATATCGATCTTAGGTAATGGTATTTGAGAATTTATCGATGCCACATCACTCGATGACCAAATATGATGCTGAAGGAAAACATTGGGGTTTTCATGGTTAAGATTCCCACTTTGAGGGTTATTTTATGATATATCCTTCAGCATGAAACCAAGCTTTACTAATGAGTTTTTTATCCTTCTCAATTTCAAGCTTTGCTTAATTCTTTTTGTTACAATCACCACATTAATAAAATGAAATGAAGAGTTACCAATTAAGTATTCAAAGTATGGATATTTAAAGGTGTCAATGAAAATAGAGATAATTTTTTTCTATAATTGATTAGGGTTAGTTCACAAAGTTATTCCACGCCACCTTGAAGCATGTTCTTTGATTAACTCATTGTTTTCTTTCCCCATGCTTTAAAGGTTTAACCTATTTAAAGCCACTTCCATGTTAAACTTATACTAAAGCATGAATGATTCAACCAGATTTGTCAATTACCTGATCTTATTTCCATCTAAGCTCGTATACCAAGAAAGAACATTACCATTTAAACTTTCATAGAAAAAATAAATGAAAAGTGTATCATCTTTAATCATTTCTACCATCTTGCTACAATAAATACTTAAATGGGTCCTGGGACACTCAACACTTATATACTTTGCGAATTGAGACACCTTGAACTTTCATAGAAAGACTACATCTGGTATTAAGCATATTTTATATGCCTTTACAAATTCATATACATCCACGCCTTTTATTTCTCATACTCTTCAATTGCTCTTAGATATTCTTCAATTATCAAGAATTTTTCAGCCTCCATCTTTTTTTAGATTTTTCATTTATAATTTCTTTTAAAGAAGGTTCTAGTAAGGAGTTAGTCTCTTTTGTTAAGAAAACGATGACATCAAAAGAGGATGGGGAGCTCTTAGAAATTACACATCAAGTGTCTCTTAAGAACCTCTAGTTAAGTGGTCCAGGATGGAATACAATTTTTTACAAAGTAGCTCATATTGAATGTGAATGAAAACCAAGTGGTATATCTAGAATTCCAGGAAATATGAAGACGTGTTGTGAGGGGCGTACTACTAAAGTGTTATCTCTGTTAAAAGGCCTTTCGATAGATGGTCTAGTCTGGTAACTCTGTTTAAAAAAACCAGTGAGTCTAGCCATCTCATTTCTTATCAATTCCATCTTTTTTTTAGTAATTTGCTAAAACAAATGGTCCTTTCTTCATCTTCCATGACTTTAAGAAGATCAAGCCTTTGAAATGTTATTTATGTTTATTCTCTATTTTTCTACCTATAAAAACTAAAAAAAAGAACCTTGTATGAACATGAATATTCATCGAAATAAGATAAAAATGACTACTTGAACATGAAATAGCCATTGTGATAATACATGAAAATTTTCTAAGGGAAGGTTTTAGTCATTATATGTAAAGGTAGGTTAATTAACTAAATTGATCTTAAAATGGTCCTCATTATTTGATTAATAACCTTTTCTAACATATGAATAATGTGTATGCAAAATAAGGTGTGTGTTATGGGTTCATGGCATAACCATATTCAATCCAAACAAATAAATACTAAAAATAGTGAAAAATGATGATGTATAAAACCAAACACACTAAAACAATCATATAAAAAGTGTAAAATCAAACAATAGCACATATTGATAAGTTTAGGTAATTAAACAAGATAAAGATATTTAACGTGTGCATCTAAGCACAAAAATACATATTATTATAAAAAACAAGAAACAAAGTTTAGACCTAAAAATAAATCACACTGGAGTCATTATTTTATCGCAAGAGATATCTCAGTAAACTAGATGTAAAAAGAAAAAACATAGTTTTATGGTGACTAGAAACCCTAGTTGGTCTTCAAATGTTCTAGATAAGAGGTTGATTACGCTATAGAAAATATTAAAAATATCCTAAAATATCCAACTTAAGGTAAGCTATTTCGTGTTTATTTTAAATGATAAAAATATAACTATTGTGCTTACATGCTAAGAATTTTTCTAAACCGATATATATAATTTTATTGTTAAAGGTAAATGACTACCAAGATTTAAGATAATGATTTGAGATCTAAACCTAGTAATATAGCCTAATCATCATTTTTAAAGTACAGATGTTAGACCTAAAAGGATGGTATATGATAAATAGGGCTTTGACCCATCTCTTTCGGTAATGTTCTAAAATAGGTTCAAAGGCCACCAATCGTACTTGTCATCCATAAACAGATGGGTAAATTGAAGTAGTAAATAGGACTTTAACTATACTTTTATGTACTCTTATTAAAAAAAAAGTCTTAAGAATTTGAAGATTATTTGTCATTTATTAAGTTTGCTTATAATTAAAATATACATTCAACTTCTGATTATTTATTATGTGAGATTGTTTATGGTTTTAATATTTTAACTTCATTACATTTGATTCTTTTACCCATTGATAAAAGGATTAGTCTAAATAATAGTAGAAAATGGTGAAGACACTCAATGAGAGTGTTCGATAGCATATAGAAAAGAAGAATGATCAATATATATCCACAACTAACATGGAGTGTAAACGTGTTATTTTTTTAATCAAGTGATTGAATTTGAATGCATATGTTCAAAAAGAGATTTCCAACTCATTGGATATCTAAGTTACAACTTAGGGATACAGTTCATTCCAAATTAGAGAGAATAAATGAAAATGCATATAAATTGACCAGGTTATATCAAGTCAGCCCTATATATATATATATCACACACACACACACACTAAAAACACATTAGCAATAATTATATATTTTTTATAGTAAAAAATTGATCTAACCTGCATCATAATGCATATCAATTATCTAGTAAGATCTAAAAGCTAAGCATTTTTTTAAAGTGTTTTACGAGTGATTCTATTTGATATGAAAGAGTTTATGCTAGAAATTAATATATGTATCGAGATAGAATAATAATAATAATAATAATAATAATAATAATAATAAATTAATAATTTTTATAAAATAAAAAAATTTAAATATTGTTGAAATTGAAATAAAACATAATTATAAGAATGAATTATTAAAAAAAATGATTGGAAGAAGAAAAAAAAAGTTAAAGCTTATCCAAAATCATGAAATATATATATATATATATATATATATATATATATATATATATATATATATATATATATATATATATATAAAAGAAACCAATGAAAAACTAAAAATCTTCATGTCTTGCAAAACATAGATTTTACATATATAATATTTCTATTATGAGGTTTAATGGGCATGACTTTTTCAGGTTTTGTTTTTTAGATTTTACATAGTAGTTTCAATTTTCTTTTCTCTTTAGGTCTTTTAATGTTTTTTTAATGTTTTTATGAAGTTCTCATTAAAAAAAATATTTTTTAATTTTTAGATTGCTGAAAATTTATTTTTCACTTTTTTTTTTCAGAGAAAACTACCTAAATTTATCCTTGTGTTTATAACAATTATTCATTTTTACCCTTGTATTTTTAATTTGATCAATTAACCCTCATGTTCTTTAAATATTTTCAATTGACTCAATCCCTAATTTTTATAAGTCTCCATGTTACTTCTATGCATGTTAATTATGTGACAGTTAAATACTTTTTATTATGAAATGACATTTTATATTCATTTGGGTCTACATTACTAGAAAAATTTGTCATAGAAAAATAAATTTACTAAGATAATTTATTTGATGATATAGTAGCTATAGGAATAATGAATCCATAGCATAATCGAGACTTGAAATAAATCAATTATCAGGTTAATTCAATAAATTAAAAATTAAAAGGGCTAATTAAACAAATTCATAAAACATAAAAATCAATTGACCAAATTAAAAATACAAGGAAAACAAATAAAAAATTGACACAAACACAATGGTAAATATAAGAGTTTTTTCCATTAAATTTTTTTTAATGGTGTTTAAAGGAATCTTCATTTAAAAAATAGAAAAAAAAACATATAAACTAAATATGAATATACATGAAAGTATATAAGATTTTAAAAAAAAAAACATGGAAAAGAACACATATACTATATGTGTGTTGATGGATGGATAATAAAGAGCACATATCCATAGAATGATACTCTAAGTTTTAAGAAAACTAGAGTTAGATAAAGAAAATTAAAAACTTTCTATTCAAATACAATATTTTTCCATTTAAATTAGTAAACTAGTTTTCCAGTTTTTTAGATTTGTATTGAGTTTGGAAAATCCTTTTTAGAGATTCTCAACAATTTTCCAATATAAAATTTCTATTGTTTTTCTAATAAAGGAAAAATATAAACAATATAATTTTTTTATATATATACAAGCATTTCTTAGTAATATAAAAGATAAAAAAATATTTTTTTTTATATTTTCATATTTAGTTAGTATCATAAATTTATTTTTTATTATAAATCTAATATAAATATTTTTTTATTTAACAATAAATATTTTTCATGATAATTTTTAAGTTGAATGAAATAAAATTAATTTTCTATAATTAAATTATAAAAAATAAAAAAATATTAAGATAAATATTATAAATTATGGTTTTGAAATTTTATGAGTTGTGATGTAGTTCTTATTTTATGGAAAAAATATTTTTATTTTTAAAAAATAAACAAATTTTCTAATTTTCCTTTGAATTTGAATAAGAAAAAAAATGGTAAAGTAAAATAAAATTGAAAAAGAAAATGAATAACTATTTTTTTTATTACTAAACTATTTTTAAAAAATAAAGTAATAATCTGATTTTCTGAAAAACTAGAGTTATAAAATCGAAAATTAAAACTTCATCTTCAAAAACAATATTTCTCCACTGAGTTTTCTAAGAATATTTTAGAGATTTATCACAATTTTTCTATATATTTTTCACTATTTTTATAATAAAAAAACTTGAATAATACAATTTTTTTTTCTTTTATATAAAAGCAGTTTTTAGCACGAATATAAAATAAAAGATAAAAATTATTATTATTTATTATTTTTATATTTATTTAGTTTCATAAATTTAAATTTTATTATTATGAAGATTTTTTTTTGTTAACAATACAAAGTTTTCATAATAATTTTTAATTTGAAAAAAATAAAATTAATATTGTACAATTAGATTATCAAGAATATTAAATGTTAAAATGACTATTATAAATTAAAGTTTTGATTTTTTTAAAAAATATTCTAAATTTATATGTATTTCTTATTTTTTTTTTAAATTCGTTTTATTTTTTTTAAATAATACATTTTTTAATTGTTTATTGAAAAAACTAAAAAAAATAATAATTTTGTATTACTAAACACATGTAGTAACCATGTGAAGCCGTCGTCAATAATTTTGCCTTGTCTCTCTTACAAAAGAAAAGGAAAAGAAACGTTTCTGACTAGGCGTTGGTCTTTTCTGACTAGTCAGCTCAGTTTGTCCAGAACATATAAAAACCACAAGTAGGCGACACGCCCTCTAGGTAACAGAAACGTTTCGATTCTTCTTCCTAACCTTCTTTCTATCTTCCTTTAACAGAAAGAAAGATGCTTGTTTGCTGTTAGATGTAAACGTGAAAGCTCCCTCCCTCTCTCTCTCTCTCTCTCTCTCTCTCTCTACAGTCTCTGAATATATATAAGAAAACGGCAAAGAAGAGAGAGGAAAGAGAGATGGGTATGCTGTTAGATGAGATAATAGAGGGCATGCCTGTGTTTGCTAAAGAGTTAGTTGCTGGGGGTGTTGCTGGTGGCTTTGCAAAGACTGTTGTAGCTCCCCTTGAACGTGTCAAGATTTTGTTTCAGGTATTATTGGTTTCTTTCTTCTATGGTGTAGTTCTCAAGATTTTGTTTGGCAAAAATATGATTTTTCTGTTTTCTTGGTTATACATGATTGACGGAGACTCTATTTCCTTCTTTCTTGATGGGTTTTTCGCTTTATTTTCATTGAGAAATTGGAATTCTTGGACTTGTTTTGACTACTGTTGATCTTGGATTATGATTTATGAGCTCATAAATTAATATATACAGTAGATGGCTTCTTGCTTGGAATTTGTAGTAACTTAGTGAGTATGGGCCTTTCTTGATTCAAGCTTCTTCCTTTTTTTTTAATTAAAAAAAAAAAACACTCCTGCCGGTGGTTCCTGAGAGCGATTCATCTTCTTCCACCAGTCTTCCTTTCGTCAGTAGTTTGCTTCATTTTACATATACTACATGTAGAAGCATTTATTAGCCAACTACGTTGGGGAAAAGTTAATGAAATCAAGTGGGCAGGTGTTTTCAGTTCCAATACTCCCTGTTCTCCTCCTATTTATCCAGAAGGACTATTCTGTTGGTTTTTTAAAAAATACCGTGCTAAAGTTCGACATCATTAATCCTCAACCTTAAATTATTTTTATATTTTGAAAAAAAAAGAAAAAAAAAGCATTATATCTGATTGTATCCCTGGCCAGAGGTATTCCTTAAGTTGGATTGGTGGTGTCCCTATGCAGAGTCATCAGCAATATCAGTCGATATTTTCTTCTCTGTAATACACAGTGGTGTGATGCGATACATGTACTTGTATTCATTAAATGGTGTAATGGTAATGGATTTAAAATGTAATACTCTGTTTCAGATGTTGTTATTTCTTTCTTGTTTTTTCACTTCTTTGTTGGTATAACTTGTCCTGAGCAGAATTTCATAGTAATTCTTTCTGGTAGCACTTTTGCATAAATAAGAATGTGCATTTAGAAGACTAGTCAGGTTAGTATATTTGTTCATGAAATTTCCCCAGACGCCACCAATCTTATAATGGTTTATCAGAAAGTCCGACTGTTTTCTGAGCGTTCGTGAAGCTTATGCCTGTCTGGGGTAACATAGGGGCTAGGGCTGCAAATCTAAACCTTTTCTTCCATCTTATTAGGTCATGTTCTTATAGTTCATACCCTTTCTGTGATTATAGTTCTATATACTTCCAGAATTCATGTTGGCTCTAAATACAAGTAATTAATTATGTTGTGTAATATAATCTGTAAATTTTAACCTTGTTTGGATGAAAAGGAGTTGATTTGTGTTGTACTTTCCAGACCAGAAGAGATGAATTCAAGTCTGTTGGGCTGTTTGGATCCTTTAAAAAGATTTCACATACAGAGGGGATTATGGGTTTGTACAGGTGGATCCCCCAGCTATTCATTTTCTGTCATGTGAAGGTTCCCATTTTCTCTTGTTTTTTTAACCATATATTTTGGGTTATTGGCAGAGGAAACGGTGCTAGTGTTGCACGAATTGTACCTTATGCTGCCCTGCATTACATGACTTATGAGCAATATCGTAGATGGATAATCCTCAGTTTTCCTGATATTGGGAGGGGCCCTGTACTTGATCTCGTGGCAGGATCATTCGCTGGAGGAACAGCTGTGCTTCTTACATATCCTCTTGATTTGGTTAGAACAAAATTGGCTTACCAGGTAAATATTTAACCTTTTTTTTTACAAAAAGTAACTCTTTCTTACACACACACACATTTATGTAGCTCACCTAACTGACTAGGGGGCCCTGGAGATGTGCCAAACTCTTTATGCAGCAATGCTGAGGCAGGACAGCATCACTGCATTACTGTCCACTGGGTTTGGCTGCTCCTGGTGATCTTGAGCATCTAGTTAGAATGTGTTCATCCTCCCTTCCTCTGAAGCTCAAGATTTATATAAAGTTGAGGATTTAGTTGATTTTCACATTCCCAATTTGATTTTGATAGTGCAGATTGTCAGTTCATCAAAAGCGAATATTAATGGGGTAATTGGTATGGAACTAGTGTATAAAGGAATCCGTGATTGTTTCTCAAAGACTCTTAAGGAATCTGGGCTAAGAGGTCTCTATCGTGGTGTGGGTATGTTGCACTTAGCTTGTGTAAACTTCTCTTCTAATTTTGTGTTCCCATTCTTGGGAGGCTTTTCCAATTAATAAGTGAACATCATTGTCAGCTCCATCTCTCTATGGAATCTTCCCTTACGCTGGTTTGAAGTTTTACTTCTACGAGGAGATGAAACGACATGTCCCTGAGGAGCACAAGAAAGATATTGTGGTGAAAATGGTATGCGGCTCTGTTGCTGGTTTATTGGGCCAGACCTTCACATACCCTCTTGATGTTGTTAGAAGGCAAATGCAGGTAATTTTGCTTCTAGCGTCAGATGAGGCTTGGTTGCGAGAATAGATAGTGATTAGTGAAAATCATCTTAATAGGTTCAAAGGCTCTCGGTGTCGAATAACGCAGAGTTAAAAGGAACAATGGAAACCCTTATTATGATAATGCAGAAGCAGGGGTGGAAGCAATTATTTTCAGGGCTTAGCATCAACTACTTGAAGGTGGATAAACCCTGCCCCTTGTTAGTCTTGTTGCTATAATTGCTGTGCGATTGCTTTTTTCTAACTGCTTTTTTTTTTATAAGCCTTTCAGGTTGTCCCTTCCGTGGCGATTGGTTTTACAGTTTATGATATGATGAAAGCGAGCCTTAGAGTCCCATCACGAGATGTGATAGAAGCGGTGACTGACAAACGAAATAGTCAACCGTCCCTTCATTCTTGATATAAATTCTTAACTCCTTGCACAAATAATCAAATATTTTACATTCAATTATTCCATGCTATAAAATGCCACCCATAGGTTTCATCCCCTCTTAAACAAAGGTTGCAAAAGACATTCAAAGATTTGAGCCTGTGTAGTGTCCACAGAACTGAAGACCGGATCCGCAGTCATCATTGATTTGATACAGAATTTGTCATCAGCTAAATTATATTTGTAATATGATGTCTACAAGGAACTGCTTACAAGGGCTGCAAATGAAATTATGCCAATAGATTGGTGGCTTCATCATCGAAATCTTAGACACAGTTGTAACCAATAATCTTACTATCCCTACCAATAAGCTCCATCCCAACAGTTGGCCTTGACTGGGTGCTCATCAAACCATAAGCAATTACTAAATGCAACTCATTTTTCAAGACATGGTTAAATATTAAAAAATATTTTTTAATTTATTTTTTATAACACTATAAAATATTAAAAAATAATCATAATCAGCTTTTTTGAAATCCACTTTCCAAAATAGAAATACTTTCTAGCAAACAAATAAGGTTTAAGAAAGGTTAAAGCTACAAGTTTAAGTGTCTGTTTTTTGATATTATGGTAAGATTTATTTTTTAAAATATCATTCGCTTGGAAATGCATTAAAATAATTTATTTTTTATTTTTTAAAATTTAATTTTAACATTATCACATTACAAAGAGCAAAAAACATAAAAAAAAAATTAACTTGAAGCTAAAAAAGTTTTATTTATTTTAAAAAAGTATAGTTAGTCCGCAATGCCAAACATCACATAAATAGTTAGTACCAAATCATTTACATTAAATTTTCATTTGATTACCTTTAGCTTCATTTCTATTTATTGAATTTGTTGTTTCGTTTTAGTATGATATCAGTGAACGTGGTGCGCCTTGAGACTTGAATAAAAAAAAAATTAACATATATTTTTTTTAAATAAAGAATTATTTTCTATTGTTATTAAATTTGATGTAAAAGATTAATTTTGAATTTTTCTGATTCGATTTCTTGTCTAATTTAAATTTAAAATTAAATTGAGTGGTAATTGCCCCAACATAACTTAGCTAAGTTGAAAAATCCAAAGGCAACCTAGATAACTAATAAAAAATGTGGTTTAACTTTAAGAAAAAACTTCAAGATGATATTTTCTCTAATATCGAGACGACGACATATTAGCTTCATGGCTAAACTCGTTAAATCCTTGATCTGAGTGATAGACTCCACTAAGTTTAAGAACTTTGTTTTTTTAAAAGATACTTTAACATAATTATACGATAATAAAAATAAACACTTGTAAAGTCAAGTACAAACTAAATGTTGGGATGTTTGTTTGAGATTGCGATAACTTTATAGAAAGCAAACCAAAATAATTTATGATTTTTTTTAAAATTAAGTAAATATTAAAGAATAAAATTATAAAAAAATAAAAAATATTAAAAGAGCGAAAATGCCAAACAAAAGGAGAAATGAAAAAAAAAAAAAAACACCCTTCACTGTTCGTAAAGGCACCCTAAATTTTTTAATACAGAAAGTATAATTCTTCACATTCATCAAAAAAATAATGATGGCATGTTTGTTATCTCATATTATATGTCAAAAAAGTGGCTTGAATTAAAAAAAAAAAAACAAAACAATTTAAATCAAGAAAATAAATTAATAGTGTAAACAAAAATAAAAGATAATACTACAAATTAAAAAAAAAGATAAAATATTTATTAAAATTAGAGATACGGGACCCATTTTAAATGCTAAACTAAATTTAATATTTGTTAACAAAATAAGAGAAAAACAAAACCATGTCTTGATATAGGATTATTTTGTACCATTACAATTGTAATATCGAATGTTTTTACTCCTTACTAGTATATTGGCCCATGTTTTGTAGCAGTTGAATATCAAAAAATTTTTAAAATGTAAAAAAAATATTAAAAGTATAATAAAAATTTTAAGCACCTTAAGTCTAGCACCCAAGTAATTTGAATCTTACTTATTTGCCAGACCCAAATGACTTAGGTCTAATAGCTATGATAGATCCAAGCAACCTGGGTCTGACCTGGTTGCAAGGCCCAGGCGCTTGGGTCATGCCAGACCCAGACATTAAATTAAAAAAAAGAAAGAATATACAATTTGAATGGGAAGATTTGATTTGAATTTTTAGATTTAAAATATTAAATTAATTTTTTTGTGATGATTTGTTGTTAATAAATGATTTTTTAACTTGGATTTTTGTTTAGGATACTTCAAGGATAATTCAAATGTTTTTTTAATAAAAAATAAAAAAAATTATAAGTTTCAACATTTTAATTATCACCTGCTCAGACCCAAGTCACCTTGGTCCAGTATAGTTGTCAGACTCAAGCATTGAGTTAAAAAAAAATAGTTAAAAAAGAGAAAGAAAAAAAAGAAAGAGAGAAGATATAATTTTTATTGAAGGAATAACAAGTTCATAAACATAAAAAATAAACTATTTTAATAGAAAGATATGATTTGAATTTTTTAGATCTAAAACATTAAATTAGATTTTTATAATGATTTGTTGTTTATAAATAATTTTTGAACTTGAATTTCTATTTAGGATACTTTAAGGATAATTTAAATATTTTTTTAGAAAAAATAAAAAAAATTATACATTTCAACATCTTAATTATCATCTACTTAAACCAAAGTCGCTTGTGCTGACATGGCCTCCAGACCCAAAGTTGCTCAGGTTTGGCATGGTCACCAAACCTAAAGTTTTTGGGTTAGGCATACCGCTAGACCCAATACTCTTAGTTTTCAGTGAAATGTCTCTTAATTTACAATAATTTTCTCTCACTATTTAACTTTTATTATAATTTTCTAGAATAAATTAATTAGTTGTTTACAATACGCTGTGAGAAACATTTTGGTAATGTTGTTAAACCTAACTAAGCTAGCATGGTGAGTCAATTTGATGTTACATTGACTTGGCCTCTAGGTAGTTGTTGATCCAATACGACATGCTTGATTTGATAGGTCCATAAGTAACTTGATTTGTTGGTCAATCTCTAATTTGACTTTATTATTTGTTTTTCAAAACAACATTGTTTTTATATTTTTTTTAAAATTAAAATAATGATATTTTAAATTAACCTAAAGTTAACTTGTCCAACCTAGTTAATAAGTTCAATCGAGTTTAATAAACTTTTTTTTTTAAATTTATTTTTTTATTTCATTATACAATAATAAAAATAAATATTTGTAGAAAAGATAACAAATAAGATTATGGTGAAAAAAATCTATTTTTTTGTCAAAATTATCTTTTTTAGTTCATATAATTTTTTTTTGTTTTGATAATAAATTTTTTTTATGTAGTTTATAAAAGTT
>Ga0325404_1000248_pt1 | contig 52980 bp, 55 predicted proteins | sample PopdelMetagenome_18_FD_205664 | JGI IMG/M metagenome (GOLD analysis project Ga0325404, IMG submission 205664) | Populus deltoides microbial communities from Bellville, Georgia, United States - Xylem-Control-R1 | ecosystem: Host-associated > Plants > Phyllosphere > Stem > Wood/Secondary xylem...
TAGCATAGAAAATATTCAAATTCTGTAAATAATCACTCCAAGAAATCTATTTCAATAAAATATATGAAAAAAAATCTAATCTATCACTCTGAATTCTAATAAAATACACACACCAATTTTTTAGATTTCTCTCAAATGATAAGTAGATTTACTCCCTTGTTCTTAAAATGGATTCGAATTCCACGAAAAATTGTGGATTTTTTTTTTATCATAGAGAATATTTTTTTATAAAATGTGATCAGGAAAAAAATATTTCTTTAATATATACAAAACTGTAGGCATGAAAAAGTAAAAAAAAACTCTTTGATTTATCTCAAGTTCACTAAAGAAGAAAAATTTTATATTCTGAATAGGTAAATGTTTTTCCTTTTGTTTTAAAAATACAAAAAAAAGTGAGCAATAAATAGTATTCTGAAAAATATATAAAGGTAAAAATTAGCCCTTCACTTTCTCTATACCCTACAAAAATTATAAACCAGCCCAAACCGGGAGGCTCGGAACCAGGTTCGGGCTGCCCTTTTCTCTTCAATATTAGACTCATCAACAACACAAACAGAAAGAGAAAGAGAAAGAAAAGAAACCAACACCACAGAGAAAGTTAAGAGAGAAATTTTTCCCGGGAAAATTCTCTCTCTTTCCCTCCTTATAATTCAAGAAAACCTTCTTTGTAGATCTAGAGAAACACCACATTTCTTGTCTTCTCTCAAAGAATTCAACAAGAACAACAGCTATACACACACACACACACACATTGCATTGTATACATAGAAATATACAAACTTTTTACTTTTATTGGTGTTTTTTGAGGTTAAATGGGAAAATTTTGAATTGGTTTTTTACGTAAGATCTTTAGAATTGCAAAGATAGGATTTTGTTGTTGTGGAGTGGTGGTATTTTTAAAGAAAAGAAAAGAATGGCAACAGAGCAGCAACAACAAGTTTGGCCTTTCTCTGTTGCTTCTGTTGTAGAGGATATGCTTCAAGAAAATATTGGAACTCGACCAGGAGGTGTTGATTTGGTGGCTTCAAGAAAAGCTGAAGAAGCTTGTATGATATATATATCAATCTTTTCCTTGATCATTTATTTCTTTGCTGAACATTTTGATTGAATTTGATCAAGCCTTTTTGTTTGTGTTCTTTGATGATTGGATGCTTGAGAAACTTACGGTCTGTGTTTTGAATTCATTTTTGTGGAATCTTGATGATCTATGAGGAATTTATGTTTAGGCTGTTGAATTTTATGGATTAGGTGGTTGATTCGTAGAAGTTGGATTGATGCACATCACGGAATTGAAATTTGTAGAATTTAAGGATTTGTCATGGATTATGTGATGCTATATTGATATTGATAGTGTTTCTTGGCTAGATTCGTGAATTTTGGCTGCCTGAGAATTTTTTGTAGTAATATTGAGAAAGCTCTTCCTTTGAGCCTGATAATTTGAGCTTATGTGTTTCATCTCTTATTGATGGTCATTGAAGCAGTATCTAGATGAAACTTCTTTCAAGTTAGAGATTTCTTGTAATTACTTCTTTCATGGTGCTTGTTCCTTGTATTTTTACTCACTGAGGACTTCCCATCATGTGTGGTTAGATGGAATTGTTGTAGCGAAATTGGAATCAGAATAGGAGGCCTTTAAATATCCAAATTTGGTTCGATACATATTTTTCTGTAAAAGAAGAAAAGGAAAAAAAGAGAAGTTTGGTGATTTTACTTTTTTGTATTGGTTTGCAGCCTTGAGAAGGTATGAAGCAGCTGGGTGGCTTCGAAAAACAGTGGGGGTTGTCGGGGGTAAAGATTTGCCAGCTGAGCCCTCTGAAGAAGAATTCAGGCTTGGATTGCGAAGTGGGATAATCTTATGTAACGTCCTTAACAAGGTTCAACCTGGAGCAGTTCCAAAGGTCTCATTCAACCTGGTTTTTATTTCATTATGTTTCGAGGATAGTTATACTTATTAGTCGGTTTTTGGTGATCTGTATTGTCCGTAGGTAGTGGAAGGTCCTGGTGATTCTGTTGAAGTTCCTGATGGGGCAGCTTTATCAGCATTTCAGTACTTCGAAAATGTGAGAAACTTCCTGGTAGCTATTGAGGAAATGGGAATTCCAACCTTTGAAGCCTCTGATTTGGAACAGGTGAGAGTATAAGTTCAGGTAGAAACAGAACAGAAAATCCAGAAAATGCCATGCTAATCTTCTATTGCATTGTGAGAGTTGTCTTCCTGCAGTGATATTCTTTTGTATCATTAACTTCCAGGGAGGAAAATCTGCAAGGGTTGTGAACTGTATTTTAGCACTTAAATCATATAGTGATTGGAAAAAGAGTGGTGGGATCGGGACATGGAAATATGGAGGAAATTTGAAACCCTCAACCTGTGGGGGTGGGAAACCCTTCATGCGAAAAAATTCCGAGCCTTTCAAGAATTCCTTTTCTCGGACATGCAGTGGTGATCCGTCTTCATTTGATGAACAATTCAATGACCTCAGTGAAGCTGTAAGTGAACATTTCATTTTTTTTTTACGAATTTAGAAAGGCAAGTAGCAATCATAAGTCCATTTGCATGTGCAGGGTGCCTCTCGTTCCTTGAATATGCTTGTCCGTGCAGCTCTTTCAAACAGGAAGCAAGAAGAAATACCTAATGTAAGTGTTATAATGCTTGTTATCCTCTAAAGTAGATGCAAAAGAAACTTGTCAGAAAATCATAGCACTTTGATTGGAAACAGATAGTAGAGTCTATGCTAAACAAAGTCATGGAGGAGTTTGAGCGTCGGTTGGTGAGCCAGAATGAGCAGGTGAGCTGTTATGTTTGTTAAAATGATATTACCCCTCCTCTCCCCATATTTGTGCGCACTGAAAAGTTAACTCCTCATATTATTGCTAAGAAATCTAAGTGGCTCATCATTAATGCGAATCTGACAGATGAAAATAACAGCAAAAGATATGGAAGTAGCTAGCCCTGACATGCCTCTTTCAAGAACTTCAAGTGATACAAGGGTATGCGCTTGGCTTGCACTATGAATGTTTCACTCATGCAATGCTGTTGCATAACTTGGAATGTAATTTAGAATGGCGCTGTTTACATTTATCAAAGCTCTGAATTTTTTAAACCAATTGGGTGACATTTTCTTTTGCTAATGCTATGGTTAAGATGGAAGAAGAAACTTCCACACAAATCAATACACGGGAATGCTGCCATCATAAGGGCACTCCTCATGAGGAATCAGAAGACCAGCTTTTGAAACAGCAAGCGATGGTTGAACGACAACAACAAGACATTAAGGTAATGTCTCAGTATTTACACAAGGGTGAAGTCTTTTTACCTCTCCACAAGATGTTAATCAGTGATAAATGATGGTGCCTGCAGGAACTGAAACTTACTCTTTATGCTACGAAAGAAGGAATGCACCTTTTGCAAATGAAACATGTGGAGGAGTTCAACAATTTAGGTAAAATTAAGATTCTGTACACTCATTCCAGATTATTAGAAGAGAGTAATGTATATCACCACTAGTTTCTTGAAACAGGTAAGCACTTGCATGGCCTAGCTCATGCAGCTTCAGGCTACCAGAGAGTCCTCGAGGAGAATCGCAAGTTATACAATCAAGTGCAGGACCTGAAAGGTATACTAGCTATTTAAATTCTGATTCCATGGCTTCATTGCACTCATTTACTAAGTTTCTTCGCTAAATTTAATGGTAATGAATATATTTCATTAGGAAACATTAGAGTATATTGCCGAGTAAGACCCTTTTTGACTGGGCAAGCAAGTCGTTTTAGTACGGTGGATCACATAGATGAAGGGAACATTACAATTAGCACCCCTTCAAAATATGGCAAAGAGGGACGCAAATCATTCAACTTCAACAAGGTTTTTGGTCCTTTGGCAACTCAAGGTTAGTGAGGTCTCATTCGGGTTCTTTTTCATTCCTATCAGTTTTCCTATTTAAATTTTTTAACTCCTGGCTTTCCTGCAGAGGAGGTATTTGCAGACACCCAGCCTCTGATTCGTTCTGTTCTTGATGGTTACAACGTCTGTATATTTGCATATGGTCAAACTGGATCCGGAAAGACATTTACTATGGTGAGAGGATTCATGTACCATTATTAAAACGTGGATTTTGGTTAACCCTTTGGTTACTCATTTAACTTTATTCGTTTCATTTTTCAGACCGGTCCCAAGGAGCTCACAGAGGAAAGTCTAGGTGTAAACTACAGGGCTTTGAGCGATCTATTTCTCCTTTCAGATCAAAGAAAGGAAGTTATTTGCTATGATATCTCTGTCCAAATGCTTGAGATTTACAACGAGCAAGTGAGGGATCTCCTTGTAACTGAGGGTGTTAACAGAAGATATCCTTCATGACACTATTTTCTTTCATTAAAATAATGTCTTTTTCTTCAATCCAGCTTACTTTTCTACTTGGATTCTTAACTCCTGTGTACATTAGAAATTCGAAACAGTTCTCAGAATGGAATTAATGTACCAGAAGCAAGTCTTGTAACTGTATCATCACCGTCTGATGTCTTAAATTTGATGAACATTGGGCACAGGAATCGTGCAGTTAGCGCTACAGCAATGAATGATCGCAGCAGTCGATCCCATAGGTGTGCTTAATGAATGTTCCATGTTGCAAGTGTGATTTTTGGAAAACCATTTCAATAATAGTGCTTAACTAAACGAAACTCATAACCGGCCCATATTTGCAGCTGCCTGACAGTTCATGTTCAAGGGAGAGAGTTGGCATCTGGAACAGTAATCCGTGGTTCGATGCATCTAGTTGACCTGGCAGGAAGTGAACGGGTTGACAAATCCGAGGTGACGGGAGATCGATTAAAGGAAGCACAGCATATCAATAAATCTCTTTCTGCTTTAGGAGATGTGATTGCCTCTCTTGCTCAAAAAAACTCACACGTTCCCTACCGGAACAGCAAACTCACGCAACTACTACAAGATTCACTTGGTAAGATTAACCAAGGACATTCTATTTCCCTTCTTTCTATAATCTAATCCCATCCCAACTACTTTTCTGTTCTCAATAATCACCAGGTGGGCAGGCTAAGACGCTCATGTTTGTTCACATAAGTCCTGAGACTGATGCTCTTGGAGAAACAATTAGTACACTTAAATTTGCGGAAAGGGTTGCCACTGTTGAGCTTGGTGCTGCTCGAGTTAATAAAGATAGTTCAGAGGCGAAGGAGCTGAAAGAGCAGGTTCTACTCTATGCTTCTCATCTTTCTTTTTTTGGTTTTTTGGATGAAGTTTAGAAGTGGCCTCAATTTATGTCTTCATACATTACATAAGAAAATGACATGTTTGCCTATTATCAGAATTTCTTTCATAGGGCATGTCTTGGAGTACCTATTCTTGTTATTATTGACTTACTTGTTATCTCTCATATACTTTTTCCGCAAGAAATACCGCGAGTCACTTTTACTTTGTCTGGTTGCAGATTGCTAATCTCAAAGCAGCCTTAGCATCGAAGGAAGTAGAGTCAGAGCACTCACATCATTCTCGTTCCAGCACCCCGGAAAGACTTAAAATGAAGTCTGGTTTGCGTTCTCCTTCTCACAGTTGGCATAGTGCAGGTAGCATAACAAGTGCAGGTAGCATAACAAGCGGTCATAGGCAGATGGAGGATGGTAATTCAGAGGTAAAAGTTAACATAACCAGTGACTGAAATTGATTATTTGAACACTGCTTTTGGTTATAAACACATTTGTTTATTGAGTAATAGTGCCTGAGCATTGAGGTTGTGCTCCTGATTTATGTTTAATTCCCAAGGTTACGCATCTGTTAATGTTGGGATTCCCATCTAATAATTTGGATAATGCTTATTTTACTACTTAAACTAAGACATGTCATTTTATCATGAGACAATCATCTCAAACATCATGTTAAAATGATTGTACTGTGTGCTTGTAGTATGCATATGTTTTCCCGGTGTAGCCGTCCATCAAAGAATAAAGTTGATATTCAAAACCATAATTTACATACTGATTTAATGATCTGCAGGTTAGGAACAACTATTCGTCTGTTGCAAGAAGGCGAAGAAGCTTGGATCCCCAAGATTTGATAATGTATTCACCTCCATGGGTACCTGCTTCCAGTCCTTCGATGAGTGGAAAGGAGGATGATAGAGAATCAGTGTCCGGTGACTGGGTTGACAAGGTCATGGTGAACAGGCTTGACAGTGCAAATAGAGATGAAAATCCTGCAGGACAATGGGAAGTAGACAGCAGACAGTCGCCTGAGATGTTTTATCAGGGTTATGCTCGAGACCCTTCGAAGATTTACCCAGAACAACCCTACAAATCTTCACCAAATACAAGGGACAGCCAAGAGTATGATGCTCAGAGGGGTAGGTTTGAAATGGCATCCACCGATGAGTCTGACGAACTCGAGGCTGCAACAAGTGATTCTTCTGAGCCAGACTTGCTATGGCAATCTAATATCCCTAGAATGAGCAGCCTTCCCAATCCCAATGTTTTGGGATCTAAAACAAAGAAGACTACTAATCCTAGGGGATTCAAGAGCACAGAAACAAGGTAATAAGCTGTCTGATTACTAATCACTTTTCTCTGAGCAGCATTTCTGGTCATTTAAACTTATAGATGCACGCATTACTTACAACATGTAAAGCTTCTAGAACTAGAGATACCACTGCCATTTATTTTTTTTTCCAGACTAGAACTTTCTCTTAGGATTCCCGCTTTAAATTTTTTTCATCAGAATATTTACTACATTTTTTTTTCTGGTTTTGTTACCAGGAGTTTAATTCCATCACTAATTCCTTCACCGTCAAGGAAACTACCAAATGGGGTGAGTCCAGGCCTAAACAAACCCGGAAGGCAGCTAGTTTCTGTCGACGGAAAGAGGAAAACTGGACATGCAAAGTGATATCAAAGGAAGTGGCTTGGTGATTTTTCTTTTCTTTTTTTCCATTTTTTGTGTAACTATCATATAGTTGTAGAGAAAGGGAGATAGAGTGAAGAGAAAGGAGTTGAGTGGCAATGATTTCTGTTGCCTGCGTTTCTGTGGTGGTGATCGTGAGATTTACGTGGTCCCGTCGTCCCAAATTTCAATTTGTTTATATGAGTGTTCATCTTGTGAATTCTTTGACATCTTCTGTTATTAAATGTTATCCTTTTTGGATCATAAACAAAAGTCAAATCGAAGTCTCCAATTTGTTAGTAACAAACTTAACCACCTGCAGTACTCCAGTTTTTGTCACATCCCCTAACTATCTTGTCAATAGAAATCCAATATTTTCCTTCACTGTCTCTCCTGCCAAATTAACAACATAGCTTCACCACTTTTATGCTAGTAAAAGAGAGGAAATGGCAGCTACAGATAACAAAACAGTCGATGTTGAAGCTGGTACAACAAAACAACAAGTAGTGTACCTGCAGGTTGACTCCCGTTGGGCCTTCATAAAGAAAGTGTACTCCATAATTTCAATGCAATTGCTTGTTTGGAAGCTGTCAATGGTATATGCATGGTTTTCATGTATTAAGTAAAATCTTACAATTTTTTTTCTCATTTTCATGATATCCCAACAACTTAGCTGCCACTCTGTTTTCTATTGTTTTCCAAACCCTACCTGATTGTCTTTTAATTAGCTAGCTAAACACTTTCTTTCTTCTGGTCATAAATTTAATTTTGTTCAAGCTAGCAGCTAGTAAATGGAGTCTTTTTGTCTACTATTCGCAACAAGAATACACATGGCCTTTGGAAATGTATAATCAGAATTAATGCTGCAGTCAGTTTGTATCTTAAGTATGTGTGTGCGTGTCAGATTCAGTAATGTTGCTCCATGCCATATTTGAAGCCGGTAGAGGAGGCAGGTCAGCATTTCAATCTCTCTCTCTCTCTCTCTCTCTCTCTCTCTCTCTATATATATATATATATATATATATATAGAGAGAGAGAGAGAGAGAGAGAGAGAGAGAGAGAGAGAGAGAGAGAGAGAGAGAGATTGAAATGCTCATCTATTTATAACGACTAACGAGTAAAAACTGAGTGTTTAGGAAAGGACCGTGACTTGTTAATTTGCCGAAGACAGAAAATATCCATGAAAAAGGGCTACTCACAAGTAATTGAAGGACACCTTTTTCTCGCAGCTAGCTTGGAGAAGAATATATTTAGAAGATTATACATTCTGGGCTGTGAAAAGAAGAGGCCATGATTTCAACCTCCTCACACCTTCTTTTATGCTTGCTGTTTCTGTGTGGGTTCAGGCATCTACGTGGGGCTTTATAAATTCATCTAACCGTGTCTCTCTGTCACTAATTTCCTCTTGCGTTGATATTCAATGCAGGTACTTTTCCCTCAGAAAGTTGTCAGCAGCGATATGCAGTTCCTTAGCTGCAGTCATACACAACACTGACGACTTGAACAAGCGTTTCAACCATGAATGATGACTTCATCTGGGCTGCAATCTTTCTGTATCTGCATCTGTTCCTTGTTCTCCATGGTTTAGATATGTTGGATATGTGTAGTCCGTGCTGCTGAAAGAGGAGCCCATGTGTCCACAGCAGAAAGAGAGTGTATGCTTTTCCACACACTTCCAAGTCATTGTAGCTTTGCTCTCCGGCCACCAAACATCCACTTGCTTGTGGATACATGTCAACCTTTCCAGCTGGGGGTTGGGACCCTATTGGAATGAGTGGGTAAGCCCTAAGTGGGATCCAATAAGTGGATTCATATATATATATATATATATATATATATATATATATATATATATATATATATCCAGAAAATACCATCAAAGACAGCATGCCCACATCAACACCGATGTTGCCCCCTATGGATTTTGTCCCCCATTGTAATTTTCTGCCCCTTTGGATTCTGAGGCAGGCAGGGATTGAAGGCTGCAAGATTCAAGCAATCCCAGCTTCTTCTTCTTCTTTTTCTATTATCCATTTCCCCTTTATTCTCCTCTAAAGACTACTCTGCCCTAACACTTCTTTCATAGTCCATCTTTTTCTTTGTTACTTTTGGTGGGCAAAGCTTATCTCTTTCATCATAAGATTCAAAATCGTTTTAGCTATAATCTACACCTAATGTGGGTAATCATGTTTTAAAATTCTGGACCAGTTATATAATTTTCTATGATGTTATTGAACTCGGCTTTATTAGTTAGATCAACTTGTTACATTCGTTTATTATCTAAGTAAAAGTTGATTCAATCAAACATTTTAATATGGTTAAAATTATAACATGATCTAGTTTAATTTTTTTTTTAAATAATTTTGAAACAACATGATGTAGATTAATTTACTTAATTTATATTTTGAACAGCTAGTCAGGTTTTATAATAGGATTTTATAACTATGATAAAAAAAAGAGAGATCATTTCATTGGATTAAATTTAGAGAGGGTGTGAAAGGGAAGATGAAAAATCATTGCAGAAATGGAGTCCAGCTATGTGGGAAGCCTGAGTCCAAAAGGGCCAAGCAAAGTACATGGATTCTGATAAAGAAAGTCCAAAATACAAAGGAAGAAAAGTAAAAAGAAGACCAATTCTGCATAGTTAACTGGCTCCCTATGTCAACTGACGACCCTCAAGTGTAGTTGGCCTATCTTGATGATGAAATTGCTAATCATAATTAATAATTAAATTAAATTAATCAAGTTGCTTTTCTCTTGTCCCGCCTAATTATTGCCAGCCAACAATACAGCACTGTTTCTCAAATGGATCTCATGCATGTTTATCGAAGTCAAAACCCCTTTGAGAGGGCCAAATAAATCTTCAAGGAGAAAATAGCTTGAGTCAAAACCCACTCATCATTTTAGCCCCTCATCGTCTGCTAATTTAGTGGGGATTGGATCTCTATGATGTGCCAAATTGTTCTTCTTCTTCTTTTTTTTTTAAAGAAAAAAATAGGACACCCTTTCCACTAATGTAATATGGAGACAAATTTTAGAATATCTTTCTACCTTCACTAATATTTTATTTTTCGTGACAGATAATTCATGTATTCATGGAAAATGGTGAGGAATTTCTCGGATTATAATAACTAAATATTTAGAGCTTGTTTATTTGTCGGCAACCACAATTCAAAATGTGATTGACTGCATTAAAAAAAAAAAATTCTTGTTTTTGTAAATATTTAGTGTTTATGGTGTGAGCATTAATAAAATTTCTTGGAAACGATCTACTTTCATGGAACATAGAGGGAAAAAAAGAAAAGAAAAGAAAATCAAAGCTCTAAAAATTTAAAGCCATTGATAGAATTATTTACAAAGAATTTAGAAAGGGAAACCTGTTTGATTACTTTAGCACTTGACAGACAAAACTTATCATGAACATCACTTAATGTTGCTTGTAATTAAATTAATCATGGAATTCTTGAAAATGAGAGGGTGTTTCTGTTTGGAATTACATTTATTTTACCAACTCTCACGAATTAAATCTATTTACATTTAATTTGTCCACGCCTTCAACAACCAAGATTAAATAATAATAATAATAATAATAATAATTCAACAAGCAAGATTAATTTCTCCATCTATTTTAATATTTTTTAATCTAGTTTTCGCCATCAAAATATATCAAATTCAATTGACAATAAAAAACCTATCTATAAAAAAAAGATAGGAAAAAAACCTAACTGGAAAGGGTTTTTTTTTCCAACCTAAATTACATCGAATGATTAGGACATGAAAATTGTCATCATTATTAAAAAGAGAGACATTTTGCCTGAAAAAAATCACCTCTTTAACACTCACTAGCATACACGCGAACCCCGCGCTCTCTCTCTAGCATCTCTCTCGCTCTCTCTCTCTAGATTTCTCTTCCAATCATAGCACACAAACTTGTAAGTTTCTTTTATTTTTTTGTTTCTCACCAAATAACCCTCTACCTTCTTCTTGGTTCTTTCAAGAATAAAAATTGAATCTTTGTCATAGTTTTTAACGAAAAACCTTGTGTTTTTGTTTCAGAAATGGAGAGGTAATTAATAGATCAAATCTTGTCAATGCTGGATCTGTTGAGACCTCTTCATGTTTCAACTGTGAGTGTTCTTTCTTTTCTAGGTTTGTTTTTTAATGTTCTTGTTTTTCATTTTTCTTATGTACATTTTGTGTTTGTGTATTTAAAGTTGTGTTTTTTAGCTTAAGTGGGTGACCCTTTATGTTTTTTTTTTTGTTTTTTGGTACTCAAGTTTGGTTCTTGATGGAAAATAAGGAAGACCCATTTCTTGAGATTTGAGTAATACTGAATAGTTTGATGAGACTTTGTTGAAGAAGTTTAGTGGATTTGTTTTGATGGAAGATAATGAAGACCCATTTTTTGAGATTTGCACATTCTGGGTTTAGTTATTTGATTTTTTTATATTTGTGTTTTTGAGGAAAAAACTAGATAATATAGTGGAGAATTGGGGTGGTTGATGAATAGTGAACTAGAGTCTTGCTTGTTTGGAATTATGGAAATGAGGTTTTGGCATGAGTTCTTTTTTTTTTTGTAAAATAAAGACCGAGGCTTGGATGAACTATTTTAGTTCTCTTGTAGGTGCATTATTTTGTACTGAATTGATTAGAGAATTTAGAATTTAGTTCAGATACCTGTGTGATAGTGTGAAGTAGATGGCATTTTTCTCGAAAGTTTTGGTTTTTCTTTTCACGGTGCAAAGATCCTGGAAAAACTGGTCCTTTATAGTTGATTTTAGTGTTTATTGAACTAAATTGTCATGTAAGGGTTTAATGATTCAGTCACATGTGCATCTTTAATTTGCTGAAGATTGAATACGGTTTTGGCACTGGGGTTATGGAAAGTGTTGACACATAAACTGTCACGAACCAGGACAATATATCGAGGATGAGACCTCCTCTCGTTCCACTTGCGACATTGATTGGGCGTGAGCTTAGGAATGAGAAGATCGAGAAACCATTTGTGAAGTATGGACAAGCTGCTTTAGCAAAGAAAGGCGAGGATTACTTTCTCATAAAACCTGACTGCCAGAGGGTTCCTGGGGATCTGTCGACATCATTCTCTGTGTTTGCGGTACTCCCTTTTTTTTATGTACATGTTATTTACCTCCTCATCCAAGAGATGATTCTGCATGGTCTGAGAGAATCAAGTAGAAGAGAAAGAAAGGATCAAATAATTTACAATTCTAACAAGAAAAGTGAATCACCCTCTTTTCTCCTTCTGTCCCAAATAGTTGGAGACTATTGATTTGAATCTTTAATTTTTCCCCTTTTTGTTTTCCTACCTTCGTGATTTAGTGGACCCTATGTAAATTAGGAGCAACTTTAAAACCCACAGAAATTCATAAATTTGGTTTTGTTGATGATCCATAGGAATTCTTAGTATCCATTTTATTAGCAGATCTTTGACGGACATAATGGGGTATCAGCCGCCATCTTTGTGAAGGAGAAGTTATTGGATAATGTCTTGAGTGCAATTCCTCAAGATATCACTAGAGAAGAGTGGCTTCAAGCACTTCCTCAAGCACTAGTTGCTGGTTTTGTGAAAACTGACATAGAATTCCAGCAGAAAGGTATGGATCTGTATCCCTTCTGTTGTAGTTTTATTTTCCTTTGTTGCATCTTGTATTTGTTTTCTCTTTGTGTGCATTTATGTGGGCACAGACTAATCTTTCAGTTTGATACAAATGACAGGGGAGACTTCTGGGACAACTGTGACATTTGTTGTAATTGATGAGTGGACTGTGACTGTTGCTTCTGTGGGGGATTCACGATGCATATTGGACAGCCAGGGGGGTGTGGTTTCTCTTTTGACAGTTGATCACAGGCTGGAAGAAAATGTTGAAGAGAGAGAGCGAGTAACTGCAAGTGGGGGTGAAGTAGGAAGGCTAAATGTTTTTGGAGGCAACGAGGTATGGTGCTCTTTTTTATACGTCACCTATGACATGTTCAGATATGTATTTTATGCTCCTCTCCTTCCCTCATGCTTTTTTATTTTTTAATCTTATTCATCCAATCTCTCAATGGTTTGTAGGTTGGTCCCTTGCGTTGTTGGCCTGGTGGATTATGTCTTTCTAGATCAATAGGCGACACAGATGTTGGAGAGTTCATTGTTCCAATACCTCATGTCAAGCAAGTGAAAGTGAGTCTATTTTCTAATTGTGATTTGTTTTCTGCTTTTTTTAAAATTAATTTTGAAGCTCAGGAAATTATTTTCTGGTTATTTAGCTTTCAAATGCTGGAGGAAGACTTGTTATCGCTTCCGATGGTATCTGGGATGCTTTATCTTCCGATTTGGCTGCCAAGTCATGTAGGGGTTTGCCTGCAGAGATTGCTGCAAAGTTGGTTGTTAAGGTGACATCTAGCATACTCTTGCTTCTTGCATGTATGCAACAGTGCTTCTGTTGCTTTATTGCTAATACTTGTTTGTTGTTTCTCTTTAGGTGGCATTGAGGTCAAGGGGGCTGAAGGATGATACAACATGCCTTGTTGTTGATATCATCCCATCCGACATTCCTGTCTTGCCTCCAATACCGAGGAAGAAGCATAATATGTTCAGTTCGCTTTTTGGAAAGAAAGCGCTGAGTTCTGTGAGCAAATCAACAAAAAAGCTTTCTGCTGTTGGTGCGGTTGAGGAACTGTTTGAAGAGGGTTCTGCTATTCTTGCAGAACGGTATGCTGATTGTAAAATTCATTTTTTATTATTTTTCTCATATAGTTTATGCAAAATCATTGAGTATGATATCAGAGGCAAACTCTACCCGTAATGGTCTTTGCTTACCTATCTTCTTATTCAGTGATCATGATAACTGATTTTTTTTTGCTTATATAATGAACTAATAAGTGAAAGAGGGAATAAGGAGTTTAGAAGCTCTGCCTCTTGAAATGTAGTTTTAATTTGTCTTTGTTATTTTTTTAATGAAAATGCAGATTAAGTAAGTATTTCCCTGCAAACGCAAACTCTGGGCTGTGCAGATGTGCTGTTTGCCAAGTGGATCAAACCCCAGGTGACAGTTTATCAGTAAACTCAGGCTCTTTCTTCTCACCTGGATCGAAGCCATGTGAAGGCCCCTTCCTCTGCAGTAACTGTCAGAAAAAGAAAGATGCCATGGAAGGCAAAAGGTCGAGCAGACCCACTGTGATGACATAGCAATTTATCTGGAACAGAGTAAATATTTGACATATTTTTGCTGGCAGTATGAGCATGCTTGGTTTTATTTTCCAGTACTGATTGGAATAGTTGTGTAAGAAATGAGGTAGAAATACAGGGAGTAGGTGTTTTTGTCTTTCAATTGTTTGTATTGATTTCTGGTTTGTGCTCGGCTTTTACTGACTGACAGAAGACAGAAATGCTGTCTAATAGATATGTTTGTGATAGTTTGATTGCTAATTTGTAAGTAAAAATGAAGGTTGCATAGTTAAATGTTCTGTTGCAGCATCTTCTTCGCATCCACTTCGAAATTTACTCCCTCGTGCATTATTTACTTCTGATACAATGTAACAGAACAAGAAGCTATATACAAGAACGTTTCTATGTATGAGTTTCAATGTTGTTTACAGTTAGGAGTTTCAATGTTTTTCCAAATTGTTTGGTTTTAAGGGATGACAAACAATTTTTTCTATTTTCTCCTGGGAGCAGCTTCCACTGATATGGATATATGGTTTTGGTACTTCCATTTCCTTTGAAAAAAGATCAAAATAACCGGAAATGCGGCTCCGTTCATTTGAAAGTGTTTGCATCACAGAGACTGAAACTGAAATTTTTTATTTGAGATATTGGTCAAGAAAAATCTATAATTGATAGCTTTTTTTAAATTAATGTTTTTATTAAACTGCAACAATGCCTAATAACCAATGCAAATCTTCCCAACTTTCTAAGTGTATTTGCAACTGTAGAGCCTTAGGCAATTAATTTTCAGGGTCTGTTGTGTGGTTCCAGAAGAGGCATTGAACAAATTTGTTTCCATGAATCTGAGTGAGAATGACCGGCGAAAAAGTAAACTTAAATTTGGTAGATTTATCTTTCAAAGACCCGTGGACTTGATTCTCTGGCTTGAACGGTTCTTTTTCCGGCCCCCATCAAAAGGCCTATAATTCCCTTGGATTGAGCTCCTCACGCAAGCCTAGGTCTTTTGTGAGGATTTCTACTTCCATGAAACAATGAAAATTAAATCACAAATATAATTTAATTGTTCATAAAAAAAATCTAAAAATATTTTTAATTGTGGGGGTTAAAATAAAATGGTTCAAGAAGTATGGGAGGTTAGGTTTTAAAGATTTCATGGCCTATATTATGACCTAATGTATTCCAAAAATAAAAAATAAAAAAAATTCCAACCATTTCACAAGATTGCCTTTGAAATTAAACCTAGCTTTTTACGCCATGCCACTCAATGCATGCTTCATCTAATAATCAAATATAAAGAAGCTTCATGTCATTCATCTCTCAAGTCTCAAACATATTCATATTTAATCCTAGTTATTAAACCTCATGTGACTTGGAATCACAATAGTTTTGTTTTTTTAATTTCTTTTTATCAAGCATGCTTTATGTTTCTATTTTAATTAAAAAATACCCAAATATTTAACCAATTTTATATAAACAAACAATTTTTTTTTTCAATGAGCATATAATATAATAGATGAGAAAATGAGACATCTGAATATATAATATGATTAAGATGGTATAGAGAACTATTAATATTCATAACTGGAAAGAAAAGAAATGGAATAATTAATTAATTTTGTAAAGCCAAAGGTTAAAGCTTGTCCTTGGCTATCCAACGCTTGCTAATTCTATTATTCATAAAAAAAAAACATGGATATTTCCATGTTTTTAATTTGGTATATATAATTTTGTAAAGCCAATGGAATATATAATATGATTCCTGTTTTTTTTGGTATATTAGGTTTTTTTTATCCATTGGAATTTCCAGTTATTTTGATAAAAATATATATATTTATTCTTATTTCAACAAATAATTTTCTTACAAGAGATCGTGAGTCTCTCTATGAACTCATCTTCAGTCTATTTATTAGACGTTCTTAATTATGATCCATGGATATTTCCATGGAATGTTGACAGTGATTATGAGATTTATTTTCACTTGATTTGATAGTAATTAAAAAACCCAACAATTCTCTCCTTTTTTCTCTCTCTATAAATACTGGAAATTTCTTCATAATACTATGAATCAACAGAGACATATTATAAGTATGAAAACAAATTTTTTTAAATTTATAATTATAATATTAGAATAAAACTCATGCTTGATAAAAATATTAGACCCTTTTATAGTTTACATCCATAGTATTTTTTTTTTTCGTTTGTTTTTCATTTAATAAAAGTCTGGATATATATATTAGATTATTTGTCGGTGGAACAATGATAAATCTGAAGCTTTTTTAAATGATTAATTTTTCATTATTTTTTTTAAAATAGAATTAATTAAAGGAGCTCGTCAGTAGTAAAAACAGGAAAAGGAGCATAGATTTATTCATTATTAAGTAGCAAAATATAGAAGGAACAAGCACACACGTACGAGTAACAGAAGGAACAGCAGATGAACAACAAGGACATGGGATGTAATAAAGTAGGCATAACAAGCAACAACATAGACTATATCATATAGTTCAGAAGCTTGCACCATAAGTGCTGCCTCCTAGTATGGAGGCATCCATTGCAGCTCAATTCCATAGTTCCATTTATCAACGGGATCCACAGGTTTGATGTCCACAACAGAAGTATAAGCTGAGCACCCTCCAACCCTAACCCTAATCCTATGCGAAGTCATTGATGCGTCTTTCAAGAAGTGGCAGCAAAGAGTTCCTTTGCACCCACTCCCCTCTTCTATCTCCTCGTACTGCCTACAATAGCTGGTCGACGAACAATTCAACGGTGATAGAAGAATGTTATCAGAACAGTTGAATAACATAACAGTGTTGCGAACGGATATGTTGAATGGCAAGTTCTCGTCAAGCCTTAATCCTCCTACGGCAAGATCAGAGGAATAGCATGTGTCTTTCCCTATTAGGGGAGGGCGTATGACAAGTTTATAAGCACTAGGATTGATACTGAGAATCCTGTAGTACAGTCCTTGAGCTGACAAGAACTCTAGAGCACCATTGTTGCAATAGATTCTGTACCTAGGGTTTCCACAATTATCACTTGTGCTAAGGGGGTAAGGGATTAGCATGTTGCCACATTTAGGGCAAGCATCAAGGGCTGGCACATGAGATAGTAAAGTGAGCAAAAAGACTACCAGAAACATCATCTTGACTCTCGAGTTCAGAAACAGAAGAGGGAAAAGACCAAGTGAAGCAAGGAGCCTAACAGCTAGATGCCTTAAATAGACAAATCCACGCCGAAGTAACTCCTTGGTGAGCCATGAAGCCAATTAACTACTGCTAAATTAATTAAAATATGCTCTAAGATACGGAAAACATAAACAAAAATGAATTCTGATAGAAGTGCGGTTTCCCTTAGTGCAATATCATGCAATCTGGGGCCTGCACACATGGCAGACTCTCTGCTACCTTGCCAAATAAATGCAATTAAATAGTCATCAAGTTTTTATGTCCTCCATGAACTTTGAAGCTGATTAGTTGAAGTTAAATGTGCCGACCGATAGAATCTGAGACAAATATATAAACCCCACCTGATTCGCCAGGTCACTCAATCATGCATTCAGCTATCAGATTAGCATAACTGACCAGAAAACTGAGGATTAATCAACATGTGACTCGCAGTTTCGATAAATGAGAAGTTTGGCAAAAAGAGCAATCATGATTCGACGATACACAACAATAATTAATGACTATAAGGACATGTGTTCACATGTCAAGAAGTGCTAGAACTTCACTGCAGAGTATTGCTGATCGGTAGTATGCAGTTAAGGATTAGCCTAACTGGCCAGAAAACTGAGGATTAATCAACAGGTGACTCGCAGTTTCGATAAATGAGAAGTTTGGCAAAAAGAGCAATCATGATTCGATGACACAACAATAATTAATGACTATAAGGACACGTGTTCACATGTCAAGAAGTGCTAGAACTTCACTGCAGCGTATTGCTGATCGGTATTAAATTGCAGTAACGGGGGCCATGAAGTCAGCATTATACCGTAAATCAAATAATAACACACATAATAGGTCAGCAAATGAAAAACTGAAACTTTCGATATAATGATCAAAACAGTGTAAAAGGGTGCACAGTAAGTTATTCAGCAAGCTGGTTTTGCCTCCATAATCTCATCTGTTCCGTAATAGGATTCCTTTTAATGGTTTTCAAATGAATTCTATGGTGAACATGCGTCAAAGAGACAATGTATAATAAAAAGGGCAATCCCACTTTCCTTGTTTAGAATTATCATAGGCCATTTCACTTCGAGGGGCTCCCATTTCCTCGAGTGGATTATATTAAATAATAAAAGTTCTCTGGGTTGAATCGAAAGAGGTAAGGACAAACTGACAAAGTTAGTATGGCATCTTAATATAACACCGTTAGGTCATTAATCTAACATAACAAAGAGTACAGCTGTCGAGCTATGATTAACTTGTACCACAAAAAACTCCTAATGAGCAAGTAGATCCACGAGCTTTAAACAAATGTAGAGTCTACGGTAAACATTATAGACACGTGTCATCACCAGTATAGAAATAACATTAATCCTCTTAGATAATAAAAAGTATTTTGAGATGAAACTGGGGCCAGCTGAACCCAACTGAGACCCCTGAGTTGTCAAGTATTAAATCAGTGTTCTGTAGTCATCATCCATTCTAACCATGTCAGGAAATTAGCGGAAGATACACGATAAACCAGTTCAGATTGGAAAAGGAAAATATCAAGTTTAATTGCATGTAAATAATTCAGCACTAGACAAATAGATATGGTGAAGTGAATAACTTGTCCATTATGAATGTTACATGTTTCTAATTGTAGAGATTATTTTTTAAATTATTTTTTTACTTGAAAATATATTTTTTTATTTTTTAAAATTTATTTTTAATATTAATATATCAAAACAATTTAAAAATAAAAAAAATTATTTAAAACTAAGAAAACAAACTTTTTGAAATACGATTAGATAGAAATGTCAAACACCATGCTCAGACAGCACTATTCACCGGTGCAAGTGGTTAGTACTGACATGTAGACTGTTCCAGTATTAAATGACTCAGAAAAACAAGGAAGCGACAACAAACAGGCAAGATCAAGTGGAACAACGCAGTGAAATGTTATCGCCAAGTCTTAAGTTACTGAGGAAGAGTCTTTATATTTGATTGACAAAACACACTTCGCAGTCAAAATAGATTCTAAAACTTCAATATGTTTTAGGCCGTACTCAATTGCAACAAACATTTCATTGCTAATAGATTTTTCATGCATACAAACTACATTGCATTGTATTGTCTGAAATGCCAATCCATGATGCATATTGGCCTACGAAGAACAAACATATTGTCCTTGCAGTATCTTCAAATCTGCACTTGAATCTTAACAGTTGGTTTGCCTTATCAAAGGGTCGAAATGTATCAGTTGTGCTTTTATGACCTTAATGCAACCTGAATGATTTTGAGAAATCCTTCTTTCTGTATCTAAAAGACTGAAGCTAGCTTATTAAGCAGTCAAATAAGGGTGTAACAATAAAGATCATTGAAAAACTAAAAAATGAAACTTTTTTTCCCCAGCAGTTGCATATCAACAGATGCATACACAAAATTTAAGAAGCTCAACAAAACAGTTTAAGAATAAGACTGTTCCAAAAGTTCCTAAATTAGGGTGACTATATAAATTTGCTTAGAGTAGTATGCATGATATTTCTTCTTCTTCGTTTTTGAGGGAAGTTTGTACATGATATTTCAAAGATAGATCAATTTGGGACTTAAGCTGGCGATTTCAGGATGACCAATTGTCTTTCTTTCAATTTTACAAGGTCTCTAACACTTCGTCCCACCAATTCTAATATCAAGGAACCTTTGACAACGTATAAATGCACCTAGACATGCTGTTAAATGCACCTAGACACCACAAATGTACAGTACAAAAAGCAGAGTTATTCACAATCAAATGACATAATCAATAAGGATAAAGAATGGTAAAATTCAGTACAATATCAATCTCATTGATACCATGATTCTCATATAAAACAAATATAAAATCCCATCAATCAAATAACCTCTACAATAAAAAAAAATGTATACACCACCACCGCCCGCCCACCCTCATCCACACACACTCACACAGAGTTTAGGAAAAAAGGGTACACAAAACAAGTAAAGGATAGAAATAAGAAACAAAAGCTATTTGTCTGGGCCTGTCACATTCAGCCTAGCTGGAACCATATTTCTTACAAAAGTTAGGGGAAACAGCTACTCTTGCTTTTTAGGGAAGATTAACACGAAATATCGAGTGAATTTCAGCTAAACAATCCCTCTCCTGCAAATAAGGATGCAAGTGTTAATGGCATCTCCTCAAGGAAAAATTGATAGATAGGCCATTCTATCACTCAAAGATGACTACAAAGTAAAAACTAATTGCATCTCCATGATGAAAATATCATATCCCAGTTAACAGTCAAAAACAAATCACTCAATACGACATCATGACCATGTCATCATTAGAAAGTGGCAGGGAGAGGAGAACTTACTCAGATCCTCAAAGGAAATATTACTGATGTTTTCTCCACTCGTTATAAGGCGAATCTTTCCTGCAGAGGTTAAATTGCAAGGCGTTGAAAATGAGGACTATTCAGTGTACTAACTTGTACTTATACGCCAAAACCAAAATTTCTAGTAAAATATATCTATATCTCCCCCCAATCCAAAACTTCAACACCAGGTTGAGTTCAAGGCCATTCACACAACTACATCAGATGCTGTGATCTTGATAGACATTTACACTCATCTCCACGTCCTCATGCAATCAATTTTATAAGTTAAGGTTTGTTTGTAAAAGAAAAGGACACCACTTGGTCAGAAAGCCCACATTTGCGGTAACCAAATAATCTCTCTATCCTCCCAATTCATCTTGATAACATAGCAAAATAGCAACACGCTGTACTGGACTTAAAAAATATGTAACATGATGATCAGACAAAAGACAATAGAGCAGTATTTAACCCCATGAGGCTCAATGCTGCACAATGGGGCCAGATACTTTTTAATAGCATATCATTTGAGTTTCTCACTACTATCATACAGGGATTTCTGTCTAATGTTTTTTGGTCTTGAGTCAACTTCATACAATCAACAGAAGTCATTTATCTTCAATCTAAAGCTGACAAGTCTACTAATTTCCAAGCAGCATTGAAACTTAAGCAACACTGCCTGCCATATATTAGTATTACAAGAGGCAGGATGATACCAAAAGGAATAAACCAAGACCTCTTTGAACTCTGTAGTAATAATGATAACAACAATGGACGGGCGGGAGAATGGAGGGGGGGGGGGCGCATTAGAAGTAGACATACCATCACGACGAACACAAATCTCAGGAATGTTTTTAACTTCGCCACTGATGCTGTCATTGTAAACTCTAATTTCAATGTCTCCCTCAACATAAACTGAAGAGCTGAACCAAAGATCCATTTGTGAGACAAAAAAAAAAAAAAAAACAATTTAGAGGAAATTTAGCTTGTTTTCTCTATCCAATTGGAAGGGAGTTCTATAAAGATTAAATATATACTTTTTGGCAAGTTGTTGAACAGCATAAGCCCCAAGTGAATCATTATGCACAGCTATTCGATGCCACTGAGCAGGTTTTGGCAAGTCTTTAGATCCTATAATTCTTTGGTCAAACATGCCCCCTGTTCCAACAGTAAAGATGGTTACAGTCCTCCCATTTCGCAAGATCTTCTGCACAGGGGCTTGTCCCACTTTTCCACAAATAATTGCCTGTAAAAACAATACTATGAGTTAATTATACTTTTCCTTAACTGAAAATAAAAAGGAAAAACGAACACCATAGAAGATTAACCGCATTGAAATTTTAAGGTAATCTTTATTATTTAATATTTATATCAAAACACCTCAAAATAAATCAAGCCAAATGGAAAAGCTGCAAATTTCAAGATTAAGCATCATTATGATTTCTTCTCTAACCAATTCTTTTATCCAAGTAAAAAGAAAGAAAAGATGAGATGGCATTAAAACCATCAAAGCAAGCTGAAATGCTCCTCATGTTTCATATGCAACACTTCGCAGAATTCCAATCACACAAAAGAGCATTTTCAATATGAAACAGATGGCATTAAAACCATCAAAGCAAGCTGAAATGCTCCTCATATCATATGCAACACTTCACAGAATTCCAACCACACAAAAGAGCATTTTCAATATGAAACACAGCCATCATCGAACAAAGTTGCAACATTGTCATTTGATGCAATGATTAGTGATCATGGGTCCAGTTTTCAGTGACAGCACATCAAAAATATCAAATTCTACTTTTCCAATGCTACTTAAAACACAGAGAAAACCATTCCATTTACAAGAGACATCCAACCAAACCACGACAACATTCACAGTCACTCATTAAACACTTAAAAAAAAAGTACCCTGTGCACACCGCGAAACTCCCATCCTTTCCTAGGATCCACACCTTGGAACCGTGACTCGCGCCTATCGCCAAGCAAATCATCAAACTCCTCTTCCACTTTATCATTCTTCCCCTCTTCATTGTCACTGTTAAATGACACAGTTGAGTAACAAGACCTCAAGCTTCTTTGCAAACCTACCCCTACAATCACACACAAAATCAATTCAAACAATTCACTCACACACACATCTTTCAATATTTCCACAAATATGCACTTTACAAACACTTTCAGTAATTCCCCTTAACTATTTGATAAAATTCCTCTAAGAACAAGAATTTCAAAAGCACCACATTCAACCACATAAAGTTCTTTGAAGTGGGTTTTGCACAAAACCCAAAATCCCAATTGCATAATAAACAAAAAATATTGCACCTTTGCAAGTATAATACATAGCACGCGCATACACACACTCACGCAGAGACACGAACTTATACATAAAAAGAGAGTGAGAGACCTAGAGAAGAGGTGGGCATGATAACAGGAGAAGGGACTCTTAAAAGCTTAGCAAATCTGAGAACGAGTGAACTCATTGATTTCAGCGAAAGGAATCAGTGAGAAGTTTTCGTTTGAATAAAAATGTAAACTTTAAAAATGAGGAGAGGTTTTTGAAGGGGAGAAGAAGGGTTTTAGCTTAGAGAGAGGAAGACTCAATTTCGGGTTAACCCGTTTTCTTTAATGGATTAGGTGGTCCCCAAGAGCAGACGACATGCCGTTTCTACCCAACTATTATGGTCGTAACACCTTTTCTTTTCCTTTTTTTCCTTCTATTCATTTCATGATATTGTTTGGAGTTTAGAGGAATATATGATGGATCTTTGTGATTTCCTATGTATTGAATTCACTGTTTCTAATTGTGGATTGGTTCTGCCATTGTCAAGTAACATCAAGAAATGATTTACTGTGATTTTGAACGTGGATACTCTGTTTTCTTGTTTTCAGTCAAGCAACCCTTGGTGTTGCCCTTATCAAAGGAAACTAGCAATATGTATTTCACATATCAGCTTCTTTAATATTTTGTTGCCCTTCTTTCTTGCATGCAGGCAGGCACCATAGTCCTGTACTGCTCCTTGAGGAATTCATTTCTTTGTGATCTATTGGTGGACACATTTATCACTCATCGGAGTAGAAAGAACGGTTGATATTGAACACATCTTTAATGATGTTCTCATTGCAATTCTCAGCTGATTGTCAACGAGTGTGCAAAAAATGGGGAGCCTTTAACTTCAACTCTATCTTTTGCCCAACAGCAACTGAAGAGAACTAGCTGCTCCTGGAATTCTTGAATCTTATGACTTTTATAGAGGAGTCTTACTGTCTTTACATTGATGAAGGGCCTAGGATTAACGCAGACAGTCAAACTCTAACGCGACTAGTAAACTAAATCCTTGTACACCCCCTTTAAGTCAAATGAGCAAGGTACCGCACGCTGACTGCAACTGCTTGATTGTTCGGCTCTATGCTCTTGCAACGGGTTAGTATTGTTCAAAGCACTTAAGCCAGGAGTCGAGTATTTTGTCTGCAATCCACTCACCCAGGAAAGAATCACTCTCGCAACACCACCGAGAAATGCCTTTGTTTGTGGATTCTTCTTCCGTGAATTGGAAGTGGATTATAGGGTTCTATCTTTATTTGAGGACTATGAATGCTATCGGTATATGATGTTCAGTCTTCAAACACGGTGCTGGAGACAACTTGCAAGTGTTTCTTATTGCCATCTTTTCTCCACTGCCCCTGCTGCTGTTGATGGGAAACTTCACTGAATGGTTTATCATTGTTGTCCAAACCTGCTTTTCAGAACTGTCAACCAAAAAGCAGAGGATTTGTTGATCACCCTTGTCATAACTCGATTTTAAGGTTTAACATGCTAACGGAGGAGTTCGATAGCATCTGCTGCGCGACTGCTGTTTGCACCGAAGTGATGACTTCCTAAATTTGGATATAGAAGAAATGCATCTCCTAAAAATTGATGAAGAACGTTTCAACTACATTCCTCATACTCCGAGCCTCATCTCTTGGAGAAAGTTCAGTGATTAGGATGAAGATGTTGCTGGAAGCGTGTTGGTGGATGGTTTTCAACGTTTCTGTCGATCTGTGATTTTTGTAGGCATCTCGAATACAAAGGAGATGATTGATTTGTGAATGGACAGTGGATCTTGTCATTTCCAATTGAGATAGTTCATCTCTCTGGGTGGCTGTGCAAGTCATGAACTCCATCCCAGTTGCATCTTATCTATTTCTAATGCCTTTTTTGTGTGATGTAAATAGACAGCTAGTTTCACTACAGATTAGACAGAGTTGAGATGAAAGAATCAGAAGATTTGATGTGAAAAGACAGTAAGACTTAACATGCAATTAAACTTGATATTTTCCTTTACCAATCTGAACTGGTTTTAGAATGGATGATGACTACAGTCACTGAGACCAGGCCACGTTTCAACATGGATGAATGGTACTACCTGAAATGCAAATGCGGTCTTCTATTTCAGTGGACACAAGGTAAGAGGAAAAGGGAAAGGAAACTAAAATTTCCTAAAGGGGATACTAATGGCCAGAACAGAAGATAGATGATTCCACTGGCAAGGATATATATTAAAAAAAGGGTCACGGGCACCTCAATCCCTGAAAATAGGGATGACTCAAAATCTCAACTGAGAAAAGAAGTTACACGACTCAGAAGTGAGAAAGAATAAACAACTCTTCGAAAGTGACAGGTCCAAATTACAATAAACATTTCTCAACAATACCATACAAGAAAAGAAAAAAGGAAAGTCAAGGATGTCACTTTAATGTTTTGCAAGTCTACAAAATTTGAAACTATAATTAACTAATAATTATTCCTCAAGGGTTTTCCCAGGTGCATTTTCCCTTCATTCAACAAATATAACCAAGACAAAAATGGCCACCTTAAAATGTTCATGTAGACCCTGGGATTATTAGCGACCACGTGGCCTAGATGATGACCAAGTGGACTTTGAACCTCCACCCCACCTATCACCAGGCGGATTCCGATCATCAGGTCTACTACCACCACTGCCCCAGCGACCACCACTGCCCCACCGGTCTGTATCTGAAGTGGCCTGCCCGGAACCGCCACTGCTTCCACCACCCCACTTGTCAGAATCTGGAGGGGCTGGCCTACTGCTTCCACCGCCCCACTTAGTTTCTGGAGGAGCCTGCGCCGAGCCTTCAGTTCCACCTCGCCGGAACTTGGGCACATACTTTGCAGGGGCTGGTGCAGCTGCTGCTGCAGCAGCAGCCCCCCCAGGCTCTGGACCGGCAGGGAGCTCAGAAGGCCTATGAAGCCCATCAGTTGCTCTTCCCAAGAGAGTTTCCCTCCTTACCCGTTCCTTTTCTTCTAATTCACGTTCTCTTTGTCTCTGCTTCTCTGCTATCTCATCCAACTTCGCCTTGCGTTCAGCTTCTTCTTTCCTGCGTCTCTCAGACTCTGTTTGAAAACCACCAATACATAGAACGAGTTGGTCAATCAAAAACTTATATATGCTTAGAGAGGACACTCTTTGAACACATAGTTGAATGGGGGAAGGCAAGCAACAACTTTGGGGAATAAAAAGTAGAGACTTCAGATATGGATAAAAGGAAACCCATTGAACATAAAATATGGATCAAGTATCGAGTGGAAAAAAGTTGTCCATTCAGTGTAGTGGGTATCCACCTTCATGTTTGCGAGCTTCTTCCTCTTCACGCAGCTTTTTCAGTCTCTCTTCTTCAGACCTAACAAAGAATATTTTCTTCCTCAAAGCTTCTCTCTCTTGTTTCCGAGCTTGAATAATCTGGTTGATCCTTTCTTCCCTGTCGGCTCTCCTTTGGTTGAATTCTGCCTCTCGACGGCTCTTCACTCTTTCCTCAAATATGATCTGCAAGAGAACAAAAATCATATTTGTTTAAATGTTGAAAGCAAGCCAACAAATCATCGCCCCACAGAATATCAAGGCCTGGAGGATTTATCCTCATATTTCCTTGGATGAAGTAGCTCGCCACATGACACGTGGAATCACAGAGATATTGGACACTGACCTTGTTCTCCAACATCCGAGACAGCCTATACTTCTCCTTGAGGTCCCCATCATGGCGTTGTCTGCTCAATTCAGTCTCCAGCTGCAATGCAGACACTGATTAGCATGACTTAAACGGCAGCCATAGTAAACTATATCAAACAAAAATATAATTACACTAAGTGGTAACATCCTTTTTTTAGGCATGCTGCAATTTAAGAAGTGAAGGACAGGGGCAGAGAAACATTTATATGGAATGATATGGAAGGAAAACGACCTTTCAAGGACATGTGACAAAAACTCAAACAGATACCTGCTGTTCATGTTCATGAAGTACTTTCTCTTCCACCAATCGTTGTTGAAAAGCAGCTTCAATCAATGGGCCTGCCTCCTCTCTTTTCGCCCTTTCCAAATAATCCATTGTTTTAGCCAATTTCTGTAATTTCTTCTCCATTTCCTGCCTCTCTCTGAGTTGCTCACTCAAAGCCCTTTCCATTAAAATTTGCTTTGTCACTTTCTCCTATGTAGAAATAAAATTGTCATATCAGGCACAGCTCCCTATTTAATGAAAAGTAAATGAGACAAGATCTAAACTCACTCCTTCCAAGATGGGCTTCTTTCCTCCTTTCCTTTTACTGCGCTTCTCTTGTTCCTCAAGCAAAGCTTGCGCTTCTTCAAGCTCACGCTCCTCAATTTCCCGGAGGATCCTTTGCTTGTTCCTTTGCTCATACTCGGTTGCAAGCCTCTTCTGCTCGGCCTCTTCTGTAATCTTCAGCTGCTTCAGCCTCCTTGACTCCTCCTCTCGTTCCTAGAAGGCAAAATTTGATATAAGAAGAAAGCGAACCATAATCAACAATCAATCTGTAAGCTATACTGAGGCAATAGTTCAGATGTCCTGCCATTTCCAAGAGTTGACGTTCTTGTTCTTCCTTTCTCTTTTCAATAATGGATTTCCGAGCAAGAAGTCTCTTGTGTTCCTTATCAACAATCTCCCCTAGTCCGGGTAAAATCTCACCCAGCTTCGATGATTTCTTTGTTGGAGGATAAATCATAGCCCTTGCTTTATTTAAGGATTCAGCAAAAACAGTCAAGTGATCTCGCAAATCATCAGATTCAAGACCCTGGAAGAGTCAAATGAATGCAGTCAAACTCTGCTATGGTGTTCTCACCAGCACAACAAGAACCAAGTGTAAAAGGCAAGACAGACCACTTGGAATGAATCAATGCAAGCAAATAGCCAAGATGCAAGCAAATAACCAATATGCAAGCACAATATACTTGATTCCAACAAAAGAAGTAATACAGAGGGACTCAAGTTAGGAAGTAATGTCAACAGTTCAGAAGTGGAATTCTGTGAAGGGGCATGCAGATGGGAGAATCAGAGAGGGAGAGAGAGTAAATAGTACATGAATAAAAACAATGCGTGCAGAATGAAGCATACCGGAGTGCCAAACAATACAACATGCTTCATATGGTCAACTTTCATAGCTATGAAATTATGTTTCACAGCATCAACCGAAATCTTCTCCACGGCAAAGAAATCAAAAAATGGGATCATCTGAGACAAACTCTCAATTTTCATCATCTGATACACCTGAGACACCTGAAAAAAAAGTATGTATGAGCACATGTGACCACAGAAAGAATAAATAAATAATATTGAAACAAACTCGAAAAGAAAAGGTAAAGCAGAAAAAATTGTCTACCTGTTGAAGTAACCTCAGGGTAACAAGCTTCTCGAGGGCAGGAACATATTGGGAGAGATGCACTTCAGGCAAAGAAGAAGCTGAGCCGAGTTTGCCCCCAAGTTTAGAAATTTTGGATAACAAGGGCTGAACCTTTGCCGCGAGATCTAAAGGTAGAAATTCGTGCTCCAAAAGATGGTAAAGATCCTTTACTTCTTGTGTTACACAGCTCATTACACCTTTGGATACCTGAAAATGATGTTGAAATCAGACATTTCAAATGTTTACACAGGAAACAAGGCATATTACAGATACTGTTTCAAAACCCACGGAATAACAATTTTATGTAAAGTAGAGTTGTGGCACATGAATTTGAGTTGGATTACTCGTGGAAATAAGGAAAAATAGCATTATTATATTTCAACCTTCAATAATAGAAAACTACTCTTGAAAAGAAGCACTTCTATCTCTATCTTTTTTTATCAATAAAATGAAGAATTATTTATGAAGAAATCATTTTCCAATGAGAACAAAGAACATATATAAATAGCAAGAAATCACAACTTCAAACTTACCAGTTCTGAAAGAAGGGATGATCTTGAAAGCTGCAGAAAAAACATTATGGAAATGAGAGCCATTAGATGAACTAATAAATGATAGACCAAGAAGGTAAATGCAAGTGAAAAAATTGCATTACCACTTCTCTACTCTCAGGTTTCAGGTCTAGATTGAAACCTATAAGATTAGCCATCCGCAAATTCCGCTCTTTCTCATTTTCAAGTTCCAAATGAGATGCACCATATGTGTGATCATAAGGAGCCACCGCTAAAGCAGCCAAAACAACAGATGATGCTATCATCTGCAAATCTTTCTGGCTTAGGTTTTTATTGAAGCTTTTCTGAAGTGTGAAAAGCTTTAACCATGCATAAGCATGGTAAAGATGACTTGAAGAAATCCAGAAAATCTCTGTTAGCTTCGCATAATAAACCACCATCAAGGATGCCTTGGGAGTTTTTTTGACCATGCACATTAACCCGTGAATATCTTCAATGGACCGAAAAGCTTCCTGCACATGAAAATTGGGTCAAGTGAAGTGAAATAGAATATAATAATACATCCTACAAAAGACACTACAGGTACAAAACTAACATGTAGGAATAATATATAAAGCAATATGCATACCTGCCACAGTTCAAGCTCTGTAGCTACTTTTAGCTGCTCAAATCGTGTATCAAGATACAACTGCAAGCTCTCTGGAGCTGAAAGATCAGGTCGGTCCCTTTGGTCTCTATATTTGTTAAGGTTCGATAGATGATTCCTGATGATCTCACACAACCGCCTAAATTCTGTTGTCCGTTTGTATTGCTTACAGAATTGGAAGGCTCGGTGGGCTGTCATCTACACATAACAACTTGCATTCAGTAAGACGCAGTTTCTGCTTTGCCATATGAAAATCTTTGGGACTTTCATACTAATGGTCATCAGAACAGACGACCATGCAACCAAGTCATCACCATGTAATGGTGAAAGATAGTAGAAGTATGAGCACATAGTTATGATGGGCAACCTATGGTCAACAAAATATGAGCAGAGGACTTAAAGGGAGGAGAAATCCCTATCATCAAAAGTCCAAATGCTAGTGATTGTCAATAGGATAGAAAGAAAAACTCAAAAGTACAATGAGAAAAGGTTGGCCAGCATCAATATTCAGATTCTCATCATCTGATTGCATAAGAAGAAATTGAAACTCAGAATAGAATTGTTAAATAAAGGGAAAACATTGTAAACCGTTTATAATTTGTGGTCCATCCAGCTAACAGAGGTTAAAAAAACCTTACACGCTGGGCCTCTGCCATAACCCACATGTAAATTACAAGTCACTTGATGGTCACATATCAGATGCACACTCTTATCATAAAAAACAATGATTTTAGACATGTTCTTTCCATAAAAAGCTTAATGTGTCTGCTTATGTTCTATTCGTGCATCATATCAAAAATTTATAGAGATAGATGCTGACAATACAAAAAGACCATGTATTGCAAATTTATAGAGATAGATGCTGACAATACAAAAGGACCATGTATTGCACCAAAACATTTAATGTTGAAAGTAGGAATTACTGCATATAGCGCCTCCAACTTCGAGTTGTTCCGTAATATTTCAAGTACTGTTCTATATGTCTCCCACAAAAACTTGAACCAAGGAGTAACAAGTTCACGATCAGACCTATCCTTTCCCTTCTCACCACTGACATAACTAAGCATCAGATCTTCCGGCCTTTTATCTGCTTCTAGATCATCCACATCAAGAGCTTCTTCAAGGGCTTGTGACTGACTACGAGCTTGTTCAGCTTTCTCAGTGGACAGATGCATGAAATGCTTGATCACCTCCTCCAAGGAAGTGACATTCACTTGTTGGCAAACAATACGATACTGAATCAGACCATCCTTGGCAAACCTGCCCCTCCGCAAGTCAACACAAAGCTCTACATACTTAAACATAATCCTTTCCAGTGGCTTTTGCCAGGCTCGGTATCTCTTCGAAGTGATCAGATCATGAAGAGCTTGCAATGCATCTTGCTTCTGCCCAACATTTATCAACTCTGCAACCATACACGTCATGAAAATTCAATAAACATATACCATGGAAATTGGGCTGCTAGTATCACATATATGTCAAAATCTCATAAACATGCAACTACAAAGTGGAAAATAAAAGGCCTGTGACTATTTCCCAACTTCCAAAATAACCATACTAAAGCTACATCTGGAGCAAAGTCTAGTGATGCCTCTTTGGGAAAACAAAGTGGCTCTTCTACAACCACATGTGTTGATCATCCGCCTATGAGGCCAAATTTAAATCACAAACAGCTAAGACTTTTTGTTGAAAAAATCAAAAACTATGCAAGATGATTGAAAGATTGCCAATAATGTGAAGCATGTAAGCATCAAACTAATTTGATATCATCATAAATTTTGGAACTTAAAACATAACATACATTAAACTCTGAGCTTTGAACACCATTCCAGGCAAATTAAAGTTATGCACTAGAGAGGGCGTTAACAGTTCACAATTCATCACTCACCTTCAGCACGCTTCAATGCATTCTCTGGTTTTGCAAAAGTCGACATGACGCAATCAAAATCTTTCAACCTGCTCAATTCAACATAAAGTATCAAACTCTAAATCACCAAATACAGAAGGTAAAAAACCAAAAAAAGAAAAAAAATTCACAAAAGCAAAAAACAAAATTTAGGTCTGAAACATCAAAAACTCTTATACATCAATTAACATAAAAGCGACCGAAATCTTCACAAAAAAAAACCAAAAAAACACACATCATGTAAAAAATCACTAAGCTCACGGTGATTTATCAAAGATCCACACAATCCTCTCATTATAAACCAAAATCGAAAGAACCCACTTCCAAGAACACAGAAATCAACCTCTAGACAACCTAATGCATCAAAACTTAAGCAAACAAAGCCAAGAAAAAAGAGGATCTTTTAAAGAGAAAACCAAATAATCCAGGAAATAAAACAATTAGCGTAGGCAAAACGTACAGAAAATCAGTATAGAAATTGATGGAGAGTGAAGAGATGAAAAGAGAAGGAGAAGAATACCTGGCCGCTTTTGGCTTTCTCCTACAACAGCGTTTTTTAGGTAGCAGATGATGACAAGGGTTTTAGTGTGCGAAATTGCGAGAAACAAGCACCTTTTATAGTCGGCCCATTAAGTGAACTATCCAAATTAAATTGATTTGGGTTTATAGTTTGGGTCAAATATCATAGTCAAATTGTCGTGGATCATACCCAAGTAAAATAATCTATTACCCAATCCAATTTTAGTATGAAACTATATCATTGTTGATTTTGCTTTCGGATATAAAAAAAATATTCAAGTTAATTTATGTTTTAGTTAAAAAATTAAATTATAAATAAATTGATCTGTGAGTTGATTAAATTGATATATCAAAAAAATAACTTGAATTACCGTTAAAATTATAATTTAACTAGAAAATTCAAGATGATATCTTTTTCAAAATTAAAATGACAATATATTAGATTAATTTGGAAAAACTTATATTAACCTGCTAAATCCACTACCAAGGTCATAAAACCATAATAACCCTACAAAAATAAAATAAAATATAAAACATAATTTTTAATCAACTCAATATTGAAGGATAAAATTGAAAACAAAATTCAACTAAAAAATAAGTTGAATCAACACAAGCTAATCTATCAAATATGGGTCATGAGACCGAGATAACCCCATAAAAATTAAATTAAAATAAAATATGAAACTCAATTATCAATCAACTCAATGTTGAAGGATAAAGTTAGGAAAAAAATTAATTAAAAAAACAAAAAACAACCTGAGGCAGGCTAACTCGTAATCTAGGTCATGGGATCGGGATAACTCCATAAAAAAATCAAAACAAATTATAAAATCCAATAACCAATAAACTCAATGTTGAATGATAAAATTAAAGGAAAAAAACTAAGTTTGAAATTTTAAAAAATTAAGAAATCCTTAAAAAAAATTGAGAACCAAAATAAAAAAGGTTTTGTCATTTTATTATTCTTTGCTAAAGTGAAATACAAAGGTCATTTAATAAATGTTAATTTCAAGTTTTAATTTTCATTCTAAAAACTCATGAGTTTTCAAACTCAATCTAGATCTAATAAAAAAAAAACTTGAATCATTAAATCAACTTATTGTTTATCATTTTTATCTAGAATAACATTCTTTTTAAGAAAAATCTTGAATTTGTCTCAACCAAGTTTTAAACTTGGTTTGACCAGTCAACTGGAACACAAATCAAAATGTGAGATCATCTATATTTGGTTGAGTCAATATTAAAATTGATTCAAATTAAAATATGATTCAAGTTAGATTTTAGATTGTGAATTTATCAAGTTAATATATCAGTTTAAGCCATGTTTAATATTATATTCCAAATTAAGAGTTTTTAGAAGAAAAGAATTTAGTAAAATTAGAAATATTTTTTTTAAAAAAATAATTTAATTTTCTTTGTAAAAAAATGGTAGATAGATATGGTTAGTTGCATATCATTATCACCTTTTAATTTTCTCTCTTTTTTATATGTTATCCCTCCAACTTTAACTCTTAATTAGAAAAACTTCTAAAAGACACTAACAAAATAGTTTGTTTTTACTGTATAAAAAATAAGAACATTTTCTCCATTATCCTCCTCTAAAATCAAGAAAACTTCTCTATCATGGGGAGTTACTTGTCACTTATCACAAAAACAGGAAGTATCCATTGATTCAACTTCAACACTTGAATTATATGCAAGGATTAACCTTTTGGACCTAAAAGATTTATGTGCCTTGCTAATGTGATGTGCTTATAGACTTGTAGATATGCACTAGGAGTAGTGGGCTAGTGGCAATGAAATTTTCACCAGCTTAATCCTCTATCTTACTGACTAATCAAGTCATTTTTTGAGATAGAAAATGGAAAACAAGAAATCCCATGAAAGAAGGAACTTCTCAAGCCACGTTTCCCTCTCTCCAATACCCACTTTTTAAAACCATCTTCGAGTCCCATTTCATTTGTTTGGAAAGCCAACAACAATGGCAAGTAATGCCTTTCAGAGAGGCAAAATGAAACAAGAAAACCCTAACACTTGTAGAGATATCATTGCTAGCAATGACCCACCAAACTCTCAGCTATGTAATGTCTCTAGCTTCACCATGCCTGAACCAAAGATTAGAATCAGAATCCCTCAGTTGTTGGCCAAGACAATGCAGAGAAGAAGCAATGATTGCATTACTGATCACCTTGATGATCACACCAGGATCAAGAAGGAAAGGGTTGTTAAGCCTAAAAGCCTTCTTCCAGAGAAGTTTGGCCTTTTCTTCCCTAGTGTATTTGGCAAGAAGAAATCACCCAAGGCTTCCTCTAAGGTCCACAAAAATGGAGATGGTTATAAAAGTGACTTGGCGGGGGCAGATGACGGTTTGTATGATGGAGATCAGCCTTTCGGGGTTGCACCAAAGTCTTCATTACCTCTTCTGGAGATTGAAGAGGAGGAGGAGGGGGAAGAGCATGAGAAGCCAACAATGGAAAGGAGAGATAACAAACCAAGCAGGGCAGCGGATATGTATTTAAAAGTGTCATTTCCTCTATTGAGTTTTTTCTCAAAGTATACCAGTCTGAACTTCTTCAGAGGTAAACCCAACACTGATCATACTGTGCTTAGAAGACAGGGAACTAGCCATGACCTGCATAGTGGTGTTGGCATGTCCGATACTCCAGCTGGAAGACAGGAAAGCAGCAGCAACTTGCTTAGGAATCCATCAAGGGTACTCAGTACCGATCAGAAGTTGAGGATGGCTTCATTCTTGGGAAATACTACGAGGAGCCAAAATGGAGGAAAACCAGTGCACACCGGGGATGAAAGCAGAGAAGAATGTGGTGAGGAGCTATGCAAGAAGAGGATTTTGATGGGGGAGAAGTGCAAGCCCCTCAGTTTTTCTGGTTCCCTTCATTATGATGAAGATGGCACTTTGTTGCCTGAGGTACTTCTGTGGTAAGGATTGGGAAAGCAACATGTTATTTCCTTAGGGTTCGATTCATTACATGGTTTCAACTTCAGATGTTCTGTGATTGTGTTAAACAAATTACCTAATTAGTTGCATTTTATTACGCCCTCCAAAACAGAAAAGTGTTTTGTGCCACAGGATCAGTTGATTTACTTTCTTCTCATGTTTATATCCTTTTCAAAATTGGAAAGACTAGCATAATGCAACATGCACTAACATCAGAAAGTGGACTTCAATGATAAAGGAACAAAGCAGTATCCAGTCTTACCCATCAACTGGTCAGCAAAAAATTGTCCGGCCCTAAGAAAGTCTGAATTAACAATAAAAATGGATGCCATGCCATCCCCTTAAAAATATGTACATTGTACAAGAAATTACGCATTAATAAGACTCAAGAAGATATAAGAGAGTGAATCTGAACCTACAGTTACCAGAGTTTACATCTGCTAGTAACAGCACCAGACACTTAAGAGCATAGATCATTTAAGTGGTTTCAACCCAAGGGCTGCTCGGAGCTTATTAGCTTCAGCAATCTCCGGATCAGGGTGGTCCGTACCATCATCTTTCCTTTCCTTCTTTTCCTTCTTCTTCTTCTTCTTCGGCTCTTCTGCTCCATCTCCGCGCCTTTTAGGACTATTGCTGTGGGCATGTCTTTTACGATCCCGACTCCTACTTGGGCTCCTTGAATGACTCCTCCGCCTGCCACGGTCCCTATCTCGTCTTTCACGCTCCCTGCCTTCCCTTTCTCTTTCTCGTTCCCGGTCATGACCATAATCTCTTTCATCTCTCAAACGATAGCGATCCCTGTCTCTGTCCCTGTCTCTCTCTCTTCCACGTCCACGCTCCCTATCATAGTCTTTGTCATAATCTCTATCATAGTCACGATCCCTGCATAAATAGTGAAAATAAAAATGGCATAAGCTTACCCTTTTTCCAATAAACTATGCAGGAGGCATCAAAGTTGCATCTGAAATGTAATTCTTAACAGCCAGGAAAAGAAAAAGGGAAATTGTGGTAGCACTCAATTGGAAATGGGGAAATACAAAATCACCAATGCTCCAACAGAAAGTCATCAATGCTCCAACAGTTGTAATGGTTATTGAAATTCAAAAGTGCTCATGACGATGCACGTAGTCACATGGCATTTTTAATAAACAAAACTAGCTATCTATAAAAGCAACCAATTTTATAACTGGAAGCGGAAGAACCCTAATCTATTTACATACTGAGTGGTTTAAAAGTTTCAACATGATGGGCATATAAAACAAAACAGAATGTATAATTTACAGCAGAAAACTAGCTGAAAGTCAAATTAAAAGGAGCACCAATGACCATGAAATTGCAATTACAATAAGATTGTCTGATCCATCATACTTCTCACTGCACACTGTCAGTGCAGAGAAACCTGGCAGGATCATTCAATTTTACTGTTGGAAGCTGTTTTAAACCAGCAATGGCTTTAAATGCCATGGCGAAAAAATGGAGCTAAATTTTACTTTACATGTGAATGAAATGGTTTGTTTGTTAGACAACAGCTTCCATAATGGTTTTCTAGTTGATTCACAAAGAGGAAAACTCCTAATTCTGCCTCATATCCATTCATTTGCTAAGAAAGTTATGAAACTCCAAAAGTTTTCAATCATGATATACTGATACTGGTATAAAACCCCAGCATTTTAGTAAGGGAAAAACATGCATGTAAAAAGAACCTCAATATTAAAGTTCCAAGGCTCTATGGAGTTCTACCATGAAACAAATAAACAATGTAGTTCCTACAACATGCCACCAGATCTTCATTGCTATCATCATCTTTAGTCCTATATCAATGTTTCATTGCATGTATATGCACATTTCTCTTAACATCTTTGCAATTCATAAAGAAAGAAAATAAGTTGCACAAAAAAATCTATGATAAAGAATAATAAATCACTAAGTTCCCAAGGAGAAAAAAAAATGTGACTGTTCCGGAGCCAGAATGAGCAAACCACTTACCTATGTCTGTGACTATCACGTCTTCTATCCCTATCCCGATCCCGATCCCTTTCCCTTTCCCTTGCAGGACTTCTCTCATGGTAGTAGTCCTGTAAATAATTCATTAATTGATAAATAAGACCAAGTATGCAATGTGATTTGGAAGAAAGAAATTAAAGAAAGAAAAGTTGAAATATAGCTCAACTTGGGAAGGAAGGATACCCGTTCATCAGCACCATTGTCTAATCCCTCAAGTTGCTCATTCTCTTCTCGCTCTTCCTCTTCTTCAAAATCATCTTCCAACACACTCTTTCTAGGTTCAAGTGCAGCAAGTGTTTCAAGAGTCCATCTGATGATTATAGAAAGGGTCACCCACACATCTCCATAGAATTGTTATGGAAGCAGAAATATGGATTTCAATGAAATAGAAAATAAAATTACACGAACAAAAACCCACTTATCAGCTCACAAGTTATATATCCTAAGGCAATAGAACATAAGCCATCTCAAATATTGTCTGCCCTGCACAATTACCAGATAAAAAATCCTTGAGCAAGTTGTAGAAAAGTTACCTTTTCTTAATACGGGGCATAGCAATGTCACAGGAATAATCTTTTGTCAAGAGCTCGTCAATAACTTCATCCATGTGTGTCAATGCGAATTCTGATAAACAGAATTCAACAAACACGTCAGTAAATTCATCTAAACAGCAGCAGCAACACATGAAAGACTTTGAAAAGTTGCAATGACAACGCAATCAAAAGAAAATAATTTAAAGAGCTTACTCCCATCAGTTAGTTTTTTCCTCAACTTTCGATAGTCATTATACAAAGGCTCTAGGTAACGATACACATCAATATCAGTCCCAGTAAGTCGTAGATAAAAAGCACCAAGCACACGCACATATCTACACCAAGGCAAAGAAACGTCCAGTTAGAACCAAGTAGAAAATTTGAGAACTGTAAAAAAAATAAGAAAAAATTAAAGAGTACGCAAACCAACTACAAATACTAAGAACAAAAAGTTTCTCATCTCTCCTCTCATCACCAGTATCTCAACAAACAAACAGACATCAAATCTTGTAACCTCCAACACAACAATACTAAAAACAAACAAGTTTCTAATCTTTTCCTCTATTACCTTATTTCCATTCATTTAAATTCCATACCTTTTTAATAGCAAACAAAACAAAAACCATAGAATCTAAAGAAAACATAAATTCAATTTAAATCTTCTTTCTTTCTTTTTTCAATTCCAAAAGTTCCTAGTCTCCATTCATTTTCTTGCATAAATTAACCCAAAATTTCTTCTTGCTTTCGAATTCGATTATCCACACAAATGGAGAGCAATTACCTCAATCCTACATGATACAACAAAAAAAAACAACCCCACACCAAAATTTATGAGACCCCAGTTACTTTTACCATAAACTTCCCCAAAATGAGTTATTATCAGAGGAAAAGGGTAAATAACGCTTAATACACTGATAATCACACTTAAAACACGAGCTACAAAGGTAACTAACACTAAATAGAGACTGATAATCACAATTAAAATCAATTTAGAACGAAATCCAAATGGTAATTAACAGTTAAATTTAAAAAAAAATTAATTTCACTTACTTGTAATCTTCGTTTTTAATGAATTCAACAACAATATCTTTCTCGGGTTGAATTTGCAACATCTTCATGACCAAACACATAAACGGCGTCGGCTTACGATTTCCACCGTAGGTACCGCCTAAGTGATCGAGTTCCATCGCTTTATCGACCAAAGTCTCTGCAGTTAACCCAAAACATTGTTCTTTCCAGTACGTGTGTTGATAGATTTTGGACCGCAGGATTTTCTCTACTAGGTTTTGTGGGTTTGTCCCTCTTATGTTCTTCGCTGTTGGATCTGTTCGATTCGCCATTGGATTTGATGAATTTTCGTGGAGATTTTTCAGAAATGTATAGAGAAACCCTAATAAAAGAAGTTGGGGATTACAGAGGGAGGGGGAGAGTGTTACATCAAGGAGGAGGAGAGACGGGGCGTTTTCATTAAAGGGCCGTGAGATTAGAGCCCTAAGAGGATAGGGCCCATCAACATGTTGGCCCATTGGAAATACTAATTGTGTGTTTGACTTAGATTTTACAGTTGACGATTTAAAAAAAATAGATTTTGAAAAACTATTTTTAGTTTTGGTTTTAAAAAAAATATTTTTTTGGTTAAAAATAATCTAAAATATATTTTTATTTGTAAAATAATATATAACTTTTAGATTTTAATAAAACTCATCTTAAGAAATAATAAAAAATTTAATTATTAAAATGAAGAAAGCTTCTTAATTTTCCAAGAAATTTATAATGCTAAAAATAACTACTCATAATTACTCTCAAAAAGAGAGAGAAAGCAGAGAAAAATGAAAAAGAAAATGAAAGAAAAAAAAATCTAGCCATTGTAAAAACATTAAGTTTATTTATTTTCTAAACACCATAAAATTTTCCAAATTTATCCATAATTTAAAATTCTAATTGACATAAAAAAAAAAAGAGTGAACAAAAATAAGTCATTTTTTATATAGTTTTGAAACCCAGCCCGGTTCGGGGCTGGAATCTGGTCGGGTTGAAGAAAAAATAAGAAAAGTCATGACTCGACCGACCCGGTTGACCCGGTAAAAACAGGTCAAAAATCCGGTTGCAACCCGTTGACTTTTGTTTTTTTTCTAAAACGACGTTGTTTTGAAGTTTTTTTAAAATAGAAATTGACCAGGACGACCCGATGACTCGATTAAAACTCGAAACTTGAACCGGGCCGTCAACCAGGCCGGATTTGAAGACTTCGATTCTTGATATTAAATTTTTTAAAATAAAATGATACTTGTCAAGAGGCATGGAGAGAAGAAAGAATATAAGAAGAGGGAATAAAAAAAAGATTGGGCTTATCTTTCATTAAGCAAGAAGGATAAAGATCCAAGAAAGGTTTTTCTTGTTCATAGTTTTTAATTTGGATAGATGAATCTTAATCTTCCATTTATTTTTTAAATAAGAATTAGATCGACTCTCATCCTTCCCTTTTCCTATTAACCAAACAATTAGAATGATGGTAAATCATTCATCCTCCCTCCAGTACATCTCTTCATTTGACTCGTTCCATCCTTCTTTTACATCATGTTTTAAAATATGATAGGGATTATTTTTTAAAGAATTTTTTATTTTAAAATAATATTTTTTTTATTTTAAAAAAATTATTTTTAATATCAACACATTAAAATAATCTGAAAACATACATAAAAAAATTTAATTTTTTTCAAAAATATTTCCAAAACACAATGTCAAACACTAGCTTAGTCAACACATCAAAATAATCTAAAAATATCAAAAACATGTTAATTTAAAGCACAAAAAAATTAAAAAATTTCAATTTTTTTCAAAAACATTTCCAAAACATAATGCAAACACTACCTTAGTCATCCCTCCTAACAAATATAGCCTAAGACAAGAGTTACTAACTTGATTTTAAAATTAAAATATTCTCGTAAAAAATAAATCAAAATAAATTATAAAAATCAATTCTCAACCAATATAATATTGAATGATAAAATTTTAAAAAAAAATCAATTAAATAAAAGACACAAAAACAACCCGAGCTAACTCGAGTTAATCTGTTAAGCATTATTCTCATGTCATAAAATTAAAATACCCTAATAAAAAATAAACAAAATAAATTATAACATTTAATTAGCAATCAAATCAAAATCAATATTAGAAAACAAAATTAAAAAAAAAATTAATCAAAAAAAAATTTAAATCAACAAAATTAACCTGCCAAACCAAGTTAACCCATCAAACATGAGATTCATATCAAAAGACCCGCCAAACATGAGATTCATGTCACAAGAACTAAAAAAAAAATTAATATTAAAAAAATATTAATTGAAAAAAAATTACTACTCAAATGAATAATACTTTGTGAAGAGAAAAAAAAAATCTAACATTAAAAAATAAAATTAAACAAAAAAATATTAATTGAGAAAAAAAAACACTATTCTGGAACTCTTTCTTTTAATTTATAGTAAATTTCCTTCTCCCACAATCACAATCACAATCACAATCAAAAAGCAATAAAATTATCGATACAAGAACTGTTCAAAAGTGCAAATCAGTAGGCGAGAGTAAAATCAAATAACTACAGCTGACTTGACAAGTATACAAGAATGTGTGTATCTAATCATCGATGTCCGATCTTACCTTTGATAAGGGACATATGGGGGACTAAGAACCTAAATTCTATGTTGATGAATTACAGATGCCACCTAAACAAATACAGTACAATAAAAGGGCTCTCATCTTTGCAGTTGATCTGGTGTGTGGTTGCTTGTAGTGGATGATGATGTTGTCCGACCATTTAGCACCCCGTTATCTACAGGCGGACTTGTTCCCCACTTCTTTTCTGATTCTGTGGGTTCTATAACTTTAACAGACCCATCGGTCAACCCAACAGCTAGCTGGTTGGGATCCAGTGGATGAGAAGCAACAACTAGTGGGTGAGCAGTTTGGCTCCTACAAAATCACACACCCAAGGGTTAGTGTAAAGATCAAGATGGCACTACTAATTGCGAGAGGAATAGCAGGTGGCATTGGAAACTCAAGTACAAGGCACGCTAAAAACCACATACCCGTTATATGCCGAGGGAGCAATTCGGCATCTAAGTCTCAGGTGATCGGCGTCAAACACTGCAATGTTACCATCACTGAATGTAGCATAAATTAATTGACTGTTGCAAGAGTAGACTGCATAAGATATGGGTGCAGAAATGGCATCTTGTGGTACCCACTGCAAAGGAAAATCGAAAGAATGTTGATGCTGTCACTGAATCTCTTAAAGCGGACAAAAATAAAATATTCATGTCAAACGTACCTGATGGATACGCTCCATCTTGGAGGCATCATATATTGCTAACTGGGTCTCATGAACCACGAGCAAACGAGTCTGATCAGAGTGGAACTGAACACGGGTGTCACCGGTAGGTGACTTTCCTGTTGGAATTTGAATTGCAACTGATTTTCTTTTCTCCCATGTATCAATGCTCCAGATGCAAAGCTGCAGAAAGTAGTTATTAAGGTGATTGGCGCCACAAATACAAAAGCTATTTTACACGTGAATGGTTGCATGGTCATCTGATATAAGGGTTTCAATAGCGTGACATTTTTAGCAAGCAAAGAATTTATCTGCCAAGATAAACACTTGATCTCATATAGTTGGGAGACCACCAAATAACATGCTCAAACAGTTATTTGAGTGCTGATTGTTAATGTCCAGAAATTAGAATCCCCAGGTTATTACTCGGAAATTATCTCCCACCATCCCTGGAAAATGGCCAGTTCTTCCCCTATAACTTTTAAATTCTATAATATCAATGATATGCATTACAGTGACATCAATCCTTCCCAACTCTTATACATGAATGAAAAAAAGGGGGGTTTGGAGTAGGACCTAGAAAACAAAAGGCATATTATCCAACTCTGTCTTCTTCTTTATGATGCAAATAATCCAACATGGGTTAGGCTACAATTAGCATCCACAGGAAGGCCCCCTCAAACAGTGGTAAATATACCAAACCAGCATCTCTGGGGGCCCAAGTGCACATGCAGCTTACAAATTTTAAACCCAAAATCTAAAGTCTCATGAAATAGCCAAGTGCTTCACTATACTAGATTCAACCAAAAGCTCATAGAATAAAAGCAAGCAGCGTTTCTCCCATGTACCTGAGCATCAGCACCTGATGAAACCAAGATATTAAGATTGGTGGAAAAGGCTAAACCAGTTACTCGCTTCTGATGACCCTTTAATTTTGATTTTACCTGGAAAAACAAAGCAGAGGCATTAGATCCAGCTAAGAGAGTGGAATCATAATGCAAGAACAAAAATCAACATGTAGATTTTTAGCAAGTAATCACCTCATCCACTCTGACATTGTATATGTGAATAGTTGAATCCTCCATTCCAATGGCTATGATATTGTTATCCTGGGGATGGAATGCTAGGAAGGTTGAAGCAGGGGGAGGAGACATGAATGTTGTCATCACCTGCAGACCAACCAATTTATTGAAAATACTAAAAATTATAAAGCTAACCATATTATGCAAGACATGCATGTGCAGACAAACCTTAAATGTCATCATGTTGAACAGTGAAACCTTCCCACCAGTGGCTGACATTACATATGAGTCATTCTTTGAGAGAGCTATGCACGGAACTGCTTCTTCAAGGTTGACACCTGAGACATCATTAGTCATAAGAAGACCACTGTTTGGTTGCCAGTGCTGTGGAACGACATTGGCAGTGGCCTTTTTAAACACCAACCAGCTTCAGAAATCCATTCAACGATAGAAAAGGTAAAAAATAAACAAATCTAGAGAAGCAAAAGGAAAGAAATACATAAACTCATTTATAACCAGATATTACCTTTCCACTTGGATTTTGTTCATTGCGTGGCCACTTCCAAAGCTTCTGAATACCATTTGCTCCTAGTGCTAACATGCCAACACCAGAATTTGTATACAGAAGACGAACAACCTGTATAGAAAGATGGAACAGTTGACACATTATTAGAGTAGAAAAACAGGTAATAAAACACAAATAACAGAAGAAACTTAAAACACCTTGCTTGATGTATCTGTGCTATCAGGCAAGGTAACTAATCGACACTCGCCAGGATCTACAATTTCAGCCAATTGCCAGGGTTTTGTTTTATCAATTACATCATCCACAGTTCTTGGCTTTTCCATGCTTCTATTCATTGGATCAACTCCATTCTTAAACAAGAAATTCAAACAAAAAAAAACATTAGTCTCAATCATTTGTTACTGCACAATTATGTTAGAAATTAAGAAGACATATATCAATGGGAGAAAAAAGATCATAAACAGGACAGAGCCTTCAAAGGAGGGCCAAATTTCTTAACAGATGACTTTGTTCACTAAGCAAAAAGTATTAAGCAAACATCCTGTCAAGAATGTGGGGTACATGGTGACTTGAAAAGGAGTGCATTGTAAAATGAAGGAAAAAGATGACCCCATCTTCTCTACCATGTAATTGCTAATTAACTAAAACTACAGCTAACACTGCCTCTGTGTAACGCATGTTAAACTTAGGCCAAGCAAACAATAAACTCGATTAATTCTGCAAGCCCTGAAAGTAGAATGCCAAAATTTTGAAGAAAACATAGATAAATCAAAACTAGAGTTAAAATCACATAGTTGACGTACAAGAATCGGAGAAGGCCTGACAGGAGAGCTCCTTTCCACTTTAAGGTTCACTGGACTGGCATTTACTATGCTAGAAGTGCCAGAAACCTGACCGATGAACAAGAAAAGGTCCAAACAGATATTAGAACATTAATGCTTTCAAAGAAACAGCCAAGTTTGCTAAAAGTAATCAACATAACCTTGATTGCAGCAGATTCCATAGGTGATCTCAATGCTTCAAAAGAATGAGTCTCAACTGCTCTCAATGATCTGAGACCAGCAGCATTTGCAAGTATCTTGAATCCATTGTCTGCAGTGGTAACAGCAAGAAGATTCCCTTCCTTGTTGAATTTCAGGCGAGGAAGAGTCTGTTGCAATTAATATGATTAAGCAACAGTTAAAAAGCAGAGGTGTTCCGTAAAAGATAAAAGGCCATTGACAAAAATGACCTGTAGTCCCCCATCTGCATCCGTGGTTGTGATGGCATTGATATTCTCCATATCCCAAAACTTTATCTGACCATCATCACCAGCAGCCAAAAAGTGGTTTTGGGTAGTGTCAAACTGCACAACACCAGCTGAGTTCTTTCTAAACCCAAGAAAACTCCTCTTTACCGATCCTTCACTTTCATTCCATTCAACTAGATAAGAGTCCCCTTCTTTACTTGTTCCACAAGAGAACAACCTGGAAAAAGGAAAAGAAATGATGAGCAATTGTTGAAAGAAGAAAGATCAAACAAGAACAATGCTCAACATGGATTTTATCAGACCTCATAAAAAATGTAGAAAATGGAGCAGCAGAAAAATAACAAATCAAATTTACAGTATGATTAACTTACCTACTACCATCAGCACTGTAAAGCATCGTAGTGCACCAGTGGCCAAGAGCATCATAATCAACTCTAGATCCTATATTGTCATATAGCCAGGCTTTTATTTTCCCATCAGTAGCAGTTGAGAATATGAACTGCAAGCATGCATGCAATTACAACAGTCAGTGCCACATAAACAATGCTACACTATATTAATTTAGTAAATGTGATATGACTGTCACCACAGCACTTGAATCACATTCCAAACTATAGTAACCAGTTTAACAATCAGCAGAGATGAATGCTTGATAGACTGGCATCAACATAATATAAAAAATATTTTGAATAAGCATGCAGATAGCACAACCACCGTGCTAGGGAACCAAGCCATCAATTACAAGAAAATAGATAGCTTTCAGTTAGCTATTTGCTTCTGTTTTAAAATAGAAGATTCCATATTACGTTGTCTATAAATTAGGAAATAGATTTGGTATTAATCAACTCCTATAAATTAGGGGTCACTCCTAATATATGATTTGATTCGGTTCCTGATTTCATGTCTTGTATTCTCCGTTAAATAGTAAAGCTGTACAGACTATTTTGAATCAAGTCAATAAACTGATTTCCAGAGAATACTGTCTTCAGCTTCCCAAACAGCAGTGAGAAGAGAAATCAAAAGGAAAAACAGTTGAGCCCTTTGCTTCCATTTGAGATACCTGGATGTTCTCTTTGTGGTGTGGACAGATATTATAAACTGCTGCTTCGTGACCTTCAAAATTAAACAGCTTCCGTCCCGTCAAATCCCACACCTGTTTCACTTCTTCCATTAGATAACATTGGAACCCTAATTTAATAAAAAAAAACTCTCCTGACAAGTTATCTCGCTTACCTTTATTAGCTTGTCATCTCCACAGGTGACCACACAAAGTTGTTTGTTTGGATGAGCAAAAGCCAAATCATTAACACCACCAACATGGGCATCAATCTGTGGTGACAAAGGCAAGTCAATGCTATAGTTACAGATTTTGGTTCAATAGCCAAGCAAGCAGCAACAAGAGATTGAATCACCTCTAAATGTTGGCGCAGATCATTTGGTCCATTATATGCATACAAGTGAATCAAGTGTTTATTAAACGCAGCCCCTGTAACGATAAAAACATTAAGATACCAGCAGCACACCTTTAATGCTTTATCTAACTACTGTTACATACCCACAAAATTTCCATCGGGACTCCATGCAACACGGGTGACAGAAATTGATGCATCTTTGAAACCAGAAGCCTGCAAGAAATTGCATATAAGACCCACAAAATAGTTGCTTCAAAGTCCCATATGTCACAAGTTACAGAAAAGATGTCCAGTGAAACCAAAAAATTGCCACCACATTGATGGCATAACAAAGGTTCTTGGTTTTCATTTACAATCAAAGCAAATGGAGCAACGTTGTGAAGAAAATATATTAATACAAGTGCAGTACAAAAGGATATCAGAGAGGACCTGAAATTGCAATGAACAACCTTGCAAGTCCCAAATCTTGAAGGGCTTTGAAAACAGTCTCTCCCGTGAGATGAGTTCCCAAAGCGTAATTTCACCATTAACAGAACCAACTGCTCAAATGACACAATAAGTTAGAGGGGGGCAGGAATGCAGTAATGTATTCCAATATGATCATTGACATATATTATCAATATATATATACCAAGAAGCAATGTGTGGTGAGAAGGATGAAAATCCATGCTCATGACAGTTGACCCTTGATGCAGGGCAAAAGCTACTGTCCTTGGCAGGTCTTCCAGAGACCAAGATGCCTGTTGTCTAGATGCTGGATATGTAGCCTAAAAAAGAAAGCCTGTCCAGAATTAGCAATGAAACAATGGAACCTAGATTTTAAGAACAGTACACGTAATGACAAAAAACATTGTGAATTATCCTCAAGTTGCATACATGGAGCAAAATTAGCACAAAATACCTCTTCAACAGATTGGGCAGGCCGGAGACGTTTCATTAGTTCATGATCAGGATTCTGATAATCAACGATACCCAGGGCAGTTGGCGGTGTTCTTTGACGTTTCAAGACTGAAACTGGGAGACAAGCGAGTATGTTAACCAAGAGTCAACCTCTTAATCATCATTTCCCAACTCCCGAATAACCATATTACCCATGTTACACTATCTGGTTAACTAAAATGAGGTGGAATCAAACAGAGATTGGAAACAGATAGGAAATTATTGGAATTAATGGACCCCATCCCCAACACATCCTTCTTTCTCCCGCAAAAATATAAGTAAACATAGGAATCAGAAGGAATAAATGTAACCATTTTGGATCCAAAGACATGTACCAAGTAAGAATGTGTCATTGATGCAATCAGAGAGAAGTTCGATGTTGTTTCAGCTTATCTCTCTCTCTGTTTTTTTTAGTTCCTCAGCTTATCAGTTATCACTATTTTTTAAAAGTGACATGTTTGCTAAAAAGTAAAGTAAAACTCAATCAAATTGCAAACCTTGATTTTGAGGAATAGGAATTGATGATGCAGTAACAACAGCTGCTTGAACGGATGGAGAAGCAGAAGCATTTGCCATCCAACCAGCTAAGGCACCAGCATTAGCTGCTGCACCAGTAGCTGGAAAGGGCTATACACCAAAAAGATGAAATGAATTTTTCAGTGATCAACTCCTCAAAATCAAAAGCCTGTTCTGGGTTAGGAAAATAAACAATTTAAGATATCATACACCATGAGCCCCAAGAGATGTATAAGGAGCAGGCTTTGCAACAGCAGCAACAGGAAGACTGACAGGTGCAGGAGCAAGAGGACCATTTGTAGGTGAGCATGTGTGGTCTATGAACAAAGTCTTGATGTCTGGGTTCGACCTTGGATGCTTGCATAATTGGTGCTGCCAGTTCAAACTGCAATGACCAAATAGTCACATGCAATGGCAAACATTGATATGGAAAATAAAATGGAAAACATAGCAGCATGGAAAAAAGATGATAGTAAATCGAAGATCCCCTTTTGTTCAAAGAAAACCATACATCACTGTATGCACATGGTCAAAACATTAACTATGTCAACTGAAAGCTTCAGAAACAAAATAATTTCAAGTAATCTCCTGAGATTATAACATTCAAGCCATGCCAATTTAATAAACTACGTTATCTGATAAATAAAAGCTATCTTTAACGCAGAAGAACGTGAAAAATGCAGAACTAGCCAAACATAATAAATCAAGTACAGCATAAATCAGACCTCATAATAAACAACATGTCCTAATAACAAAAAAAGATGTTCGTTAATCAACCAATGCTATATTAACTTTACCTCTGATTAATTAGAGTCCTCAATCGAGATGACTTCAAGGTAGGAAATGCAAGCTTATCGCGAAAGAGAGGATTTGCTTCAATTAGCTTTTTTAGCTCTACCAACATGATGCTACGAGCTGTTTTTGTGTCGCCATACTTGGACAGCTGCTCATTTTCCCTGTATAAATAACAAAGAGAAAGGATGGTCATTTAAACAAATTAGAGTTCTTTGTGTTTCCATAATTCATATAAGAAAGTGACTCCATGAATGTAACCCCGCGCCTAGTACCACATATTTTCACTGGTTTCACAAAAAATGAGGGGAAGAAAAAAGTTAATAAATAATAGTTGAAAATGAGCAGGAATTAAGCATAGCTAAGAAAACCATTTTGTCAACCAATTGATGAATTTCAATATTTTCCCAACACTCAGCAGCCGAACTGATCAAGAAGGGAAGTAGATGGTGACATTAAACCTTGCTAGATAACCCATATAGCTTAATGAGAGAGAGAGAAAAATACCTGAAATTGTTAAGAGTTAAAAGCTGAGTGATTTCTTTGTACAGTTCCTCATTAAATGTCAAGAACACCTTCAAATCACCCACTAAAATTTCAACCGCCTTCGCCTTGTCTTGCCTGTAAGTGTGAATCAAATACAAAAAAATGAATAGAGCTATTCCAAATTAGAGTCAGAAAGTTTCCCCAGTAAATCTAGATGCAATTTACCGATCAAGCGCTTCTAGATACTTCTGCTTCCTGATTTCAAAAAATATCTTCATTGAGTATCTGTTATCATCGACTTTGGTAAACCCCGCTAAGTACTTTTCAACTTCATCCCATTCTCCAGCCAGCACTTTCTCCTCAAAGTACTTCATGTTGAAATAAAAACCAGATTCCTTCTCAAGCCTAAAGCACACAACATTTGCATTCAATCAAAATTTCTCCATCAATTATGTCACAAAGATTAAAAACCAACAGACCATCCAAATCGCAAATATTTCAACTTTTACATTTTGAATAACCCCAGCCCTGACAAAAAATAAATAAATAAACAAAAACCCAACTCTCAGCCCAACAAAACTCCCAACTCTTTCATCACTCAAAGCTCAATAAATCAAAACCTCAAACAACTCAACTACATCTAATCCAACGGCCTCATTCAACTTTTCTAAGATAAAATTCAACAATTATAAAGAATTAAGACTTGAAATATTTCCTTCTTTTCTCGATAAACAAAAACGGATCTTTGAAAATTTCTCTTTCCATTCAAGTTTTTAAGTTAAAATTCAAACTACTAAAACAATTAACTCAAAATCTTTCTTCTTTCAAAAAACGAAGACAACCTTCCAAAACTTCTCTTCCCCACTCAAAATTTTTCTTTTACCTGATTTCCTCCACACCATAAAACCAACTTATCCTTTTTTTAAAAAAAAGCGAATATCAGTAAATTTTTCACAACTTCGAAATTTTCAACTTCCACAAACAGCCCAAAATACCACCACCAAACCACTTAAATAAGCTTAACAAAAACTAGTGAGCACTTTATCTATAACTCAACAGCCATAAATCCATCCCACGTAACGAAAGTTCAAAATCCACAAACAGCACACATAATACACAAAGACACCAAAACAATATACAAATACGTACAAAATACATACAGAAAGATACAGTAAGCGAGACTTCATTCCGATAACGCTTCAAAATCCACTACTTTCACAGACAAATACAAATACATCCAAAAATACACAGATACGTACAAATATACATACAGGAAGAGACAGAGGCTTACTTATGGACAGACTCTTTAAATTTTTCTTCTTCGAGAAACTGAAGTATGAGAAACACCAATTCTCTACTCAAAGACGACATTTCTTTCGATCAATCAATAAAATTAGCTCTTTAGAGACACTAATTACTACCAAATCTAAGCTTAATTGAGCTGAATTCAGGGACTTCAGAGCTCAATTAAGGCTCTTAGAGCTCGGAAATCGAGACAACTTCTAGGGTTTCAAGGCTGCGGTTTGAGAGAGAGAGAGAGAGAGGAGGAGATAAAAAGAGACTTGGTCTCGCTATCTTCGATGCGTTGTACAGAGGTCTTTCTTTCTTTTTCTACTGACCTATCAGTGATAAGTAGAACAAATGATCTGATAAGCCTAAGTGATTATATGTTTGTGTATCTGCGTATCGAGATAAGTAGAGTTAAGTGGCGAGCCGGATTCGAAACCACAAATTCAAATCTAGTGAATATTCGCTCCCCACGTCCAGTCGGTCCCTCGTTATTTGGTACTGTCGCTTTCGCTTTTTATTTCAATTTATCGCGACTTTATCTATACCTAAAACATCTCACGCGTTGTTTCTATTCATGGGATTTTTTTTCTTTCTTTTCTAAGTAGTGTGTTTGTAAAAATTTAATTTTAAAAAAATAGGATTAACAAAATATATTTGATCAAAATTTCTATATAATATATTTTTGCACCTAAAGTAAATGAAAAGCAGGTTTTTATAAATAAAAAATATGTTAATTTAGCATATAAAAAATTGAATTTATTTTTAAATTAGCACGGTCAGTTAAAATTTTTGTCAAAATAACACCTTTAAAAAAAAATAGGTAAAAATAAATATTTTTACATTATCACGCTTTTGATGCATTACATTTACTAAATATCGTTATTTTTAAGCGCGACAAGATATTTGTTACGCTTAAAAAACATGACAACCTAACATGTAGCCTCACTACCGGTCTTCTAGCTCAATCAATCGGGCCGTTGATTCAGTTGTATGAATTGATCGACCATTTCATATAAAAATCATATTCTTGCGAACTCTTTCTTCCAGCTAAATTTTATAAGTGTTAATGATATAGTCGAACTTGGGATAAAAAGTGATTCTAAACAGTCAAATGTAAGTCTACCACAATTAGATGAGGGTATGCTCAAAATAGATTGTATGAATGACCTGCCATATGCATTTATGGATCAATGAGATAAGTACATGCCAGGATAACGTCTGGTCGTGCCAAATTAGAATGATAGCTTAAAATAGTCATAACTTCTGATACAATCGTTGAATTGTGTTCAAAGTTTTATTTTAGGCGAATTGATCATAATTCAAGGCCAGATGCTTCTGATTTCTTAGTCAATGGTGGGACTGGAAGAATAGGAACCGAAATAGAAAAGCCGTCAAACATCGGTGGTGTTTTAAAAGTTTTAGAAAAGATACATTTTGATTCTCTAACTTTCAAAATAACACAAATTATACGATCCCAGTGCCTCGATTTTTTTTCAAATTTAATTTTGATACAAAATTTTATTTTTGTTATTTTTTTAATCCAAGATTGAGGGGAAAAAGGAGAGAGAGAAGTCGTCGATTTTCGGGAGTAGAAAGAAAAAAAATATCGTTGATACATATTTATGCCATCAAAAATATCGATGTTTGTGTCAAACGGTTCCATTTGATAATAAAGTTCTTATCATGTATTTTTTTTATCTTTAAAGTTCATGAAAAAACATATTCGAGCTCCTTTTTATTTTTGGTTTTTAGGTTAATTTTGGTTTTTCGAGATAATTTTTTGTTTTTATTAAGGCTATGGTATACTTATAACAATTCCAAAGATATTCTGGGTCAAAAATTGTCATGTACGAGTGGGGTTACATAACCACATATATGGAGATTATTCAGACATAATGCTTCCCGATCACGTAAAAGCAAAGTTACTTGTAATTAATTTCTTTGAAAGTATCCTAAAAGTTAGTTGTTGCATAGGTGTAGTGGATTGCTTTGTATAAATGAACTAGTTACATGCCCCGCGCAATGTCACGGGCCAATTATTTTTTACATTTAAAAAAAACCAAGATCTAAAAGTGTTAGGTTTTTTTGCAAAGTTATACCCAAGAGTCTTAGGTTTGGTTGCAACGCCTGACCCAAGAGTAATATTTATAATATTAATAATAACATTAAACTTGGGTTAACCCTTAACATAAAAGTGTATGGACTGCAATACAAGACCCAATAACATTGGACGTGGGTCTGGTTGCAATGTTGTGTCATAAAAGTGTGATAATTAAATAGATTAGTTAAAAAGAAAAAAATAAAGAAAAAAAACCAACATGAAGAAAAAAACTAACGAAGAAAAAAAAAATGAATTAACTGTGTTAACCCTTCAAACTAAGTTAGCCCGTCATACCTTGAATTCGCATCATGGAAGTTTGATAGTTAAAAAAGAAGAAACAAATTAATGGGTTAACCCATAATTAACTGAGCTAACTCGTCAAACAAGGTTAGCATGTCAAATCCGGAATCCGTGTCATGAAAGTTTGATAACTAAATAGAAAAAAAATTTAACATTAACAATTTAAATTAAACGAAAAAATTAATTAAAAAGAAAAAAAAGGCATCATCCTTTTCACCATGGACTGCACTGTGCAGTCCACAGTTAAAGACATAAAAACAAAAAGAAAAATTAAAAGCATCAGCCGAGAACTACTTATAAAAAAATTAATTAAAAAGAAAAAATAAAAGAAAAAAAAACCTCTAAGAAGAAAAAAACTAAATAGAAAGAAATTTAACATTAACAAACCAAACTAAACGAAAAAAATAATTAAAAAGAAAAAAAAGCAAAAAAAAATTTAGGTTAACTCGTCAAACCAGGTTAACTCGTTAAACCCGGGATCCATGTCATGAATGTCTGGTAACTAAATAAAAAAAAGTGAAAATTAACAAACTGAACTAAACGAAAAAAATTAATTAAAAAGAAAAAAATCAAAAAACAAATTCGGGTTAACTCGTCAAACCATGTTAACCCGTTAAACCTAGGATCTGTGTCATGAAAGTCTGATAACTAAATAAAAAAATTTAACATTAACAAAA
>Ga0325404_1000249_pt1 | contig 52927 bp, 32 predicted proteins | sample PopdelMetagenome_18_FD_205664 | JGI IMG/M metagenome (GOLD analysis project Ga0325404, IMG submission 205664) | Populus deltoides microbial communities from Bellville, Georgia, United States - Xylem-Control-R1 | ecosystem: Host-associated > Plants > Phyllosphere > Stem > Wood/Secondary xylem...
CAAATCTCGGTTTCTATTGTTCAGGAAAACAGATATGCCCACAAACTACAAGCAAATTATAACATAATAATAATAATAAAAAAGAAAAAACCCACAAGATGCAGGGATGAACTTGAAGTGGAGTTAGAATCTTAATCATCAAAAAGCCATCTCTTTTTTTATCTGCCCAGTGTGATGTAGTTTGATTAAAGTAAATGGTGAAGTTCATGAATTTGTTGATAGGGAGAGAAGAGAATATGATGGAGAAGATAAGATGCAGGGATAAACTTGAAGAGATGAGAGATAGAGAGAAAAGGAGGGGGTACGGGGAGAGATGAGAGGCAGAGAGAAAAGGAATGAAAAAAAGGAGGGCTGCGAGAAGATGATGAGAGGTAAAGAAAAATGGGGGCGTTGGTTTAGGACCTTTAGGAGCATGGAGCATGAGCTTAACAAATAACAATCGTGGAGCATAAAGAAAAATCAAAGAGGAGAAAATCAAAGAGGAGAAATGCAGAGAGCAAAGGGAGGAGGGGCAACTGAATGTTACTTTAGGTTTAGGGTTAGAAAAAACATCATATTTATACTTGTTTTTTTTAAGTGCTGACCTGGTTGAACCGGTTCAGTTTGGTTCAATCGGTTTCAGACTTTGGAAACCAAAACTGAACCAAACCTGAACTTTTTTGTGATTTTTTAATCGATTAATTCGGTTTTTTTTCGGTTCAGTTTTTTCGGTTATTTTTTTCTGGTTTTCTCAGTTTAATCGATTTATCAGTTTTTTTACTCACCCCTAGCTAAGAGTTGTTCCTTTTATTTAGTGCATGTTTTAAATTGTGATACATAATGTTTTTCAAAAGTGTTTTTCACTTGAAAATGCATCAAAAGGATTTTTTTAATTTTTTTTAACATTAATGCATTAAAATCATCTAAAAACATAAAAAAACAATAATTTGATACTTTTTCAAGACAAACATACTTTTAAAAAACATATAAAAATAGAAGCTATCGCACTTTTAAATAAGACCTTAATGTAGGTATTGTTCTTGGATTTGATTAGGGTTGCCCCCATCTAACAAAGGTATGATAATGTGCATAAGGTCCCACACATACTCACGAGTTGGGTGTTCCCCTCAAGAGGTCCTATATATCTTGATTATGGACATTCTCATTCATAGGTATGGTCTATATGGTAGGCCTTAGGCCCTCTAGTTATGTAGTGGAGCTAATAATTCATCTTATGTATATGTTATTAGGCAAAAACCCACCTCTATCAATAATCATTTTTCCACATCTCTAATACCAATAGGAGCTTTTTGTTTTTTTAATAGTGATCAAGTAGATGCGTATGTGTTTTTCTCTCGATTTAATGATTTTAAATATTACAACTATCAATTAAAGAGATTTATTTCATGTAAATGTATTGTATCAAAATAAGATAAAATCCTTAAAATTGCCTCAAAATAGATTAATTTCGATCTTAAAATTATTAGTTTGAGGGATTTATTTTCTTAAAATTACCCCAAAGAGTTGCCTTTATTCTTTAAGAACATTTTTAAAGAGTTTGAATATTGTCGTAATGGACATCTCATCAAGCTATATGTAAAAAAGATTTTAAATAAATAAATAAATAAATAAAAAGAATCCATCTAGTTTTATAGTAATTATAAATTCCAACTGGTCTTTTAGAGATTATAGGTAATGGGTTGGTTATGATACTAAAGAAAAGATGAAAATTACCCTTAAACATTGTATCTAAGATAAATTGCTTCATGTTTATAGTTTATGATAAAAGATACCTATAATGTTTCCATGCTAAATATTTGTCTAAACTAATTGTGTGTTTTTGTTTTTACATCTAATCAAATAATTTTTATGACCTAAAACAATGATATAGGAACTTGACCGAACAATAAGATCTAGTCCTCACTTTTAGAATACAGGTGTTGGATCCGAAAGGATGATAAATAATAAATTAAACTTTAAACTCATTTTCCTTGATTATGCCTAAAATAGACTTGAAATTCTCTACTAACTCAATGGGTATTTATGGAGTTACATTCACATAATCCAAGTCGGTTCGCAATGGTAGGGTGGGATGTATAGCATGACATGTGAAAAAAATAACCAAGTAATATTTTTAAGAAAGTGTATGTATTATTTTATGAAAATAGCAAAGTCTTAATTTCTAGATAGCAGAACTCTTTAAAAGGATAAAAAAACAAAACAAGATTTGTTTATTTTTCTGAAAAAGCACCACGATCTCAACTTCTCAGGGGCAGAAACTTTTTAAAGGTTTTATTGTATTCGGGTCAATTTTTTGTTTTTGTTTTTTTAAAACTCTTATTTATAATTTTTTAAAACAACAATGCATTGTTTTAACCATGAAACTGACTTCTCCATGACATAATCCTTTTAAGGATTTTACTAGTCGATGATGATCATCACACAAAGATAAAATAAAAATTTATATAATCACACTATTTTAAAAATTAAAGCACAAACCCGCAATTCACAAACAAATACATTCTCACATGTAAATCAACCAAATACTATAAATTAGAGTTTTTAAATCCAGCCCGGGACCCGGCCTAAAGTCTGGGTTCCGGGTTTTGACCGGGTCGTCAGGGTCAATTTCATTTTTTTTTAAAAAATCAAAACGACGTCGTTTTAGTAAAAAAAACAAAATTCAACAGGTTGTAACCGAGTTTTTGACCCAGTCTTGTCGGGTCACTCTGGGTTTTGACTTCCTTTGTTTTTTTTAAACCTGGCCTGGCTCCAGCCCCGGATCGGCCGAGTCATTCCGGGTTCTGACTTTCTCTGTTTTTTTAAACCCGGCCCAACTCCAGCCCTGGATCGGTCGGGTCTTGGGTCGATTTACCGGATCTGGCCGGATTTCAAAACTATGCTATAAACAAATCAATATGGGAAAATATAATACAACATAAGACATCAAATACATATGGAAATTAATGAAACAAATGAATGAATGCATGGGGATTCGAATTTGACCTCTCAGAAGGACATCAAATACATATTATTTTTTTGTATTAAAATAATATTAAATCTTTGTATTATTTTTTTCCTGAATCAGGATCTCTCTATGATTTTTAAATTTTGCTTAATTCTCTTATTTATTTTGTTTTATTTTTTTTATCTTTTTTTATATGTTTTAGTCCCTGGTTTTTTTTATTTCTTGTCTTTAATTTCATTCCCTAAATTTCATTTATTTTTATTAATTTTTTATTTTGAAATAAAATAAATGAAAGAGCGTAAAATTACAAATAATGAAAATTGACTAAATCTTATTAAAATATATTTTGAAAAACTTTACATTTTTTGAAAACACACGAAAAAGATTGGGATAAAAAAATGGGTTATGAAAAATGAATAAGATTAATTTGTTTAAAATCTCATAAAAAAACAACTTAGTCTCAATAACAGATCTGAAGAACACCCCTAGGATAAAACGATAAATATTATAACCCATCAAGTGGCACGAGATAGGCACGTGAGGAGAGTGTTTTGAAGTGGGTGAGGAAGCAGATGGACAGGCGGCAAAGGCAGACAAGGAAACAAAACGTGCCACCGCAAGAGGGGCAAGAGTACAGAAAACTGAAGGGCCTACCATATTAACGAGAGTGGGTTCGCAACCGTGTGACGGTCCCTGCCAGCCAGCTCCAAAGAGCCACGAGTCAAATTAAAATGGGACTCTCTCAATTTGACTTTCGTTGCCAACAGCACGAGGGCTTGGCACAGTACTTTCTTAATGGTTAAGGCTGCTTTGACCCCTCCCAACTTCCACTTGGCATGATGTGATCGGTTTATAACAATATTTTAAGACCGCCCTTTAACGGCCTGAGCCCCGGACACGTTTTTATATTGGTCGAGAAATAACTATTTTAATTTAATAATTTAAATTTTTATATGGATTTTAAGATATGATTTATATTATTTTTTAATATATTTTTTTAAATAAAAATTTTTTAACTTGAAACTTGTACAGGTCTATATTATCTTATACTTAATTTTTATCAAATAAATAAAAATAGTAAAATTCGAACTCGTGATCGCTTGGTCATCAAATCTATAATATCTTTTTAAAAAACTATATCAATTCAAAAATTTAATTTATTAAATAAAATATTAAGATATAATTTATATTATTTTTTAAAAAAATATATTTTTTTTTCTTTCGTTCTTGGATCATCTTTGACATTAACTGCACCACTCACTTCCATCGGAGGCGTTTTTATCAAATATTATATTTAGAGATTTTGATCATCATGGAATTCTTATTTTCATGTTCTGGATCGAGATTTTAATCATCAATATAAGCTGAATCTTTTTTTTTTTTAAAAGAAACATTGCTCATCGGTGATGACAAAACAGTGTGTAATGACTATCAAACTAATCCTTCAAATTTGTATCATGTTCTAATTGAAAGCAAAAGTTTTGTTAAAATTCCTTTTTTCCTTAATAAAAAAAAATTCATATTAATTATTTTTGTTTTTGTTTTCTATTTTTATAAAATAAGAGAAAAATAAATTGAAAATGAATATAAAATTGAGGGACGGACCAAGTTATAAATGTATTTTAATTTAAGATACAGAGATTAAATATATAGTTTTTAAAACTAGTTAATTAATTTTGTTAATCTAGAGGAACAAAGTTGAAGCCAAAATTGATTTCTGACCCTGTGTAATAGCGTCAAATAAATTTACTAACCATGAATATTACCAAAAGACTCAAATACAATATATATTTGTATGTGCAATTCTGCGAATTAAATTAAGAAATTACAATTAAACAATATTATACACCAACTTTTAGTTGCTCATCTATGTTTGATCCAAAGTCAGAATACCCCAAACGCAGCTCTTAAACAAGAAAAAAAACTGATGGTTTCATAATGTGAGTAAAACTATTTATAAGTGAAATTGTAAATCAAAATTGAAAAGCTGAGTAAAAACAAGGAAAAATATTCATATTGGTTAAAGTCACTTACACCTTGTTTATGTGCTGATTTTTTTTTCCTTTAGAAAAGTAGTTTAAATGGAAAGTAAATTTTTGAAAAGTATTTTTTATGTTAATTTGTCATGATCGTGAAAAATGATTTTCGAGAAAATACTCTTCAATGTTTAATGAAAAATTAGTTGGAATTTTTTTTTGATTTTTGGACATATCAAAGAAAATAAGTTGAAAAATATTATATTTTGATTTATTAAATTGTTTTTTAATAGTAGAAGTTTTATTCTTTTCAAATATTATTTGGTGTTTGAAGAACATTGAAAATAATTTTTTTTTCCTATGGTATCCTAATTTTATAACACAATTTATATGATTTAAAATGTATTGTTATTATATAATAAAACATTTTTTGTATTTGAATGTATTTTATAGCAATATTATCTAAATTAAAATATTATATGCACTAATATATCAAATTAATATGCTTTTATATTGCATATTAATAGATCCTAATATATTATTTCCTATATAAATATATTAGCAATTTATTATTTTCTAATAATATTATATTTTAAAATATATTTTAATAAATTATTGTTTATATATAAATAATAAAGTATTGCACCATTTTAATTTTTGGGTCCTTTATGGAAAATGTTTTCTGCTTTTTTAAATAAATTTTTTTTCCTTCTAAAATTTATGTTTTTCTTTAATAAAAAAGGGAGTTTCATTGATCAATTTTCCACAATATAGTCAAATATAAAAAAAAAATCAAGGAAATACTTTTCAAAAAAACACTTTTAAGGAAACATACAAGCTACTGTCCTCTTGTTGTCCAGGCTTTATGTATATAGATAACTTTTCTTTTCATTAAAGAGATCGATTTTCTTACGGTTATTTTTATTATTAGCATATTTTTTTAAAAAATATTTTCAAAATAATATAGATAAAAAAATAATAAAATAATATAATTTATAACTTTATATATGTCATGATTGAAAAACGCTATATTTATAGCTTATCACTGTTCAAAATAGTGACATCTAATAAAAATATTAAATGAGCAGGAGAGAGAAAAGAGAGAAAAAAAATCATTGAAATACACTGAAACTTCAATTATGATATTATCAGTACCATAAAAAAATATTAATAAAACGAATCTAACAACACAAAAAAAATCATCAATAATTACTTAAGTGGACCACATAAAACGAATCTAACAATACAAAAAAAATCATCAATAATTACTCAAGTGGGTCATATTCACTGTTCAAATGTGGCAGATGATTCATTTGTTTTTAGTGATAAGTGTGACATACTTGAATTACCGTTGGTGACTTTAGTAGGTCACATTTATTGTCCAAATATAACAAATAATTCATTTGTTTTTAGTGATAAGTGTGACATATTTGGATTATTATTTGTGATTTTTTTTGTATTATTTAATTTGCCTCATCGATATCTTTTTTATGATACTAATAATACCCTAATCAAAATTTCAATTACAAACTATGCTATTTAATAATTTTTTTTAAACTGTGCTATTCATCAATATTTTTAATTTACTTATCTATTTTTTTTTGAAAAAAACCTTTTTCTTACTAGCATTTCATATATGTTTATTCTTTGAGTGAATAGCTAACAAACCTTCTCAATATTTTAATCTATAGATTTGTATCTCACAAAAGTTTTACTAATATTCTTCCTTGAGTAATTATATACCAAAACAAATAATTTTATGTCCTGATTTAGATTAGCAATGGATAATAACAAAATTAAATAACTGTCTTTTTCATCCAAAAAAATAAAAAAAGAAGGAAAGCAGCAATATACCCAAAACGCAAAATTAATATAAAAGATAGAATCCAACATAAATCTTGTGAATAGCAGCTAAAAGCCACCTCCCAAAAGTGAAAATGGATAAGACGGTCGTGGCCTATCCTCCACTCCCGCCGCCATTTCTCCAAAATAGTTCATGTGGTCACCCCAATCACCACCATATCCTATCACAGTACTATTCCCTTGCGGCAACACTGCCACCGTTGCCCCAATCCCTGCACCCATTGAGCCTGTTGTAAATGGACTAGGTCCTGCCACGGCAAGACCATAGTTTACTTGATCTAACCATCCTATAGCGTTAATATCTGACTCATCAGGTGAGGGTGAAGATTGACAAAATTTATCTAAATTAAAAACAGTTTCTGGTGAAGATATTACCCCTATAGAACCCTCTTCATGAACCACTTCAGACTTTATTATTGTTGAAGTACTTGAAATTGCCATGCCAGAAGGTGATGTCGCCGAAGAAGATATCATCAAACGTTGTTTCTTGTCTTTTATCTGCCTTGTACGTTCCTTTTCAAGAATCATACGAGGAAGGAGATCCGGGTCTTCAACAACTTTATAGATAAAAGCCATCATTTGTTGTGGACGTCTTTCCGTCGCCTCTAAACGCTTGTTCATGCCTTCAAGTTCTTGCTCTAAGGCCTTCTGTTCTTGCTTTAACCTTGCTATCTCCATAATTATATCTTCATCATCGAAGTCTTCACCTTTTATACTTACTTGCATATATGATGACCCTTTATTATTAGAACTATGCTTCCTGCGAACTATATTCTTCAGCAATTGCTTTTGCCCTCTAAGAAACCATTCGTTTGCAAATTCCCATCTATCTGGATCGACTTTTCTAAAACCCTGGCAATCATGAAACAAAGAACTGTAACATTAATTGATCGATCAATAACAGCAGTACTGCTCTACACATATAAATATATTACACAGCAAGATTTGGTTACGATTACTACTCACATAGGTGTTCAACTGTCGAACAAAGCTAGAGAAGTTGTTGTGTTTGAAGTAAACAGGCAAAATCCTCTGAGAGAAATCTAAAGGGTCGATGACGATGAAACTGTTGTTTGCTCTGCCCCAGGAAATTAGAGAATCCGTTGTTGGATCACTGACCATCTGATAAATCTTCAAAACAAAGGGTGCTACGATGTTATTGTTGTTATTAGCCTCCATCATATAAAATTAACCAAGCACCGTGGATTAAAATTCTCCTTTCCTCTGTAATTCTCTCTTCTTCTCCTTCTTCTTTCTTTCTTTCTTCTCAAAGATTGAGAGGATGAGATGCCAAGATGGCAAGAACTATTGTGATGGAGATGGCATTGGCCTTTTTTCTCCAAGTGGGGAGACACCACCGTTAATATATAAATGGACGCATGTACTGTAACATGAGCTTTGGTGGGGGGGCAGAAATCCTAATGGCTGTGATATTTCTTGGGTCACGAGATGAGACCCACCCTTGCTCCGCTTTTATCATCTTATGCGACACGTCATGGTCCCTTATGGCTAGATATTTTCATTACAGAAGCCTTTCTCCACTCTCCGTACAGGCGCGTGTGCACCTGTTCCCAACTCCCAACTTTTTTGTAAGCGATTGGTGGAAGACGACCGCTCGGACTTATATTAGGTGGTGTTTGGTAGGGAAACGTAACGTTAAGGGGCAGATTGTGAAGATCGAAAGAGTAGGAGATGGAAAGCAGATGAGAAGATTGATTTATTTTTGATTTGGTGTGTGTAGAATAAGATTTTCTTTTCATCTGTGTTTGATCGTGGAGGAATTACAGAATAAAATGCTAGAAAAAACTATTTTACCTTTGCAACTTATAGACCTGTCCAGGTCATGTTTAAAATATGTTTTTGTGAGATTTTTTCTTTTTCAAGGTCATATAAAATTACTTACTGATCTTATTTTTTAGTGTAAAATTATATTTAATTTCTTAAATTTTACATTTCATACTAATAATTTTTTCCACAATGTTTTTTTCTTAATTCAACTTATATTTATTTAGATATTTTAGCAATAAATTAATAATATAAAAGTTATGTTAACATATCAACTAGTTTAATATAATTTTAAGTCTACAATTTAATAATTAAAAACATCATATATAAAATATTAAATAAAATGACATAAAGAATTCATAAAAATACACAAAAAAATATATTATTGTATTTAAAATATAAATAAATAAGTAAAGAATAGAATTTAAACGAAGTAAATCATTAAAAATTAAAAAGTAACCTAAGCTTGAACCGAGCCTGGGCATGATAAGAGCCTTTCTAGGTACATGTGCATAGTTGATGTCCATTTTTTATATATAAAGAACCATATATTAACAACACATCAGTCACATAGATTATTGGAACCAATGTTGTTAAAAATATATTTTTGACACAGCATAAAAAAAGCAAAATAAACTCGGATTATAAAAACAGATCGTAAAATTATAAAATTGTAAGGAATTTTAAAATATATTAAAAAAATAAAAATTCATGCTTCAAATAAAAATTCATACATAGTTCAAGCATCTTAAAATACATGGTTTAAATAAAATTTATACATAATTTAAGTAACTTTTCATTAACTAACAATTAACAAACTTAAAACAAACAACACATGCACCAAAACATCATTTCTTTTCCTTTCTATCTTCACATAATTGCATGATAATTCCACGAGCATTAAAGTTAGGCAGAACAAACAAAATTATCAAACAAATGAATATGCCCATATGCAATCTCACCACGGATCTTTTTAGCACAAGATATTCAATTGCTTACTTGTTGTGGTGTATTATGACCCTTTGGGACTACAAATACTTCATTATCAAGAGGGATGTCAATAGATTGCCATTCTGACCGAATGAAGCGCTCGTTATCCCAACATTTCCATTCTCGAGAAAGCCTGAGAAGATGACGAACACCAATATAAGTTGAAGAAACATGGATTGTGTCTTAACAACCTTTGGCATGATTATTGATCAATCAACTAATAACAATTCAATAGTTGCATCCAAGATTATCAAAAACGTGTTTTGGCTGCATCCCATAGTCAATGAAAATAATCAATCACAATGGAAAATCAACAAAAATAGCCTACTATCCATTCTTGATGATTAATTTCAGTAAATGCAAGTTTAATTGGTTGTCTGAACAAGACTCCCTTGCTAGAGTAGAAAGGCTCCTAGAAAAACTTAAGCAAAAGAAATTGGCAAGTTCTCAAAGTGCTTTTTACTTATACCGCTGCAGCAGGTTAGTGAATGTTCTGCTTAACACATCAAGATAAAACACGATCCATCTAAGCAAGTTCAGTGAAGTTGAAAAAGCTAAACAGAGAGAAACATGATTATATACTGATCGAGTTGGAAGATTTACAAGACCACGAAAATGTTTGCCAGCATTAGAGTATCTCTATTTCTCATCATGAGCTATACCCCTCCCCACACCATAGCCAAATCCATAACCAATTCCACATCTAGCACCCAATCCTATGCCAAACCGTAAACCAGGAATACCAGGATCAAACCCAACACCTGAAGAATTGACCATTTAAAACCTCAGTAAAACACAATATGATGATAATGATCATCATCATCACATATAAGATAAAAAGCAACACAAGTTGCAACCATCAAATAGAAATATTAAATGTAGTCAAATAACACAACTAAGACTCAAAAAAGAAAAAAAAAGGTCGATTGAGAGTATTGAAGTTTACTAAACCAATTCTTTGTACAATCGATTTCCAACTCTAAATCAAACAAACACAAGCGTTTTTGAAATCCTTCCAAAAACATCAAAAGAAGAGAAAAAAGCATTACTTTGCAACAAGAAAAATGGCTGACAAGTTTTGTCTATTTCAAATATAACCAGCAAAAACCAAGACATCAAAGTCAGCTAGCAACGAAAGAAGGCTAAACACTTTTCTCATTCTAAAACGAGCAAAGAGAAAAACATAATAATCGTACTTTAGAGGGAATAAAGGACTGTAAGGCTAATCATAGATTGCCTTAAGTTACAAGAATGTATGTGACAAGTTGCAGAGGATTACATGGCAGCTGATTTCTTAATTTGACTGGCGATTTGGGGAAAGGGACTGGCAATTTGGGGAAAGGGAAAGGGAAAGGGGAAAGGGGAATGGTGGAGTGTCGGGTGGGCGAGTGGGGACTCATGGGGAAATAGGAGTGCAACTGTTTTAATTTTAATGTAAGATCATGAAATCGGTCCGATTTGAGCGATTTTACTGAGTCGGACCGATTTTACACGAGTTTGACCGGGTTTAACCGATTTTACTGGTTTTCGAGTTTTAACCCGATTTCACACGTTTTTGTGTTTTGATGATTTGTTATAGTGGGTGATTATATTAGATTTACTTGGGTTTTATTTCTTGCATACAAAGATGAGTCATTTCGAGCTTTTTCAAAATTTTACAAAAGAGTTCAAAATAAAAAAAAGTTTGCTTGATTTCTAAAATTAGAAGTGATCATGAAGGAGAATTTGGAAATCTTGCATTCGAAGATTTTTATGTAGAAAATGGTTTTTAGCATGAATTTTATACTCTTAAAACTCCACAACAAAATGGAGTTGTTGAGAGAAAAAGATTGTTCACTTTAAAAAATAAAAAGAAATATGCTAAATGAGTATAGTTTGCCTTAATATTTTTTGGTGAAAGCCATAAATACTTCCTGTTATGTTTCAAACTGAGTTTTTCTTAAACTGATTTTACTTAAAACTCCATATGAGCTTTGGTTTGAACACAAACCCAATATTTCCTGTTTTTATGTATTTGGATCAAAATGCTTTATTTTAAATAACAAAGATATTTTAGGAAAATTTGATGGTAAACCCGATGAAGGTATATTTCTTGGTTATTTTTCCATTAGCAAAGCTTATATAGAGTATATAACCATAGAACCCTAGTTGTTGAGGAACCTATTCATGTTGTGTTTGATGAACTCAAAACATTTGACCTTCAAAAGGCAAAATAATTGTTGTAGATGTTGTTTTTGATAAGTTAAACCTAAATGAATCCAACACATTTGATCTTTAAAAGAAAAAAGGGATTGATGTAGATGTTTTTAATAAGCTAAACATAAATAAAGAACAAGAGGACACCACTAGAGAGAGAGGCCAAATAAAAGAATCATAAGTAATTTCTCAACAAAATGATCAATAACATGAGCAACCTTCACAAAGTCTTCCTAAAGAAATTCAAATATCAAGAGGATTTTCACAAGATGTAATTATCAGTGACCTATCAAGTGCGGTTAGAACACGATCCTTCATGATTAATCATGTAGGTAATGTTGCTTTCATTTATAAACTTGAACTAAAAAATTATAATGAAGCCTTGCATGATGAACATTGGATACTCTCAATGCAAGAAGAGCTTGATCAATTCGGAAGAAATCATATATAAGAATTAGTCCTTAGGCCCAAAGAGTATTCCATTATTGTAATCAAATGGGTCTTCAACAATAGATTTGATGAGTCCAAAGTTTTTCGGAATAAAGTTTGCTTGATTTCCTAAGGATACAAGCAAGAAGAAATAATAGACTATGATGAGACTTATGCTCTCGTAGCTATAATGAAATCTATGTTAAGTTTTCTGAAAGCATATAAACACAATGAAAATGGTAATTTTAAATATTTTATGAGTCCTAAGAATCTCGTTAGACAATTTAGAGTTATTTAGGGTTTATATAAAGATTACCTAAAGATCATATCATTTTTCTAAAGTTTGATTGGTTTTTTTAAGGCTAAGTTGTTACAAACCACTAACCGTCCAAGTGTTATGCTTTTAACAGTAATTCAAATGAACACTGGTAAGAAATCTTCTAAAATTGTTTTAAGGAGTGAGGGATCACTATGCCTTTAAGTGCTAGCTTTCTATTTTTGTTTTTGATGTTTTTCTATGTATGTTTTTGTAATTTATATAGTTTTTCTATCTACAAAACAATATAAGGCATTTCATTCTATTTATAGAAAAATCCTAATAACCCTATAAATGATAAAAAAATTAATTTCTCTTTGAATAATATCACATATATTATTTAAAGGTAATTTTATAAATTTATTCAATAATGTCCCTATTTGATTTTTTTAGGTCTAGAATCATAATCCTTGGAATAATTACATTCAAGTTTTAATTTCTAAAACTTATCTTTAATCAAGCTACACTTGATTAATTGTTCTAGTTCAATTTATAAGCAATGATTCTTATTGTGTATGACCTATTAGGTTCATAATATATTGGTCAAAATATAAATTATAATCCAAATCAAAATAGGATTAAATAAATTAAACAATTGAATTTATTATCAATTAATCAAATTATATTTGAAGATTAAGTGCACTATCTATCAATATATTATGATCCTTGAAAGTTTAGAAAGTTATACGTGATTTGACTGAACATTTTAGTGAGTAGTTTCTCGATGTAATTATTATCTCCTTATCAAGAATATTCTAATTTAGATATTATAGCATAAAATGTATTTTCCTTTTCAAATCATATTTGTTCTCAATACTTATAGTCATTGATTCTTTGAATAAGATTTGAAACTCTTTTCAAATCTCATTCCACCTTACGCAATGATTTCACAATCAATACTATTTAAGAACACATGGAATATTTTCTATAATTCATCTATGGTGATGAATCCTATCTTGATCACTCAAATACTTATAGTTCATGTTATACCCAATGTCTGCTCATTTGTTATCATTATTCAAGACAACTTGTAGTTAAGATCAAATAATAACATTCCCTATATAAGATAACTTAGTAATATCAAGTATAAGGATTACTTACATAACTGTCACGCGAGCTTTTCTATATACACAAGTGATCTCTCCATATGAAATTCTTATACGGGTTAGTTTAATGTATATATCATCTAACAAACACCAACATGTTAGTTTTAAGTATTCATCATATCTTAACTTATGAGAACAACTGTTTTTTTTATGTATAAATAAAAGAATATAATATATATCAGTCTCAACAACTCAAATTAAGGTCCAGTCTTAATAGAACATTCACCAGGAACTTTTAGGAACAATGTTTTAATGCAATAAGAATCTCATAATTATAATAACATTATAATTTTCTTTACAAAATATTTTTGTCCTAAAAACTTTATCTTTACTTAAGATTCATTAATCAAACACTAGTTTCATTAATAAAAGATAAATAAAAATTAAAGATAAAGAAAATCCATAATTAATTATAAATATATTTTGCATAGACAAAGTTGTGCCACATGTAACAAACTAATTTGCTACATGGCATATACATTAATAATATCATATTTGCACTAAAGCTAATCACTTATGTATCTAATACCATATGCCTTCATATAGTGATTATGCTTATGCTGAGATAATGCCTTAGTGAGTGGACCTACAAGATTCTCTTTAACCCGTTCTACCTTTACATCTTTCTTTTCTATGATTTCTCTAATAAAATAAAATCAACTAAGTACATGTTTTAATTGTTGATGAGACCTTGATTTTTTTTTGCTTGTGTAATGCTTTATTGTTATTACAGTACAAGGCTACTGGATCAATAATGTTAGGAATTATAACAGTTATCGATTTCTTGATATAAATAACCTTTTTGATTGCCTTTGATGCAAAAAAGTATTTAGCTTCAGTTATAAAATCTGTAGTGGTCTTATATTTAGAACTTTTCCAACTCACAACACCATTATTTATAATAAAAACATATCTTGATTGAGATTTGCTATTATTAATATCTAATTGAAAACTAGTATATGAATACACCATGAACTACAAGTCCATCTCCTTCATAAATCAAAAAGACATTTTTAGTTCTTTTTAAGTATTTAATAATATTTTTAACAATTTTTTAGTGACCCTCACTTGAATTAGATTGATATCTACTTATTATACTCAAAGTATATGATACATTTGGTCTTGCATATATCATCATATATATTAGGGATCCTATAGCCGAATCATAATGAGTTCTTTCCATTATAACTCGCTCAATTTGTGTTTTAGGACACATATCCTTGAAGAGACATATCCTATGCAAAACAGATAAGCATATTTTCTTGGACTCTTCAATGCTAAACTATTTTAGCATATTGTTTATGTACGTGGATTTTTATTCTTAGCATATATATTGCTTCTCCTATATTTTTCATGGAGAAATTCTTAAACAACTAAATCTTTACTAACAAGAGTAAATGAATGTCATTTTCTATCAATAATATGTTATCTAAATTAAATATTAGAAAAATGACTCCACTTTCATTAACCTTTTTATAAACACAAGGCTTATTTGTATTTTTTATTGTTTGATTATCTCATCAAAATGAATATTCCAACTTCTTAAGCTTGTTTAAGTCCATAAATAGATTTTTATAACTTGCATCATTTGTTAACAAATTTCTTAGATTCGTAACCTTCAAGTTATGTCATATTCACATCTTTGTAAAGATTCTCATTCACATCTTTGTAAAGATTCTCATTCAATAATGCAATTTCAACACCCATTTACCAAATCTTATAATCATGGTATGCAACTATAGAAAACAAAATCCTCATGGAATTTAACATAGCTACCAGCAAGAAAGTTTCATTAAAGTCAACCACTTGTCTTTGTTTGTAATCTTTAGCAACCAATCTAACTTTGTACATTTCTATGTTACCATCCATTTCAGTTTTTCTCTTTAAAACCCATGTACATCCTTTAGGTTTTATCCCTTCAAGTGGATCAACCAAAGGCATACCTAGTTGGTGTACATGGAATCCATCTTAGATTTCATGGTCTCAAGCCATTTCTTAAAATCAATATTAGATATTACTTCCATGTAGTTGATAGGCTCATCAAGTATGCACAACTCATCATTCTCAAGTTCCATGAAAAGTCTATATCTCATTGGTGTATGATATGTCTTACTAGATCTATGAAGTTCTTATGTTTCTTTAAATTTAAGCTACACATTGAATGTTATAGCCTTAGGTTTAAGTTTTAATTAGATGTTAGTTTACGGTTCTTGAACTTCTTTAAGTTCTATCTTCCTCCCACTAGTCCTTTCAATAAAAAATTCTTTCTTTAGAAATGTAAATGTTTTGAGACATACCCCTTTTCTTCAACGAGATGGTAAAGATAATATCCAATAGTTTCTTTTGGATATCTAATAAACTTATATTTATTTGACTTATCTCCCCAAATCTTTAAGTATGATAAATTTAGTCCCTTACCTTTCTTTATTTCATATAAAGTCATATTAATAGATTTTATTGGAACTCTATTTAAACGGTAAGCAATAATTTGTAAGGCGTAACCCTAGAAAGAAGGTGAAAGGTCTACATAGCTCATCATATACCACATCATATCCAACTGAGTGCAATTTCTCCTTTCAAACACTCCATCATGTTATGGAGTTACAGGAGGTGTCCTTTATGAAAGAATTCTATTCTCTTTTAGATAATCTTGAAAATCTTGACTCAAGTATTCACCATATCAATCAAATCAAAGTGTCAAATATTCTTTCTAAGGTTTGATTAGTTTCTTTAAAGCTAAGTTGTCATAAATCACAAGTCATCCAAGTGTCCGGCCTCTAATAGTAATCCATATGAACCACCAATGAGAAATCTCCTAAAACCCTTTTTAGAAGAGAGAGAACCTATGCCTTTGAGTTGTAGCTCTCTATTTTCATTTAATGTTTCTTTGTATATATGTTTTTTCTAACTTACATAGTTTTTCTCTTCACAAAAAATATAAGTTATAACATTCTATTTATAGTAAAATCCTAATAACCTTATAAATTGAAAAATATCAATTTGTCTCCTGAATATTATCATATATATTATTTTAGGATAATTTTAGAAATTTATTAAATCAAGCTTTACTTTATTTTTCTAGGTTTAAAATTTTAATCTCTATATTAATTAGATTCAATTTTTAATTTCTAAAACTTATCTTCATTCAAGTCACACGTATTTATTAAATCAAGTCCCTATTTGATTTTTCTAGGTTTATAATTGTAACCCCTGTATTAATTAGATTCAATTTTTAATTTCTAAAACTTATCTTCAATCAAGTCATACTTGATTAATCATCACAGTTTAGGTTCTAGCAATGATTCTTATTGTCTGTGACCTAATAGGTTTCTAATATGTTATCCCAAATATAAATTGCAATCTTAATCAAAATAGGATTAAATAAACTAAACAACTTATTTATTATCAAAACAACATCTGATTGATTTATATTTTAAGATCAAATGCACCGTTTAACAATGAGTCTTGATCTCTCAAATATTAGAAAAGTAATGTGGTTTGACTTAACCTTTCAATGAGCAGTATCTCAATGTAATTATTATTCATTCATCAAGAATGTCTTGATTTTAATATTATAGTATGGAGTATTTGCTATGTCAAATTATATATGTTCTAAACACTCATAGTGATCGATTATTTGAATAACACTTGAAACTCTTTTGGAATTTCATTCCATCTTGTGCAAGGATTTCACTACAAATACTATTTGAGAACATGTGAAATATTTTTTTCTAATTCACTTAGGGTGATAAATCCTCTTTTAAGCACTCTAATATCTTACTAAAAAAAATGTATAACCCTTTTTAGAAAAAATAAAAAAGATGCTAGAAAAAACAAAAAGAAAGAAGAATCAAAATGGAATTTAAAAGAATTTGGAGAGTTATTAGAAGAATTTAAAATTTAAATGAAAAAAACATCAAAATAAAATTTTAAAAAAGAAAATAATTTAATGTTTAGATTTAAAATTTAAATTAAAAAAATAAAGGAATTTAACATTTAGATTTTTAAAATTGAGATTCCAAAAAAAAAAAAAAAGAATTGAATGTTTGGTTTTAAAACTAAAATTAAAAAACTAAAAGAACTTATTTTTTATATTTAGAATTTAAATTAAAAAAATTTAATGTTTAGATTTTTAAAGTTGAAATTCAAAAAATAAAGGAATTGAATGTTCATATTTAAAATTAAAGAAATTTAAAATTCAAAAAGATTTTGAAATTCAAGTGTAAATTTTTAACCTAGTACCTTATGCTTGTAACAATACTCCTCTCATATAAGATTAATGTCCTTGAGAGTCAATGAAAAAGTTAGGAAATTGATTGTTAACTTCTTTCAAGTTACCTTGTTGTATCTTTGTTAAATAAATTGGACCATTGAATAAGTTCCATAACCACAATTTGATTTTTTTTTTCATTATCTTCTCGTCTAGGATAGCTATTGGACAAACTTTAACCATCTCATACTCATCTACCATTGGAATGTGAAAGATACTAATGCATTATCTCCTACTTTCATGAAAAACATGATGAATGGTAGCTTTCACTGGTATCTCTAATTTATAGGCTACCATTCCAATATTTTGGATGATCTTATAGGGACTATAGAACTTGGGATTCAACTTGAAACTCTTTTTTAAGGCCATATTAGTTTGCCTATATGGTTACAATTTAAGGTACACAAAATTAACTACCACAAATTCTTTTTTAGACCTCTATTTATCTGTAATTTGTTTTATTTTGTGTATGGCCACTTCCAATTATTTTTTAAGTAACGAATCCATGTTAACCCTCATCTAAATCATCTTTTCAACTAGAGCTATTATAGTAATCTCTTATGTGGTCAAATTCCTACTAGGTGGAGGATATTCATATAAAGGCTGGAAAGGACTCATCTTCATAAAAGAATGAAAACTTTAAATATTTCACCTTTGGGCCAATGATAACTAGAGGTGCTTTTCTTTTTTGGATTGTGCATTATCATATATCTCAAATATGTCTCCAAATACTGATTGATGTTTCTTAGTTTGGTCATCAGTTTGTGGGTGATAAGTTAAGCTCACAAACAATTTAACACCTAACATTTTAAACAGCTTCCTTTAGAATAGCTTGTGAAGACTTTATCCCTATCTATGACAATTGAAGCTGGTAACCTATGAAAGTGGTAAAAACAATCCAAGAACACTTGAGCTATGTTTTGATCTATGAATGGATATGTCTACGCAATAAAATATCTATATTTAGTGAATTTGTCAATTATCACCATAATAGTATCCTTTCTCCTTGACTTTGGAAGTTCTTCTATGAAATACATAATTATAACTTTTTATTTTTCATCTGGCATGGGAAAAGGTTAAAGTAGTCTAAGATAGGCTTTCCTTTCCATTGTAGTTGTCTTGGAAATATTACATTCTTTCATAAGTTTCCTAACCAACTACTTCATTGATTAGCAATAAAACATTTTTTGAAGTATTTTATAAGAATCTTGAATTCATGTATGTATTTTATATAAAAACCATGTGCGAAACTCACCAACCTATTCCTCAATTCTCTATCTTTGCCAATTACTATTATGTTCTTATACCTCAGAATTCCTTCTGTCAAATTATAATTTAGCCATGTACTTGCATTAAATATTTTTCCAATAATAATCCCTAGCAACTTTAAGTCACCCCTGTAAGTATTGTTGATTTCTTTATGTTGGTACCACTACTATTATAACTTCCAGATTTCCCTATTTTATATAAGATATCTATTCATTTATTGATTAACTTTCTTTATTGTTAATTTTTATAGGCAAAACATCTATCTCTATATTTTCCTTTTATTTTCTATATTTAATTAGATATCTTAGCCTCATCAACTTAGTTAAGCCTTTCTTCAATATAGGAATATCAATCTTTTATTGTAAAAGATATTTTAAACTTTCACGATCAGTTTTAATGATGAATTGATCATGCTTTAAGTAATACCTCCACCTTTCCACTACCATTAATATAGCCAAATATTCCTTCTCATAGATTAATAATCTCAAATATCTTGGACTCAATGCCTTACCAAATAAATCTAGGGGTTTCTCATCTAGACTTACAACTGCTTCCTATCTTTTAGTACATGCATAAGTTTCTAGCACAAAAACACTGTTGAAAATTTGAAGTGCTAATATTGGTTCCTTGTATAGAGCTTCTTTTAATTGATTAAAATTTATTTGAGCCTTCTCATTTTGGCTAAAGTTATTTTTGTTAGCAACTCAATAAATGGTTTGCTAATAATTTCAAATCCCCTGCTAATAATTTCAAATCGATTAATAAAGTTTTTGTAATATCTTACCAACCTTAAAAATCCTTTCAATTCTCAAACTAAATATAGTGTACGCCACTTCTTTATAGCTTCAATCTTTTATGGATTGGTTGCTACTCCTTTATAGAGATGATATTATCCATATACTCTACTATTTGCTCATAAAAAGGGCATTTTGACTACTTTGCAAATAGTTTTTTATCCCTTAAAATTCCACGTACAATTCTAAGATGATTGATATGTAATTCCAAGGTTATATATATATATATATATATATGAAAGACCTAGAAAGCCAAAAAAATGGATAATTAAAGCTTTATAAAAAAATTCTAGCACATTAAAAATTAATCCTCCACTTCAAGATTGTCAAAATCTAGAAACAATATTTAAGAACATTTGTTTCTCTTTAACAACAACAACAAAACATAATTAATTAATCAACATGAAATTTGAGATAGAGAGATGTAAACACACCAATTTTTATAGTGGTTTGGACAATAGTATACTCCACTTCTTAAATATTTGTTCAAGCATTCACTATTACACACAATCTTCTTCACGAGTGAGACCAAACATGTTGCATAATCTTTTTTATGGACTCAAGATTAAACCCAATTCTTTTTCGAGCTTAAGATCAAACCTAATTGTTTTACCAGCTAAGGATCAAACATATGCCAATATTTTTCTATTCTCAAGATCAAACCTAATACTTTTATGGGAACAATGTAAAATTTAATCCTTTTACAAGCTTTAGGATCAAACCTATCACCTAATTTTTTTACAAGCTAAAAATTATAAAACCTTGTACATAGTCTTTTTCAGAGATCAAGATTGTAAACTTCTTTTTGGCTCTCTACCAAATGATATACCCTAGTGGTTTAAGTGCTACTTACATTTTCACAATTATTTTTCTCTCACAAGAGAATAAACACATCTTACACAAGTGAAGATTACAAAGATTAAGCTCAAGTTTTTATGGAATGTAATCTAACGCACAATGGTGAAAAAATGATTTTGATGTAATAAGACTCCAAGCTTTTCAATAGAATATAAGAGAATAAACAAAGCTTTTTAGCATGAGAAATATCAATGCATCAAGAGTAAGAGCAATTAGAAATATTGAGAGATTTCATAGAGAGAGTTCTTACTTGAAATCAAATGGATATTTTGAGGAAAATGCTAAAACTAGCCATACTAACAATTAAAAAAATAAAATAAGAGAAGAGCCTTTTCTCTTCCAAGTGTTTTTCTTCAATGTGAGAAACAACTTAGGGGATTCTGAGAGGAAAAGAGTTTTTGCAAGAACAAGAAGAGTATTGAACACATTTCTCTCAAAATTATAAGTTTGTCACCTTATCTAAAAATGAACAAATGGTGTTAAAATCAATGTGATAAGATTTTTAGATATAAATGGACAATAATATATTTTATAGTGCAATAACACATAATAAGTATCATGTTTTTCTTTATAGTGAAAATACCAAAATATATGGTGAAATAGTTTTTCATGAGATATTTTTCATGTAATATTTTGTGCTAAAAATATTTTTGGATAGGAATTCACAAATAAAATATTTTAGGATGATGCATTTTTTTTTTTTGTAATGTCAAATCATATTCCATGAAGACTTGATCATATAACATAGAGCTTAGACATCTTTAAGTCCTATAACATCCAAGGAGTTCATAGCTTCAATTTGATGTAAAAAAAGTTCCTACAACAATAATATTTTGAAGTAAACATTAAATGCAATAATATGTTTTTATCATCAAAACAAATAATTAATAGATGATCAAATACCTTTGGGCTAACAATCTCCTCCTTATTTTTGTTATGATAACCATGTAATGTATAATATGGAGATAAAAGATATTATGCATATAAAAAGCTCCCTCCCTCACAAACAATATGTGTGAAAGTGTATTGTGACTCCTCATATGTATGTGCATGGTTTAACCATAAAGAGAATAATGTTTATGCATGTATTATAATCATATATTTCATGCATTCTTATATTTAATCATTATAATCATCACATACTATTATTCTTCCCCTTTGTTATATATCTATCACATAATCGTCTCCTTACATTTTCTCCCTCTTTGGCACATCTAAAAGGGAATAACCAAGAGTAAAGATATGACTGAAAGAATATACAAGTAATATGTGATAATATTTATCATAAATGTATGAAACTGCCCCAACCACGGTGCATATAATGACTTAAAACATTTTATACTTATTTGCAAATCTATTAAAAACCAAAGGATTATAAACAAACTAACAAAAGATCAAAATGCGAAAAATGCCCAAATTTTATAATAGAAAACCAAAAAATCATAAATGTTCTAACCATTTCTATGAATATAGTTAAACATTTTGAATAGTTGGACCAATTTCTGGAATTTTTAGAAATCTCAGCAACATTCATGGTAGTTTTAACATATATGATGCATATGTTATAATCAATATTAAAACGTTACATGCTTCTAATAATACATTCATAACAACATGTATTCAATTTTATAAACATAAAATTAGAAACACAAATACCACAAATGTCATTCTTTTAACATGCAATAACATCATAATTTTCTCTATTAATAAAACAATCACATTATAACAAATAGAATTATAGAAGCATAGTGCATATGTTATAATCAATATTAAAACGTTACATGCTTCTAATAATACATTCATAACAACATGTATTCAATTTTATAAACATAAAATTAGAAACACAAATACCACAAATGTCATTGTGTTAACATGCAATAACATCATAATTTTCTCTATTAATAAAACAATCACATTATAACAAATAGAATTATAGAAGCATAGTAAAATATAAAACTATACTAAGATCCATATATTACATACCCAAAATAAAATCCATAATTTTCAAGCATAAGCAAACTAGAGAATGATTAAATGTAAATAAGTTCAATCATTATGAAAAACATATGAATATAAGGATAAAGATGCATTAATAAAAGAAAACAAAAACACCCGATGATGAGCTTAAGCTTAATCGGTAGGATCACTTTCTTGATAATTCCATCATACCTTGCGTTGGATTTGTGCTTATGAATCTAACCATCCTAAAAGATATCAACTTCAAAAACATATATTCAAGTCATCATGGCTTAGTAATGATTGATAAGCATAACATAGTCTATCTAAGAAGTTCCAATAATCTTATTTTTTTATAAAGTCATAATGTCTAGGGGTATTAATGAAAATGCATTAGTAATTGGTAATCTCAAACTCTCACAAGGAAATATCAATAGTGATACCATGCTCACGCTCAGTCAAAAGCTTGTCAATCACTCAGACATACTTCAATGAATTTTTGTTCATCTCAGCAGCTTCTTGAAACTCGTACTAAAATGCTTCTCAATACCTCCAATTTTATAGATCAAGTGTCCAATGGTGGTATTATATGAGAATGATTCTTGTTTAACCTTAGAGAATGAGAAAGATAGTCTTTTCTTATGAAATATTTTTGAAGTGTTTTAGGATTTTGTTTTAGGAGAGAGTGAATGCTTTGTTTAAAGAGACAAAGAAATGTGTTAAGTATTTGTGAAATGTAATAAAGATAATAGAAATATTGTAAATCAATTCTTTTTATCTAAAAAGATCTTTTCATATCCAACAATCATTTATCATGTTTGACCAAAGTCTAAAAGTAAGAAAATATTGTGTATGAAAAGGAAGTTTGAGAAGTATCATCAATGCATCTCTACACACTATAAAGGTAAGACTATGTCTTGCACAAGACCTTTCATATTAAAAGCAAGACCATTCACAATACATATTCAATGTATCCAAAATTTCTTTGCCCAAAATACAATCTTTTCTTTCATGTTCAACCAAGAGAGAACATACAAGTTGAAAATTCTCTTTATTTTCGTTAAAGCTTACAAGTCCAGGCTTGCTCTTTTATGTCCAAGTAGTTTCTCCTCGATTGGTCAAAACTTAATGATCAATACTTATCTTTTCTTTAAAGGACTAAAAAGATGTTTTTCTTCCACCTAAGCTCATTTTCATCAACTTGTGCATGAATGTTCAAGTATTTTATGCAATTCATGCAAGCATACAAACAAGATTCATAAAACATGCTAAGAATATTTAAATAAGATTAAAAAAGATTACCCATACCTAGTTCAAGTCAAAGCACAAAATCAATCTTCACTTAACTACTCCATGAAAATATCCATAATTAGCTTATCAGTGATCATAAACTTAAGAGATATATCATTTTTTTTACACATGATCATGAATAAAATGGTGTCTAATCTTTATATGCTTTGTCCTAGAGTGTTGGATCAGATTTTTGATTAATTTGATAACACTAGTATTGTTATAATAAATTGGAATATAGTTTGACTAAAGACCAAAGTCCATCAATGTTTGCTTCATCCAAAGTATTTGGGCATAACATGATTCAACAAGAATATATTCAGCTTTCATAGCAAAAGTTTCCACTGAGTTTTGCTTTATGCTAGATCAAGATACTAAGACATGTCCTAGGAATTAACATGTGCCATTAGTTTTTTTTTGGTTGACTATGCAACCAGCAAAGTCAAAATTCGAATAACTAGTCATGACAAAATTATCCATCAGAGAGTAAGAAAGACCTATATCAATTATACCTTTTAAATATCTAAAAATACATTTAATAGTATGAAGGCGTGACTCTCTAGGACTAACTTGGAAATAGGCATATAAGAAAACAATGAGCATGATATTTGGTCTACTTGCCATTAAATAAAAGTAAACTACTAATTAGACCTCGATATTTAATTATGTTCACTTTTTTTCCAAGTTCAACTTTGTCTAGTTTAGTAGTAGTGTTCATTGGTGTTAAGCTAAACTTCATATATTCCAAATTAAACTTTTTTAACAGCTCTTTGATATATTTGACTTGACTTGTGAATATACCATATTTATCTTGCTTAATGTGTAGTATGAGGAAGAAGGTCATCTATCACATCATGCTCTTCTCAAATTCTATATGTTTATAATTTTAAAATTTCTTTCATAAAGACTCATTAGTAGCACCAAATAAAATATAGTCATGCTTGTATTTTACAAATAATGTTGAATCTATTTTTCCCATATTAAAGTTTTTTGAAATGAAACAAATTTACTCAATCTTTCATAGCAAGATCTAGGAGCTTGTTTAATACCATACAAAGCTTTATAAGTTTACAAAATATGATTTGGGAAATTATAACTTTCAAATCTAGGAGGTTTCTTAACATGAACTTTTTCTTGAATGAAACTATTTAAAAATGCACTTTTAACATCCATTTGAAAGGTTTAAAATTCTTAAAATCTACAAATGCTAGCAATATACATTAGATTTAGCATCAGTTTCTCCCAAATCATCTTTGGTATTTAATATAAAATGTTTTGATCTAAATACCTAAAAAGTATGAAATCTTAGGTTTTCTTTCAAACAAATGTTCATATGGAGTTTTATGCAAAAATTGGTCTAAGAAACACTCGATTTGAAATATAACAAAAAGTGTTTATGACTTCCACCTAAAATTATTTAGGCAGACTATACTTATTAAGCATAGATCTTCCCATTTCATAAGGGGGGTGGTTTATCCTTTCAACAACTCTATTTTGTTGTGGAGTTGTACAAATTGACAATTTATGCTTAAAACTTTTTTTTCACAAAACTTTTGAATGCACAATTTTTAAATACTCCACTGTGATCACTTCTAATTTTAGAAATCAAGTAACCTTTTTCTTTATGAATTCTTTCATAAAATCTTGAAAAGGCTTCAAGTGCTTCATCTTTACGCCTAAGAAATAAAACTCATGTAAACTTAATAGAGTCATTTATAATGAAAAATGCATAACACTAAAAAGATCAATATGAAATAGTAGCAGTGCACGATATTCTTAGTTTGGAATGATATTATGACTTTCTTCTTATATTATCAAGCATAACAAATAACTTTCTTTTTGTATTCTAGTTGTGGAAGTCCTCTTATGAGGTAAACTTCCTCTCATAAGCTCTTTTATGGATAATTTTAGGATCAACTTTAAGTTGGCATGTCACTGTCTTCTATATCAAATACAAGGTGAATCCACCAAAGTACTAAAACACATAAAATCATTGTCAATTTCTTTTAAATCAATCATAAAAGTGTTTTTAAGTCTTTTTCCTATGAAAATGATTTTATTTTCAATAATACATATGACTAAGAAATGTAAAGAATAAAACAAAATACTCTATTACCCCTATCACATAATTAACTAATACCTTGCAAGTTATACTTTAAACCATCAACAAGTAAAACATGTTAAATAATAGGGGAATTTTCAATATTAATGATACCTTTTACCTTTTTCTTGGTATCATCTTTGAATATCAAATGTCCAACATTCTTTTCATTGAAGGAAGTAAATTTGTATTTGTCAACCGTTATATGTCCTAAATACCATTTTCCCTTCTTTTCCTATAAGGAAAAATCTCAATGTGTTTGTTTTGGCACCTATAATCTCATGGGTCCATTCAGATCAATATATATGCCTTTTGGCACCCAAATATGTTTGTTCCATGTTCAGACATTTTTTATGTATGCAATGTTTATCATGAAAATTATCTTTGCCACACAATACACAAGATGTAGAGGATGTGGATTCTTTCACAAACAAAGTTGAGTAAAGTTTTTTATTTTTTTTTTCTGGATTATACCCCAAACCACTTTTCTCAAATACACATCTTTGATTACATAAAAGTATATCTAAGTTCTCATTTTCTTTTGTAAAATTAAGAATTTGAGTTTTCAAAACCTAATTTTCTTTAACTAAATTCTCATTTGTTGAATTAGGTGCATTTTAGAAAGAATCTAATTGCCTTTTAAAACCAACATTCATTTTCATTAAAGCATTCTTTTGTTTTTACATAACATCATGATTTTTTGAAATAGCTTCAAGTTTATTTTGGAATAAATTTTTTTTTCTATATGGCTTCAAATAATCATGAAATAATTCTTTAAATGCATTTTGTAATTCATTGAATGTAATTTAAGGTTTAACTTCATTTACTTCATTATTGTCGAAGGTGTAACTGGCCATTGAGCACAAGTTGGCTGATTATTCCAATATAATGCCTTTCCTTTTTTATTTCTTAAATCTTAATTTTTTTTTAACATTTGGGAAATCATACCTCATATGAATAGGCTTTTACATTCATAACAAATGATAGCGTCCTAATTGCTTGATTCTCATTTACCAATTTTTTATCTTCTAAGATTTCATTGATTAGCACCACATGTCTTAAACTTTAAATATTTGGCGAAGTTTCTAGTTACTAATGCTTTATCATCATTTTTTACCCTTATATTCATTTCTCTCATCATTGTTATTAATAACTTTTAAAGTTAAGGATTTCTTCTTGATATTACTATTGTCAACCACAAGTTCCTTTATTTTTTCTTTATAAGCAATCAATGAACCAATAAACTCATCATTATCAAGAGTCTTAAGATTTTTAGCATCTTTAATAGCTTTTACCTTTGGTTCTCAAGATCTAAGAAAAGAATTCAAAATCTTACCAACCTTCTTCATTGGTGATTTGTTTCCTAGGCTAACTAGTTCATTAATAAAGGTCATGAATCTAGTGTAAATTTCCCGAATGCTCTCATTAGGCTCCATTTAAAGAGTTCATTTTCTCTAGTAAAGCTTAACAATATAAAGTTGTTAACTTCACTTGTTTACTTATAGGTTACTTTTAAAAGTTTTCAAATCTCGTAAGCCATTTTAAAATTCTTTACCTAGTAAACTCTAAATGTTCAATGGCATAAAAGAATGAATTCATTGCTTTTGCATTATAACTATGCCTTTTCTTTTATTTATCATCCAACTCACTAATATGTTTTGAAATAACCTCTCTATCTGAATCTATCTTAGTGGGTCTAGTGTATCCACTCTTAACAATATCCTATAATTCAATATCTATAGATTAAAGAAAAGTTTTCAATCTCACCTTCAAATAAGCATAATTTTTAACTTAAAAAAGGAGCCCTATTTAAGAAAATACCCTAATATAATATAGAGTTTAGACATTTTCAAGTCCATACAACATCCAAGGAGTCCATAGCTTTGATTTGATGTAGAAAAATTGCTACATCAATACTACTTTGACATACACATTAAATGCAATAATATATTGTTATTATTAAAACAAATAATCCATAGGTGATTAAAGACCTTTGGGTTAACAATATCAATATATCATCAAAAAATACTAAAACAAACCTTCTCTAATAAGGCTCTAATTTGTTGTTCATTAAGGCTTGAAATGTGGCCGGTGTATTAGTCAAGCCAAAAACAATTATCTTAAATTTATAGTGCCCATTATGAGTCATCATTTTTTTTTTCTTTTCTATATCCTCTTTACACATTCTCACTTGATAATATCTCAATCTTGACTCTAGCTTTGAAAAAAACTTCAAACCATGTAATTTATACATTAATGCATGTATTAAAGGAATAGGGAATTTTATTCTTAATAGTCAAGTTGTTCAATTACTTGTAATCCACACAAAACCTCCAAGTGTTATCCTTCTTCTTAACTAAGAGCACAAGAGAGGAAAATGGGATGCAACTATGTTTAATGACCCTATATTGTAACATTTCCTTAACTAATTTCTCTATCTTTTCCTTGTTCATGGATTATTGTAAGGTTTAATATTAACTAGTTTGGCTCTTGATATTAGTGGTATCCTTTGATCCAACTTCTAAGCTGGGGGAATGTTTTTTGGTTTTGTAAATACATATTTATATTCCTCTAGAAATTCCCTTACTTTTGGATTTTTCTCTGCCTATCTTGACTCTTCCATCACCTCCATATAAAATAATTGTCCTATAAAGCCATATGTTACTTTCTTCAGACTCTTGTGATCATCTATAGTTTAGCTTATTTAGTAATTCCTTTTAGTTCAAACATTCTTCCATTATTTTTGAATGATAGTTTCATCTTGATTAAGTCAAACAAAATTAGATAGTAAATTCTCATCCAATCTACTCCCTACACCATCTTACAACCTTCTAATTTCAACAATGTTAAATATCTTTGAAATTCATATCCCTGCATGAACTATATTAACTTGGAACAATAACCATTGCACCTCATCACACTTTTGTTATCTACTAATACTACTAATGTAGTAGTCTTTTCAATAATTGTCTTGATTTCTTTAATGATTTATACATCAATAAAACTATTTGAACTGCCACTATTAATCAAGATTATAATGCTCCTTGTAAACCTCCGACCTAAAAATTGGTAAATCAGTATTAAATAGGGTAATGCTTAATTGAAAAATGATGAATGAGGAAAAATAATATGATTTAGAATGAACATTCCCAGTAAATTCAATTAAATTCTAAATGAGATAAAGTAATAAATTAGTACGTGAAATGTCAACCTAATAACAAATCGTGCAAATTCCTCAATCGGGTAAAATAATTATATAAAGGAGAAATTTTATTAATTAGGGCTAAAATATTTATACAATAATGATAACAATATAGTGGGATTCTATTTAAAATAATGTATGATTTTTCACGTGTGAAAAACAATGATTACTAATTAAGCCTCGTGTACAATCACACAATTTTGATCGAAAATGGCAAAAACTTCTAGGAATATTTTATGATGATTATGGATGGAAGTCCTCAAGTAATCAGTAGAAATCATGATGATTTAAGTAAATAAATAGTACATAAAATTTGGATTTTGGCATAAAATTATCAATTGTTTGGTTTTACAATATTAAGCATACTCTCAATTCGACTGTTGGATTGAGCTGAAATTTTACGAGGAATCTCTTGACATATTTTTCTTATATCTAGGTTAAAAGTTTAGGTCAATTAGAGTTTAATAAGACCTTGAGAGAGTACTGATGGTCAAAAAAAAATACGAAAGATGATATATAGACTAAGCAATGACGTATTTGTAAATAAAAAATACGAGTCTAGTAGTGCCAAGAGGAGGAGAGAGCTCAAAATACTCCTTCATTCATCTTTTTTCTTGATTTCTTCACCAAAACACTTGTTGAGTGAATGGATTAAGGACCTAAAAAGAGAAGATTAGTCAAAAAATTTGTACCAAAAGTAGTGTGATAGGAAAAGCAATGAGGTTAGAGTCTAGAGAGAGAACCAAGCTCTTGTTGGAGGAAGAAGAAGATGTGAGAAAATATTTTCAAATAAACTCACATATTATGTTCAAATTTCATGGGTAAGTTGATTTCTATGTTGTATTGTCTTTTTTTTTCTTGTGTTGTGGATGGGAGGATGAAAACTCCCAATATACATGTCTAGGGTTCATGTATAAAATTTAGGGAAATGTTTGTTTTTGTGGATTTTGGGGTTGTTTGATGATAATGACTTGAATAAAAACAAATAGAAGGAACAAATATGGTTGGAACTTATGGGGTTTTAGTGGTTTAGGGCCAACCATATGAAGGAAAAAGAAAGAGATTAAGATATATTCTAAATTTGTGATTTTGGTGGTGAGAAACTAATATGGAAGCTTGATATCTTATGCTAAATCAAAATTATTGCTAAGAAATAAGAGTTGAAGGGATGGAAGATAAGAAATTGGCTAAACCTAGTGAAAATATAAGGTCATTCAATAAGTAAATAAAAGGAGTTGAAATTGAATAAGCTTTAAACCGAGTATGAAAAATGTATATTCTTATATGGGATAAAAAAAGATAATTAGGGAATTTTAGGAAAAAATGTGATATGTGAAAATGTTATAAACCTAATGGTCTTATAAGTGGGATTGAGTATGGATGAATGAGATGATAGAAATGGAACTAATAAAAAGAGATAAGTTAGAAAAATTGAACAATTTGGGCCAACCATAGAGGAGGTCTTAGGGAATTGAATTAATTAATGATAATCCTTATGAATTGTGATTAGTTGTATGTATTATTGATGTGATGATGCTTGGAAGGGTAGTGACTAATATTATCCATTGAATTATAATTATTAGTATACTTTCAAGTAAGGGTAATCTGTAGGAAAAGTGGAAATTGGATTCCATATTTGGGTTACATATACGATGTTTATAGTAATTACTTCCTTTTTTTTTTTATCAAATGTAAGAATATATATATATAGATCAAAAGTAACCATGCTGTAAAAACAGCAATTACAAAGAAATTATATACAAATAAGAACAACAAAAGGAGCAAGCACCTAAGGAAACAATTAAAAATTACAACCAAAAAGCACTCCAGAGCAACCACCTAATTAATAGGAAAAAAAAGCGCCAAGAATGGGCAAAACAAAATTACACACTACCAACCAAAAATAGTAACAACCCATCATCAGTGCACCCATGCAGAGACGTAGAGACCATGCAGAAACATGCACGCCCATGCCAGAACCTGAAATACCAAGGAGCTCATTTCAACTAACAACACCGTAGGCTAAATGATTCTTTTCATGAAAATACAAGATTGTGTAAAACAAGATCTGGAATTTCCTGAAGATAACCTCAACTGATTTAGCAGTATTGTTAAAGATTTGCCTGTTTCTTTCTTCTCAAATCAAATACACTAGTATAACAAGTAAGACTCTTCTTATTCTCGGTTGCAACCCTTTTTTGTTGTTGTGGAGGCCTTGAATGGCCCTATTTAAGGTAGACATTCTACTCTGAATGTTAAGCTAGGATCTAGCCTTACCCCAAAGAGAAGACGACCAGACATAACTGAAGAAAAGATGCGTATAAGATTCATCAGCATTCTGATATAGGGGCTATAGGGGATCAGAGGAGATGAACTGGAGTCTATCCCTTGTTCTTAGCATGCCTAACATCGCCAGCCATAGGGAGAAGCTGTTACTTTTTATGTGTAAGTGGTTGAACCTAAAATGTTGGTAAAATTAGGAACCAAATAGTCATGGAATTTTATTAAACTTTCAGTAGTGTATTGTAGGAATTAAATAGCACATGAGGGTTGTCATCACAGCCTTGTATAGTTGAAAAATGGTCTTTCTAACAGCCCAAATGAAGCAAAATAATGGTTGTTACAACAATAAAAAAAAAAAAAGTGTGCAAATTGGGCTATTATGGTAACCAAATTATGAGTTAGTTAAGGGTTGTTACATTGGTAAAAAATTGAGCGACTTTGGGCTAATTTGAACAATGTTGTCGTGACGTGCACAATGTCGCGCGACGGAGTTGCTTCCTAGAAATTAAAGAAGTTTTGAGTTTAATCATAAAGTTATGATTATGGGTTTCAGGAGTCACCATCTAGTATTATGGTCACTAGGAAACCTAATGGTTTGTGAGAGTTTGGGTAAGGAAACTAGTTGTGCAAAGAAAAGACGTATCACCCTTAGTAGACCCTACCTAAGGTAAGCTGCATTGCTTGTCGATTGTTTTTCTAGGTCACGGTTCTATCTGTTGGTCTCATCTAAGGTTCAAGGTATATCTCCTTTCATAAAAAATTCTCTACCTTATTGGATTAAGTCCTAACTGTCCTAAGGTCCATATTTAACATCACATTTATTTCTTAGATATAGTTAGTTCTTAACGTTATGAATAAAAAACTAATCATTATGGATTTTTTGGTATTTTGGTCAAACCCTAATGGATAATCATAATCCGGTTACAATATCCTTTTTTGCATTTAAAACATGACAAAAATGTGATTTTATCCTTTTTTGGAAATATTCATGAAAAAACCTTTAGGATTTGGTCGTATACACTAAAACAAAACTTTTTTTTCTTGAAAATAAAGAATTTTTTATTTTTTATTTTTTATTTTTTATTTTTATCATTATTTGGGCTAGACCCAACCCGAGGCCCAATTCTAGCCCGGTTGGATTGGGTTGGGCTGACTGTAAGCAATATGGGCTGGGATGAAATGGGTCCAGCTTAGCTTATATCTAATGGCGAAAGCCAATAGTTGCAAGACGTGAATTAATTCATGTCCTGCATGTAGGCATGGAAATGCAGGTGGGGGAGGGACAAAGAAGCTTACCTGGGCTGGATGAGTTGTTGTTGGTGGCTCATGGTATAGTTGTTGGTAGAGAAGCTGGTTGCGAAAAGGCTATTTTGAAGTGGTCGGCGTTGCTAGAAGAAGAGTTTGGGCGTCAGTGAGATTATCCTTATTGCTAGTGAGAAGATGAAGTTGCAAGGGTTTTGGGATGCTATTGATCACGACGTAGAGGTTGAAGCTGTTGGGATTCATGGCAGAGAAGACGATTGTAGCGGCGATAGAGAAAAAAAATAAATAGTGTTAAAAATTCAAAAAAAGATGTTTTTTTCCTCTCATTTTGCACCTTTTTCTCTTGCTCCTCAATGCCCAAAATCCACTTCTATTTATAAGGGGAAAAGAGAGACATCTTGTCTTCAGTGAGGATCAAACTTGACCCTTCATTTAATCGTAAGGATCTTAACCATTGGTTCAAAATCATCATCATGAGCTACTAAATTTGGCTGCTAAAGGCCGATCAGGTTAGCCTCTTTAGAGCGACGTTGTGATAATTGTAGGGAAAATCAGCTGGCAAGAATTACTTTGGAGTGTAGTATAATGCTAAGCCATTAGAATGGTGTATGGTCTGTCTAGTTTGGTGGAGAGACGAAGCATTGAATGCTCTGGAAAGTAGTCACCCGAGCAGCCTTTTTGGTATGAAAGGTTGAAGATGATGAATAGTAGCTAGACAATAAGTAGTCTGGCATCTTTCTTTTTTTGTTTTTGTATTGGTCAAAACATCGTTTTGTTCCAAAACAAACTGTTTTGGTCAAAACGCATCATTTCATTTCAGTGAAACAACACCATTTTGATTTTCTTATGGTTTTAATTACGTATTTGATTAAAGTTTAAATTCATCCTTTATATTTTGATTTCTTGTAATTATATCCCTAATTGAACTTGAACTTTTAATTTTTTACGATTTTAACCTTGCCGAACTCCAATACCAACCTTGAATTTCAATGTCTTTTTCTTTTTTATCCTTGGTTTTAGATTTATACAAATTGACCCTAAAAATTTTAATTTACTTCAATTTCACCCTATTTTCAAACGAATTAAGTCCCAAACTTATTTTTTTATCAATTAAGTCCCTAATAAAAATAATTTGACCTATTAAAAGTATAATTAAGTCCTTGCACCTAAATAAATCTTTTAATTGACCGAAATTAATTCTTAAACATAATTAAACTTTTAATTTGACCAATGATTAATAAAATTGGCTTATTAAAAATCTAATTAATTCTCTGGGCTTAAATTCTTATGTAGATCTGTTCAATAATTATTTAATTTGACCTTGAGTGGCTATTTGGTATTGTGGCTGCGGGTGAGGTTCACCCGCAGCCACAATGTTTCCCGTTTGGTAACATTCCCACCATAATTTTTCAATTATGGGTCCCATCATTAACTGTGGTGCAACCACAGGTTACAAGAAGCAGCTCTCGACTGCTTCTTGTAATGGGAAAATGGATGAACAGTGGAGCATGGCTCAACTGTTCATCCATTTTCTTCTAACAGTGGAGCCATGCTCCACTGTTCACGTGAACAGTGGAGCATGGCTATACTGTTCATCTATATTTTCTTCGAACAATGTTCATCTATTTTCTTTTATGAATAGTGAAACTGGTCCGATTCAAAGCTAAAAATGTATTGAACTGGGTCCGATCCAACAAAATATATATATATATTTTTTTTAATTGTGTTTTATTCAAAAAATTAGTGTTAAACATTATTCAATGACTACATAAATTAGACAGAGATCGCTTGATGACGCCGCATTTACAGAATTTGATCGTAATCTCAATTTCATACGTGATGGAATTGTAGGTAGTTTAATGGAACAATAAAAAATATTTTAAATAAAATATTATTTATTTCATGATGTAATAACAATAGTTAAATCTACAATATTTAAATTAAGAATCATTAATATTAATATATATATATATATATTTAAATTATTTTATAACCTCAATTTCAAAAGCATTCTTAACCAAACACTTTAAACTACTTTTTGTTCAACCTCAATTTCAACCACAGTTTTAACCAAACACTTATTTTTTTAAAACCAACCTTAATTAAAAGTACTTTTTATAAAACAACTTTTTTCAAACCACAACCATAAAAGCTACCACAATACCAAACACGCTCTGAATCTCCATTGTCTCTTTAGTCTTGGTTTACAATGGGGTATGATTAGGCTTATAATTCCATCCAAAATTTCAACTTGATTCTTCTATATATATGAAACCTTCTTCAGCCTATTTTTGCCAAGTTGCCAGTCTTCTTGTTATTATTTCTTTTATTTTTATTTTGAAAGTAAAAAGATAAATTTAGGGAAGAACCCAAAAATGGGTTATGACAAATATAATGTTTAATTATGGGCTGTTATGACAACCAAGAATGTATAAGTTTTGGGCTATTTCGACAACCTAAAAGTGCTCATACAAGGGTTGTTATGACGATTGTTAAAGTTTATATTTGGGGATTGTTATGATTAATGTGCATGATTGTGGGCTACTATGGTAGTTATGAACGTGTGTATATGTGAACCATAATGAAAATCATGAGTTGTATGCGAGTGTGGGAAACTACGACTGAAAAAATACATGTGTGTATGGTAGGTTGTTAAGAGAAAATGATTGTCAAATGATTAGTACTTAAAAGTGCATTTTGTATCAAGGTTTTACATCATCATTTTGTACTTAAAGTATCAATAACTTCTTAATTAGAGCATGTTTTATAATAACATGTCTAATAACATAAGATACCTTTAATTTATGGTAAATGTTAATCTTAAATGCATGCATATCACATAAATTAAAGAATTGATTGATGAGTTTAACTACTGAAATTGAGAAGACAAATAGAGGGCTAAGCTTAGAAAAGAGATACTGGTTCAGTCCAAACTGGAACACCATTCAGTTATTGGATCATAATTAGAGCTGTAGAACTTGGATTTAGGTTTGGTTTATATGGATAGAAAGCTATCTGTTCAAATTTTGATGTTAGCAATGACGTTTGTTGCAGACAAGAAGATAAGGATTGTTACCAAGTCAAGAGGTGGCCACCCACTCAACAATTAGTCATCAAATCAATAGTTCTGAATTTTGTCCTATAAAAGGAGGTATTTGCCATGTATTTAGGCATCTTGGTGTTCAGATCAAGATCACTCTCTTTCTTTGTATTTTGTAATGTTCAGGTTTTATTTTATGTTATATCAATCTCTTGTTTATGCTTTCCATTTCCTTTCCTTTACTTAGTTAACTTATATCTTATTTATGTTCTTATCTTGTTTATTTATGTTTCTCTTTTTCATTATGTTTAGTTAAGTTTATTATGTCAAGGTGAAAAGGTTACACTAATGGTATAAGAATAAGTATAGTGTAAACTCAACATGAACTTTAATGTTTGATACTAACATGTTTTGTATTTGTTATCTTATTCGCTCTTAATACTTTGCTTGTTAAATGGTTAATCTAGATTTATATTGTATAACCCTTGGTACAACAAATACTTGATCCTTTCATAACCAACTGTATGGTATAACCGACACCTGTGTTATGAAAGGAACTTGATTTGTTGTTAAGATAAATTAACATCATGAATACCTGACAACATTTATAAGTATTAACATTATTCGAATAAGATAACTAATGTAATTATATTAACTATAATCCGATTAGAACCTCCTTTGTGTGTGGTTTCCAGTTGAGCAATAAAAAGAGTTTATACTATACTTATTTGAAATACCATTAGTGGATCCTCTAACCTTGACAATTGTTTTATCCTTCTTTAATCCTTACATCAATATCCCACAAAATTCTCATAAACTTTTTGTTTTATTAAATATATATATTATTTATAATTTATATAGTTCACCTCCCTGTGGTTCGACTACGGTCTTGCCGGGTTATTTATTACTTTGACACTCATACACTTGGGAGAAGATATCAATCTTTTGGTCATGTCAAGTTTTTGGCGCCGTTGACGGGGAGGTAAATTCCTGTATAAATTATAAAATTTATTTTATTTTCTCTTTTCACTTTTCTTATATCTAACTTTTGTTTCTTTTGTTTTGTTTCCTTTTGTTTTGTTTTCTTCTTCCTTTTATTCTATTTCTACACATGCATGAGAGTTTGGTCACGTACATTAAGTGGTAGACTTTGTAGGAAATCCTCTTCATTTTCAGAAAACATGGCCGCATAGGATAATCGGTCGTTTCATAATGAAAATAATGAAAATAATCATGTTAGAATAATTAGAGACTACACGAATCTAACAAGAACAAGTGCACGATCATGTATAGTTTTCCCTCCTCATGCATCTCACTTCAATTTTAAGCTAGACATTATTCAACTTTTACCTTCTTTTCATGGATTAGATCTAGAAAATCCATACTTGTACTTGAGAGAATTTGAAGAAGTTTGTAACACTTATAATAACTCAAATTATAGCATAAACACCATTAGATTAAAGCTTTTTCCTTTTTCTTTAAAAGATAAAGCTAAAACATGGCTACTAAATTTGAGATCAGGATCCATTCGTGCTTGGGATGAAATGCAACAATAGTTTTTTAAAGAAGTTTTTCCCTTCTTATAGAACAAACTATTTCAAAAGACAAATCACCACATTCACTTAAAAGCCAGGAGAAACATTTTACCAGTGTTGGGACAGGTATAAAGACTTGCTTAATACTTGTCCTCATCATGGTTTTGAAACATGGAGATTGGTTTCATATTTTTATGAAAGGTTAACTCCTAAAGATAGGAAAATGGTGGAATTGATGTGCAATGAAATTTTTTAAGATAAAGACCCTGATGAAGCAATAGAGTACCTAGACTCGTTAGCTGAAAATGCTCAAAATTAGGACACTACAGGTACTTATGAGGCACCGAGTAAAACTTAATCCCATACATCTAGTGGAGGTTTATACAACCTTAGGGAAAATCATGACCTCCAAGCCAAATTTGCATCTTTAGCTAGAAAAGTCGAGGCACTTGAATTTAAAAAGAGTGGTCAATTAAAATTTGTTCAAGACATTGTGTCAAATCTGTGAAACGAATGAACATATAACAAATGGTTGTCCAACTTTGCCTTCTTTCAAGGAATGTCTCCATGAACAAGTCAATGTTTTAAATAGTTTCCGAAGGCCAAATCATAACCCATACTCGCAAACATATAACCCTGGTTGGAGAGATCATCCAAATTTTAGTTCAAAGAGTAGTAACAATAATACACAAACTTCACAACCACCATTTCAAGCACAACATAATTTTCAAAATTCTCATGGATATGCACCTCCTTATGTCCCCCTTCTAGAAGAAATCTTGAGAAACATTGCATGCATTCATTGAAAAGCAAGAGACAATCAACACTCAACTTTCTCAAACCATGACAGATTTTAAAGATACTCTTGCAAAATTCACATCAGCTCTCAGTTTTCAGGAGAAAGGTAATTTCTCATCTCAACAACAGTAAAATCTCAAAGGGCAATATAATTCAAGTGCAAGCAGCTCCGGAAGCCAACATATGGATCAAGTCCAATCAGTCATTACTCTCCACAGTGGTAAGGTTATTGAAAAACTCATTCTTGAACCTTGTGAGAAAGATGATGAGTCAATCTTTGAGAGTAAGGAAGGGGTTAAACCTGAACAATTCAAAGAAAAGACTGATTCCCTACTAGTTCTTCTATTTCCTCATGCCATGACCAAACAAAAGGAAGTCAATCACGATTTTGAAATCTTTGAAACTTTTAAATAGAAAGAAATCGAGGACAAGAAAGGCACCAAAAATGTTGATACGGTTCTTTTATCAAGATTGATAATAGATTCGACATTCGACATCACACCAATCGATGATTACTTTCCTGATGAATCTTTACTTTCTCCTAGTTCAATGCCTTGGTTTGCTAAAAATATCATTTTTCTTGCTTCAGGATTTTTGTCAACTCACTAGAGTACCGAAGACAAAAGAAAGTTTTTGAACAAAGTGAAGAACTTTTATTGGGATAACCTTTACTTATTCAAATATTGTCCTGATCAAATATTTCAAAGATATATTTCGAACAATGAGGTAAGTAGTGTTATTAAATTTTGTGATTCTAAGGCATGCGGGGGTCATTTCTCATCAAAGAAGACGACTGTAAAAATCTTACAATGTGGATTTTATTGGCCCACCATGTTCAAAGACAAACATGTGTTCTGCAAAGTATGTGAAAATTGTCAAAAGTCAGGATTTATTTCAAAACAGAAAGAGTATGTAGATAATCTTCTATTGATTTTTAGGACATATCCTAGTGGCAATGTGCATTGGGCATTTCATGACTTATGATCCCATTTTCATGAAGAACATGCTCGGCGTAGTCTTGAGAATCTAACTATAAAAGACCCTGTTTGCTAGTTTTTAAGAAAATTGGATGGGAAACCTATCATCGACCCATAAAGGGCGTTTAAGCCGTTCTTAAACGTAAAACCAAGGGAAGATGTGAGCCACAAACACAACTACTATTTAAGCCTTAGTTTGTAAGAACGTGTGTCTTTTGGTTTTATTAATAGCATAATATTTGTGTTTTGTCATTTCTTATATTTGTTTAAGTGTGTTTCAGGTTTGTCAATGTTTGTTGTTTCAGGTGATGTCTTCTATATTCTATCTTTCTGCCTTAAGACATTGAGGATATCGTCTTGTTTCGGTTGAGAGGAAAGGGTAGTAGTTGACAAAAAAGAAACTAACTAACTAACTAACTGCTTTTATTTTTAATAAAACCATTTGACAAAACTGTTATTACTAGGATAGCAGAGTAAGGGATAATTTTATTGACTCTTGAAACGCATCTTAGTAAACATTTTCCAATGGTTATTTGCAATATTCATAACAAGGTCTATCACATACTTCTCATAAAATATTTAGATTTATAAACTGTCACATTATTATCACTTGATTCTGCTCATATACTTATTTAACAAGTATTTATAAATCATCATTTTCACACACACATTTTAACACATGCTTATGGGTTGCACATTGGATCATTACATTAATCATGTTCTTTTGTTAAAGGTAACAACCAAGAGAAAGGGATAATATATAATTTGCAAAAAACAAAAAAACAAAAAAAAATGATAATAAATGTAATTAAATAAATAAATAAAAATGTAGATAAGTTTGGTTTCGTAGCCTCCCTAACCTATGCAATTAAGCCTGAAGGGGTATTTTAACACCTTATACTCTAAAATCAACTGACTTGGGAGCTATTGGCCCAATGCTTGTTACATGAGTTGAGGAGAAAGCTTAAGGGAATCAAACATTGCACTATTTACATTTTAGTATCTACAACCCGAGTTATTAAGCTCGAAGGGGTGTCTCAACACTAAATGTCCTAAGACCAACTGGTATGGGAGTCATTTGCTTAAAGCTCACTACATGGCTTCAAAATACATTGTGATATAAATTATTACTTAAAAAAAAAAAGATAATCATCCCAACCTAAGGAAGTTAACCTTAAACACTAGAACAAAATTTTATTTTCTTCCAAGTAAAGCCTCATAACTATGTGTTAATATATTGAGCACAAAAGGAATGTTTATTAATATCTTGGTAAAGAGGTATTGAGCATACATATAAATCGAATGAGAGTTTGTTTATCTGAATAGATTAATGGAAGTTGAATGATGACTGTCTTGCTTTGTAGAACTTGCAAATTGTTTTTCTATCTTAACACTTTGATTACTAGGGACTAGTAATAAGCTAGTTGGGGGGGTGTAATTAGTACTTAAAAGTGCATTTTTATCAAGGTTTTACATCATCATTTTGCACTTGAAGTATCAATAACTCCTTAACTAGAGCATGTTTTATAATAACATATCTAATAATATAAGATACCTTTAATTTATGGTAAATTTTAATCTTAAATGCAGGCCTATCACATAAATCAAAAAATTGATTGATGAGTTTAACTACTGAAATTAAGAAGACAAAGAGAGGGCTAAGCTTAGAAAAGAGATGCTGGTTCAGTCCAAACTAGAACACCATTCGGTTATTGGATCATAACTGAAGTTGTAGAACTTGGATTTAGGTCTCGTTTATATGGATAGAAAGCTAAGACATAGGCCTAAAATGTTCATGAAGAGTCCAAGATTCAAAAGGACCGTTTTCAAGTTCAAATTGTAGTAACAACAGAGAAGTCAGAATCTATCCTGCAGCCTAGACACTGTTAAGTGTTCAGCCTATATCTCGAATTCTAGAAGTTCAAATGACCTCATTCTTGTTTTTTTAGAAAGTTGAGATAATTTCCCAGAACTTGCATGCGGACTATCTGTTCAAATTCTGATGTTAGCAATGACATTTGTTGCAAACAAAAAGATAAGGATTGTTACCAAGTCAAGAGGTGGCCACCCAATCAACAATTAGTCATCAATTCAATAGTTCCGAATTTTGGCCTATAAAAGGAAACATTTGCCATGTATTTAGGCATCTTGGTGTTCAGATCAAGATCACTCTCTTTCTTTGTATTTTATAAAGTTCAAGTGTTATTTTATGTTATATCAATCTCTTGTTTATGCTTTCCATTTCCTTTCCTTTACTTAGTTAACTTATATCTTATTTATGTTCTTATCTTGTTTATTTATGTTTCTCTTTTTCATTATATTTAGTTAAGTTTATTATGTCAAGGTGAAAAGGTTACACTAATGGTGTAAGAATAAGTATAGTGTAAACTCAACATGGACTTTAATGTTTGATACTAACATGTAATCATATTAACTATAATCCGATTGGAACCTCCTTTGTGTGTGGTTTCCAATTGAGTAATAAAAAGAGTTTATACTATACTAATTTGAAAAACCATTAATGGATCCTCTAACCTTGACAATTGTTTTATCATTGTTTAATCTTTACATCAATATCCCATAAAATTCTCATAAATTCTTTGTTTTATTATATATATATATTATTTGTAATTTATATAGTTCACCTCCCTATGGTTCGACCCCGGTCTTGCCGGGTTATTTATTACTTCAACACTTCTACACTTAGGAGATGACATTAATCTTTTGGTCGTGTCACCAATCATGAAAATTAAAACCTATATTGTGGTATGAAGAAATAGTTAAATTACATTGTATATTGTGTTTTGATATTAAATTAATATGCCTTGAATAATGAATTGAGGGAGTTATGACAAAATGATGAGTTTTGTTAGAAAAGGTTAAATTGTTAATTTAGTCAATTATGGAGAAATTGGAAAAGTTGATTTTTATTGTTGAATTTAATTGCGTTGAGAATTATGTTCAAATGATAGGTATAAGATGAATGAAATTTGTTGATGAAAAATTAAGTCATTTGGACATTGAAATTTGTCATTGGGACATTGAAATTTGTTGATGAAAAATTATGCCATTTGAACATTGAAATTCGTTAATGAAAAATCAAGTCATTTAGATATTGACATATTGTATGGACATTAAGATGAATTATAAAAATGAATAAATAAACATTTGAATGATAAGGGTTATAGTAAGGACATGGATAATATAAAGGAATATCTGTGTTTGAGTGTTGGATTGAATTGTGAAAAAAAAAGGAAAATTCTATGTTAAAACCCTAAATTGGTCAGGTAAATATTAATTATTTGGTTTTGATGTATTAAATATGAAATTATAAATTAGACATGTAAAAGTCTTAAGTAAAACCTAACTTGATGGCATGGATATTGACTTAAGGATTGAAATATTAATTGATATTTGAAATATGATTGAATATTAATTGGAATTTGAAATGAATAGAAATCTCTATGGTTGAATTTGTGATTGGTGGCGTTAATATTTATAAATAGATTAACTATGTGTATATGATAGTCAAATGAGGTATTGAATTTATATCATTAGGGTGTGTAGGAAGCACATCCGGAAAAGAACATAATGTTATAGGAGAAGTGGACTAGGAGTTTAAGATAAGGTTCGCCCCTTTGCTTCTTTAATTGCTTAATTTTTTGTAATGATAAGATGCAATAAAAATATATGTATTTTTACTACAGTGTATTATGTGAATATTGCCTACAGGCATGAGAAAAATTGTTATGTGAATATTGTCTACGGGCATAAGAAATATTATTATTATTATTATGTGAATATTGCTTATGAGCATAAGAAATATCGTTGGGTGAATATTTTTGTGCGAATATTACCTATGAATAGGAAAAATATTGTTAGGTGAATATGCCTACGAGGTTGGAAATTAGTGTTTGTGTGTGTGTGTGTGTGTGACTTCTAATCGACTACAACAAAGAACATCCTTATATAAAAAAAGAAATTGCCTAGTCGAGTAAAGCTAGTGGTGTCAATGTAATTGATTGACATGATATTTAATTTACTAGTTATTATGAGTAAAGCTAGTGGTGTCAATATAATTGACTACTAAGATATTTAATTGACTAACCATCTTGAGTGGAGCTAGTGGCATCAATGAAATTGACTTTTGGGGTATTTAATTGAGTAGTTGTCCTAGATGGAGCTAGTGCATTAATGTAATTGACTATCGAGATGTATAATTGGCCAACTGTCCTTGGTAAAGTTAATGGCATCACTATAATTGATTGCTGAGATATTTAATTGATTATCTATTATGAGTGGAGCTAGTGACGTCAATGTAATTGAATGCTAGAATCTTTAACTAACTAGTTGTCTTGAGTAGAGCTAGTGACATCAATGTAATTGACTGTCAGAATATTTAATTGACTAGCTATCCACGATGGAGCTACTGATGTCAATGTAATTGATTGTTGAAATATTTAATTGACTAGCCGTCCTAAATGAAGCTAGTGGCGTCAGTCATCCTGAGTGGAGCTGGTGGCATCAATGTAATTGACTACTGTGATATTTGATTGACTAGTTGTCCTGAGCGGAGCTAGTGGCGTCTATGTAATTGATTACTGGGATATTTAATTGATTAGTTGTCCTTAGTGGAGCAAGTGATGTCGATGTAATTGACCATTGTGAGATTGACTAAGTTGCTCGGAGTGGAGCTAGTGGCTTCTATGTGACTAATTTGTTAAGTTATTAATGGATTATTAGATGGAATCGAATAATTAAGCAATATAATAAAAAAATTTATTATGTTAAAGTATTAATTGTAGATTAATGAAATAAAAATAGAGGAGTATAAGTTATGTTATACTAATTTTTAATTCTTTTCTTGATTAGTGATGTAATGGTAAAGGTCTAGGAAGGTAAGACCATGAAATTGTTTGGAATATTTGTGGATTGTTGATGTCGACATTTAGGATTGTTTAATTTTTAGAGGAGACTTTGTCAAAATTTTGATAGAATATTAAATAACTAAAATGAGAGTAACATGTAATCACGAATGATGGATTATGAAAGAAAAAAAAATATTTAGGGTTTCAATGATTCATGACTAGTGATGTATCTAAAACATATTTTAAAAGTTGAGGTTGTTACATGAAACTACACGTGTGATAATGATGTTGGAGTTTTGTGATAAAGTTTCATCCTATTAGAAGTTTTCATTTGAAAATAATAAGTTGAGGTAAAGTATAGGCCTTTAATCTTTCTAAAAAGGAGTAAAAAATAATATAAAGGATAATAGCATGGTTTATGTGAAAAGAAAATGAAACAATGAAACATGAGTGTTTAGTTAAAATAAATTCAATATTCAAAAAGCTTAAAAGGTGTAAACATGTTTGTGAAACAAAACAAAGTGACATAAATATGTATTGTGAATTAAAATAATGGTGTAAACCATAGATGGTTGTGATATATATATTCACACACACACGATTGAAAACATTAAGTGTGGTTAAGGAAACGAATCATAGTATGAATCAAACAAATTGTGAATAAGGATGATAATTTAACCAAAACTTGATGGATACCAACTTGAATTTACCTAAATGGATATAAATTTTTTTTGCCCGTTTAGGTTCAAGTAATACCCGAAGTGAAAAAGTCATGTTCGGGTAGGGTATGGATATTGTCATGCCTGATTTGAAACTTTGCCCAAACTCAACCCGAACTATATACATAACCTTAAAGTTTAAAAAAATTACACTTGTACCTAGTTATATATTTAAAGAAAAAATTAGTGTTACTCACGTACCCTCTCTAACAGACTAGAGAGCCTTCCTCGTCTCACTTCTTTTTTCTTGCTCTCTTATCTAATCTATAGCTAGCAGTAGACATTTCGGCAGCAAAAAACAACACCAGTAGTAGGTTGGCTTATTCTTTATTACATATTGTAACAATGAAATACAAAATATTTTCTTATACGAACTCATTGATCATATGGTCACGTAACCCACATGCAAGAAAGACAAATCCTTAAAAGTCAAATTATCAAGTTTGATAGGAGTGCAACATATAAATTACCTGAACCAAAACACCATCACTATTGAAATATGAACCCCCACCAAATGATTAGTGAATCATGAACAAGAAGTAATGAAGAATGCCATAAAGTTAGTTATAATTTGATAAGTATGATTGTTCTTTGTTTATTCAAAGAGAAAAGTGTTGCATCATGCAAAACATAAGTTTATTCTAAACATCATGGCTGAAAGCTAAAAACCTAAGTACAATCTAAATAACCCTATTTATAATAGGTGGAAAACATCCTAAACAATTCTGAAAAAATAATAATAAAAGAGTTATAAATAAAATAGAAAAAAGAATCCTAAATCAACTAAGAAATTAATATAAATCCAGCACAGTAGCTTCTAGACCTTATCATAAGGCCTTCCTGATGTTGGATTGATCTGAAATTTTAACAAGATATAAAACAAGGCCTCTAAAAATATCTGGTAAAATTTCAACCTGATTTGATGATTGAATAAAACATTATACAATAGAAAAACTCAGCCTAATAATCCTTGTAAGAAAAAGATTTTGGAACATTGAAGGAATCCTTATTATACTTGGAAACTATATTGCCGTCAATTAAAGATCCTTGAAGAATTAGAATGAGTTCTAAAATTAGATACCGAATGGCCTTTCATTATTAGGAAAAGAATCCTCTTTAAATTGGAAGTCTATAAGTCAAAAGACAATAAATAACAAAATCTATATTGCATCTTCTAACCTCCATTTCCAACTCCCTTACCCAAGTCTCCTCTTGTATCTATTAACTTCTCCATAATACCTTCACCAGGGGAACTCTCTTGTTTCGCAGTTTCCTTTCACTTTGATCAATAATCCATCAAAACTTGTGGCAAGATTAAGAAGGATCCAATTTGGCCTTTTGAAGCAATGATATATGAAACACATCATATGTCCTAGACAAATGAAGGGGTAATGCTAACCAATATGCAACTAGCCTAATTCTCTTTTTAGTCTCAAAGGAGTTGATTTATTTAGGTGATAGTTTTCCCTTCTTTCCAAAACAGATGGTGTTCTTGGAGGCCATGACTTTTAAGAATACTTGGTAACTTATGTTGAACTCTAATGGTCTCCTCTAATTAACAACATACCTTTTATGTCTATCTTGAGCTTCCTTCATCCTTTATCTAATTTCCTTCACTTTTTTTTACCCACTTCATCCCAACATAGTAGAGGACGACATTTCCTCCTATATAATGCCTTAAATAGAGCTATAGCTATGGTGATCTGATATATATTATTGTATGTAAATTCCACCAACGATAAAAAAATCTTCATAGTTTCCCACAAATTCCATCTCACAACATCTCAACATGTAATACCCTGCACTTTCTCATGTGTTTTTACTTAATTTCAATGATCGAGTACATAGAAATTTAGGTAATATTTTTTCTATTTATAAGGAAAGTCCCCACAACCTTTTAATAGTTTTATAAATGTACATAATTTATTACAACTCTTGTTAAAATTACATGCAAATTAACTTTTTATAAATTTTTTGTTCTAAAAATACAAATATTCTTTCTATATAATACTGGGTAGCTTAGTGAACCTAAGAAATAGATATCCACAAAGAAATTTACCTGTGACATACACAATTTTTTTTAAAAAAATCGCATTAAACATTTACATCATCCAAGTTACTAACATTTAACACATATGATCAAAACGAATTTCATAAATTTATTTTTAAGAACGTTGATCTTATATCAATTTCCAACATCTTACATTTTTTATTATTCCCTAATGAATTTTCTTCCCATCATTTTATTCATCACATTATCATCCTTGCATCATGATAATTGTTTCATTCGTAATCTAGTTTAACTCATCACTGTACAATTTATTGCTCACAACTTTAAAATTGATCGGTCTCATTCAAACATCTTCATACAATGTTTCTTTTTACATCGAGGTTATTTCATAACTATTTATATTTCATGAATATATTCCATTTATACTAATATTATTATTTCACAACTCATGGAATTTAATATGATCTTTTCATCTCTCAACCACCATGACTTATTTTCTCAACACATATAATTCATATGATCTTTTCATCTCTCAACCACCTTTAATACATATCGTAACTTATTGTGTAATCATGTCTATTTCACATCGCTATTTAATTAACAACATATTTAATTCATGTAACCTTTTTACTTCCCTAACATTTATTACATTATGATACATCATACTTCAATCCATATAACACCTTTGTTATATTGAGAAATTTCCTTGATTCAGTATTCATTCCAATTATTTCATGTCCACTTCTATTATTTATACATTACCACATAACCTTCCATTACTTTTATACTTACACGACGTTCTCAAATCATCTTTCTTTTATGTTAAACTTTGTTGATATGGCTAATTTAATATCCAATCATTAAACTTTTAAAACAATCAAACTTATATACACCTTGCTCCATTACATGTTATTGTTTTTCTTAATTGGTCAACCAAATAAACTCTTAATGACTTTATATGACAACCCCAACCATTTGGTTATAATTTTGTGTAACTCCCTTTTAAAATAATTTAACATACACTTTATTAAAATTGTGGTGGATTATTCCTTGTATTTGGACTCTACCAAGTTATCGACATCTTCATCAATATCTCAATCCAATAATATAATCATGTTCCAATTTACAACATTTATATCACAATATAGTAATATAGATATCAGCTTAGGGACTCTAGTGCGAGTGAAATCAGACAAATAAGTTATTTTTCTATATTAGAACGTAGTACATCCCTGTGAGAATTAAAACTTATTCCTGATCATTCAACTCATTAGATGGATTTTGATAACAATTATAAGCTCATCACTTTCAACCCATGTATATTTCATGCAAATACTTTACCTTATAAGATAGGTTTAATATCCTAGTAGTTAGACAAACTAATGTCACTAGCCTATTACCGGGCACTAGACCCATTACTGGGTAATCTAGTTCCACCACCCATTACTTAGCACTAGCCCTATTACTAGGTAATCTAGTTTCATCGCCCATTACTAGGCATTAGACCCATTACTGGGTAATCTAGTTCCACCACCCATTACTTAGCACTAGCCCTATTACCAGGTAATCTAGTTTCATCGCCCATTACTAGGCATGAGACCCATTATTGGGTAATCTAGTTCCACCGCCCCTTACCAGTCACTAGCCTTATTACTAAGTAACTAGTTTTGTAACACCCTGTGCAACAACCACAATTAATTTACACAACATTCCATGTTTACATATTTTATTTAGATATATACACATTTTCTGGATACAAAATTACATTACAAAACAAAAATTTTGTTTCTTCCATTTACATCATTTGATTAAAAAAAAAAACAAATACATGATCTATTACTCGGTGCGATGCTATGAGGTACATGGAAATTTATTTAATACCAAATACAATCAACATTACTCATAATGATTATTTACTATTATCTCTTCTATATATTTACCACATCAATTACAAAATAGTTAATTTCTTATTTTACCTTTAACCTTACAAATCAATATAATTAAGACAATTTAAGGACATATAAATGTCCTCTCTAGCCTAAATCATATTTGTTCCATTACTAAATTAACTAGTTTCTCATATTGTCCATTTACCAGGACACTATTCTCATTAATCAGGGTAACTAGTTTCACCGATTGCCCATTAACTAGGGTACTAGTCCCTTTAACTAGGGTAAATAGTTTCTCAAATAATTATTTGAACATATTAGGTCTTAATATCAACATTTATATACATTCACACTTTCAACACCATAAATTTAACATATGCGTGTATTCTTTCAACCATAATGTTATTGTCCAACAACCAAAAAAGACATCTTCACCAATAAGAAAGATAAACCAAAAGAGGAAAAATAATATGATTATCGATCTTGATGATTTTCTAAATTGAGCATGCATTAGAAGAATAAATTGATGTCCTTTCGTGTAAAAATGCATGCACTAAAAATGTAATGGCATCTTTGTTTTTGATTCAATAACTAGATGAGCAAAATACAATAGAAGAGGATGATATATTGGAAATTCCTTTTAACATGGAGATGAGAAACCATGATGACATCATATCCATCAATATGGTTTTTTCTCTTCCCTATTCATTTTGAGGAAAAACCTAGATAATTTCCTTATCTTGACTCGGACTATAAATAAAGTGTAAATGAAAGTGTAGAAATTATCATGATTGTTTAGTCAAATCCTATGGTCAATCAAATCCTAGGTATGGTGTTTTCTAAGCCAGTAATGGTTATAAGTCAATGCTTTAAACCTCTATACATCATTGATAACTCAATTACATACCAATATAATTTTTTTGGTTAATAATAGTGCAACATTCAACATTATACATATAACCTTGATCAGGATAATTAGTCATGCCAAGGTTGAGATTATTCTATCTGAAATTCTTATATTAGAATTTACAAGAGGCATAAGAGATATTGTAGGAATCTTGCAAGTGGGTTCATAGTAAGGTCCATACATGGCACTAATACTATAATCGAGTCTTATTATAAATATGAGTGAGAGCCTAAAGGGTCACATGTATAATAGGAATTGAATGTTAATGTAATACCAATGATTGATTACTTAGATTCCTAATGAAACTAAGACTCTCTTAAAAGTTCTCATGAGATTAGGACTCTATACTAGTTCTAATAAGGTTAAGATTAGGAATCTGATCATGACTAGGAGTCTAGTTTTATCCATGAAACTATAATCCTAATAAGATTAGGGTGTGTTCCAAGATTTCTATTTTGACTAAACCTTTTTAAAATATTCCAATTGTAAATAGGAATTGACATATGGTACATAGGTTGGACTTTTTGGAATAATATTGTAGTTAGGTTTCTAGGCCATGAAAGCCTACATGTTAGGCATGAGGATTTTCTATCCATATAAACTTATAAAGTCCACATAACATCTTTGGTTCATCATCATCCATGCAAGCTTAAGAGCCTATATTAAGTTGGAAAAACAAGCCCAAAAGGTTGAATTTTCTCATAATTCTAGCATAACTAGGATTAAACCTATTATCTATCTTATATTTTGGGGCATATCCTGATTAGCACCAAACACAATCTAAGTTGATTGTACTAAAACTAAAAAAAAAAGAGTTAAAATACCACATTTTAATGATTTTTAAAGTATAAGAAACCAAAACTCTAAGTAGAGAGAGCAATGAAAAAACCAAAAAATGTTTACAGCTTTTTTCTTTTCATTTTTTTTCTTATAAAACAAGATTTATCAACTTTTTCAATATTTTATGTGTGATAATAATTATTAGAGGATGATTAGCATAAAATTTAAAATAAATTTTCCCTAATAAAAAATAGTTTTGTTTTGGGGTTTGATATCCATTCCTACATGGACCACCACTAGAAATTGAATAATTGGATGACTTGTAGGTTTAATACAACCAAACCTAAAGGGATTTCTTCTTATGAAATTGCTTCTATTTTGAGAACAAGGTATTTTTCATTCTATTAGATAAGTTTTGATTGATATTGAATCAAATGGATCATTTTTTAGAAATTATAATTATAGTTTTTATTGTGCCTATGCCTTGATGACTTATAGTGGTAACAATTATTTTATTCTAAACCTATAGATATTCAAATCTAATTAAATGTATTTAAGAGTTAATTAATTTTGTTAATTTGTCAATTTCAATCATGGAATGGTGTTTTCAAAGTGTTTGGAAAGCTCTAGTTTAATTTACCTAAATTATGATTCTTAATTAGGATTTGAGTTTATCTTTGCATAAAATAAGAGTTAAGATTTGTAATCATATGAAGGATGATGGAGGTACTATAAGATGTATTCAACCTAGTATAAACTTTTAACTAGGCAATTTAAGCATATAGAAGTCCCTACTTTTAGTCCATTAATCTCCTTCATGGCTCAAGAAAATTAGTCCTAGAATAATTTAAAGTAAATAAATAAATAATGACACATTAGGTACCCTAATATGTTACCCCAAATATAAATCACAATCCCAAATAAAATAGGATAAATAAATTAGAAAGCTTAATTTATCACCAATTCAATAAATTTATTGATTTATATTTGAAGATCAAGTACAATATCTGACAATATGTTATAATCACTTAAATATTAGAAAGGCATACATGTTTTGACTTAACTTTTTAGTGATTGATTTCTCTATATAATTATTATCCATTTATCAAGAATATTTCTTTTAGGTATTGTAATATGAAATGTGTTTTATCTATTAAATCATGTTTGTTCTTGATTCTTTAAATAAGATTTGAAACTCTTTTTAAATATCATCCATATTGCGTAAGGATTTCACAATAAATACTATTTAAGAGTAGATAAAAATATTTTTTCTAATATATTAGGATGATGAATCCTCTCTTGATCTCTCAAATACCTTTATATAGTTCATTATATATTCAGTATATGCTGGTTTGTTACCCTTGATTATGATAATGTGTTGTCAGGATTAATTCATAACATTCTCTTTATAAGATTGTTGCGATGTCGCAGTCACACAAATTAATTACCCTAGCTTCAAACACAACACACAAGATAGTATAGAGCAAGTAAAGGGTCGATCCCACGAGGAAGTTCAAGTCAGATTTTTATGTTAGATGATATGCAATTTGGGGGGGTTTAGACGTTATCTAGGCTAAAGCAAAAGAAAACAGAAAACTATCAAACAAAATTTAATAAAATCAAAAAATTATCAAGAGAACAAACCTTGGTCACAAGCACACATCCACCTACAGAAATCAGAACTGATCATGGAAACGAAACATCAATTTATATTCTGAATATTTATCTCTTCTTAATATTGGTTAGTTAACAGATCCGCCATATAACTAACCCTAACCATTAAACAACCAAAGTGTCCGCACTAGTAATTTAATTTAATGGCAGCCTTAAGAACTAGATAAGTTGATTAATCAAGAAAACATAACTGTCTGTAGTCTATGTTTGATTTGATTGAATGTTTTCCCTAAGATTAATAACGTAGATCCGCCACAATTATTAAACTCAGTTGCTTCACAAGTTCATATACCACAACTCCGGTTTTGATAACAAACTTAGCAATAAATTGTCTACAATAATAACTTAGAGTCTACTCTAGCAATTAAAATAAACAATCATAGGAAAAATAAGCATAGGAGAACAAACATATTCATCATATAAACTGAAAATAAAAGGTAAAATAAATCTCACAGTTCTTGAAATCCGAAGGTTTCCGTGTCCTTGCAACCAAGAAAAAGTGTTTAGCCTTGTATGTTTGTTGAAAAACTAATCAAAAAGAAGAAAGAATGCATAATTTAGGGTTTCTTAGAGGAAGGGGATGTTTTTCTCTTCTTGGCTGGTTGTCCCCCTTCTCTTCTCTCATTCTTTTTATATCTTAGGAAACCCTAGGTCTCTATTTTACAAAATAGTCCTCCATTAAGTAGATTGTTTACATTTAAGTACTTTAATAACTATTTTCCTAAAAAAGAAGAAATAGCCTTGCATGAAATCTTCAAGTTTTGACTTAGAAGAGCTAAATTACTGAAATAAAAACTTGGATATCGGTTTAGATGCTTTGGAACGTAATATGGAC
>Ga0325404_1000253_pt1 | contig 52743 bp, 28 predicted proteins | sample PopdelMetagenome_18_FD_205664 | JGI IMG/M metagenome (GOLD analysis project Ga0325404, IMG submission 205664) | Populus deltoides microbial communities from Bellville, Georgia, United States - Xylem-Control-R1 | ecosystem: Host-associated > Plants > Phyllosphere > Stem > Wood/Secondary xylem...
AAAAAAAAACTAAAAAAAGCAGTAAAGCAAAAGTTTTTTTTTTTTGGTGTAGAAACAAGCAAGCAATGTGAAAACAGACAAAACATGAATTTAATTTGTCAGTCTTTGAAGGGGGCTTTACCGTCTTAAGCTTGACAACATCATCTTTGGTGGGTATGTCACGTGATCCACACACCCTCAAGACCTCCTCACGTGCTTGAACCTGCCAATGTGGGTGCATTGCGAGTAGGACTGTTGTCCACGTCAGCAAGTTGGATGTGGTCTGTTTGCCCGCAAAGAAAAAGCTCTTGCACTCTTCAACAATGTCATGTACGGTTACATCTTTAGATGAATTTGAGGCTTGAATCATTAGTCCTAACAAATCCTTAGGACCATGACGATGTGTTTCGTTGATAATGCTCGAGCCCTCTCTTCTCCTTTCTACAAGCTTCATCAACGATCTCCTGATTTCTTTGTCCAGTTTCCACGAATTCACGTTTCTTTTTGTTGGAAAGAACCTGAAAAACAAGAAATTATAATTCATCTGATCTTGTAAATGTTAATAAGAAAAGAAATTGAAGATGTTCACGGTACGTTAATTAATTGCCACCTGTAGCCAGGGATCAGAACTCTTTGGAATGCCACGGCAGCAAGGACCATTTGCTGTGCTTGTAATCGAAAAATGGCCTTTCCATCTTCGTAGCTACTACCAAATGCTGTTCTCGTAATGACTTCTTCTGTTAGGGTTTGGAACCATTCAGAAACTTCAATTTCTACCTCGTCGGAATTTGACACTGTCGACCATTGCTCCAGCATATCCGTTACGCTCTTTGCCACCACCGGAACTAGCAACTGTGTATATTGAAAAATAAATAAATGTATGAGATTACCTCCTCCTTCTTCTTCCCCCCCCTGAGCCAATTAATACAAAAGCTACTTTTAATCTTAGATTAACTTTGAACTTACTTTGAGATTCTCCATGTGGAATGTGGGTGCTATAATTTTCCTATGGTGAGCCCATTTTTCTCCTTTGAGGCTAAGCAGTCCATCACCTTCGAGCTGTTTAACAAGAGGGTGAGCCTCGATCTTCTCATAAAATTCAGACTTGGAAGTAAAGATTTCTCGAATGAGGTCTGGGTCGGACACGGTGAGTCGAACCGTCGGTCCGAACCACACTAGAAACGTTGCACCTGCCAACAACACCAGAATATGCAATTCAAACTGCGTTGCCATGTAAGTACGTTGCAAGGGTGTCAAGCCAGAGAGGTTAATATTTGGACCTAAAATAAACCAGTCAAGTGGTAAAATAGGAGTAATTAAGGGAAGAGAGATGGCGTTTGCACCAGTCAAGTAAGTAGCAAGTATCAAAGATGTTAAAAGAGGAATGGGAAGGAAACTTGATAATCATTAGTTCAGAGAGCAAATACAAAAGAAATGAAGCAAGAAGAAGACAACAGAAACTAATCTGCTTGCTAGCACCTACAGCTTCATTACAATGAACAGGAAACAAGCTCCCAATAAAACAAAAGAAGTGGACACCGAGTCGCAAATGATGGTTCCAGAACAAATTAAGAATTAATCTTTTGGAGAAGAATACATATGCACAAGAAAAGAAAAGTCATAAAAAAATAATTTTAATAAAAAATGATAATCTGGCTTAGAGCTCTCGAAAGAGAGAAAGATAAAAAGAAAACAAGAGGTGCAACAGTCCAAAACTCGGAACTTCAACATCAAGCATCCAAGCACAGAAAAAGGCTGAAAAGTTGTAAAAGAAGTACCTGAACTCAGAAAACAAGAAAGAAGAAGATTTTTTTTTTTTTTTTGTTAAAAGTCCCAAATTCTGGAGGATGGATCACAAGCCAAGCTGAAAAAACACATCATAACAGAAGCACCCACCACCCACAGCTTTATTGATATTTTCAAGACAAACTCTTATGAACATGTGCTTTGACAGAGATGTTTCAAAAACCACATTTGTTACATAAGTCATTGGTTCCAAAACAACTGTGCGCCTTATTGATCACCAAGCACAATCACAACAAGTGGTAAAAACTGCACAAAAACTCCTGGTTCATGATCAAGTACACGAAAGAGACAAATTATGTAGTCATCTTAAGATGTTGAAGTACCGTAGATTTTCTTCCAGTGATGGTAAAAAGAGAGAACTCTAGGAAGTATGTTGTGAGAGAAAGGCATGGGTTGAGAAGAGGCCTTTAACATCATTTCCACAAGCTCCTTCACATTACCAATGAAGAAACGATAAGGGGGTCCTCTGATTCCTTGCTTGGCAAAATGGTGTTCAATTCTTCGAGGTCTCCACCAAAGTAACACCGCAATCTTTAACAACAAAACTAATGCCAAGAAAGAGATGGCAAGCAGCTTAATAAGCCAGTGGTAAGACAACAACAGCTCCACCATGTTAAAACAGAGAGAGAGAGAGACAGGGTGGGGGGGGAGGGGAGCGCTTTCTTTCTTCTCCAATTCGTAAGAGTGGAGCAGCCTTTTCTGTTTTCGCTTCTTATCTTCTCCTCTCTCTCTCTCTCTCTCTCTCTCTCACACCGGGTCTGTGTGGTGTTTTTTTTTTTTTTTTCTTCGCTTATGTAGGCTGGTTTTTTTTACTTGCTAGCTAGTGTGTGCTGGCATTTCAGTACTATTTCTTTATTTTTTTTTCACGAGAGAGAAAGACAGGCTAACTAGCAAGGCCAACGGCGTAGGGGCCGCCATTGGAATTCTAAGGGTCAACGAGCACCAAGGGTTTTTTTTTTTTAAGAAACAATAATTTATTAACATTAATAGTATAATGTTGTGTGGCAAAATCTTCTAATTATCAATTTTATACTGTATAATCAACATTACACAATCGTACTCTTTTATTCATTCATTTTTAAAAGAGGTCATACGTTAGTATTAAATTGTGAATTATTTATCCCTATTTGTATGTATTTGTTTTTAAGCTCTCTTTTTTAGGGTTTTTTTTTTAATGGAATAAAATGCAATACTTTTTTTTATTATTATTAATGTGGGTGTCCGAGCTAGCTTGCGTGCACCTCGACTAATCCCATGTGCCCTAAAGTTAACGACCATATAAGTCTTCAATAGTCTTGAGATTTATGAGACCTGAACTAGTGATTTTTAAAATACAAACCCATATAAAATACAAAACTTATTTTCTCTCGTCATTGCTAAAAGATGTCTTCAATTAGCAAAACAGAAGTCTTGGTATGAGAATAGTAATTTGTTAAAGATTTACACATGTAAGATGGACATTTTGTTCACGGGTATTTTTTGACTAATTTTTATGCATTGAGATCATTAAATTCACTTCTCTAGTTTGACTATGATCATAAAATTTATAAGAATTATATTTTTGTCTAAGATTTAAATTCTTATGGTGAATGAGGAAGCATATCTTTTTTACCCATCAAGTAAATCCCCTCACGTAGAGAAAAAAAAGGACAATTTTAATACAAATTCTCACCGTATTAACAAGATCTCCATCTTAACTCCATTAATCCATTAATATATATTTTTTGTTAATATTAAAATATTGCACCAACATTCTCCTTTTTATTTTTGTAATTAAAATTAGTTAAGAGAGTTTAGTATTTAAACAAAAATTGTACATCAAAAAGAGATGCTTTTCGGTAAACCTTAAATAGGGAGACACTAACCTTTAAAGTAGTGGTTTCTAAATGGTCTAAAAGGAGCTAGAGTGTATAGACCTTGATGAAAACTTACGAGAAAAAGATAATAAATATCAATAACTTGCATAGATACATTATCAACATAATAAAGTAGAGTGTGGGAATGAAGAACTCAAATAAAATAATTTCTTCAAGTTCAAAGCTCCATTTGAAATCATAAATTCATCAATAATGTTCTTGCGAGGATAGTTAAATTATTTTATAGCCACTTCTTTTTGGGTTCAATAGCAAATTATAGTGTCAAGCTCACTTTTAACTAAGGTGTATTCCCATGCCTTCTCTTTATCTTCTACAATAGTGACAACACTAACACAATCTCGAAGAATAAATAATACAAGAGTAATATTTACAGGTTTAACTCACTAAAATCTTGTGAGTGTATGAGATTTTTATTTATTGTTCGCCCCCCCGGCCGCCTCTCTTTTTAATTCTACACTTCTTCATCTTTCTATACCACTCCTTTTGCATACCTTGGCTCATCATGTATATCTATATGTAAATAAAAAATTGTTAATCGGAGATAATGCTCAAAGTAAGGAATTAACCATTCTAGATAATCTTCCTAAATAAAGAAGTAGTTACCATAGATAGTTCATTTAAATGAGGAATTATTTATTGTAGATAATCTTTATTGCATACAAAATCATTTCTTAGAAAGAATCTTCATTAAATAAGGATTGAACGAGAAAATTAGGATTTTTTACATAAAATCATCTACTGATCAATTTTATGCTATCACACATAATTTTCAATTCGATTATTAGATCCTCTTAGAATTTTATGAGGAGTCTCATGGCATATTATTCTATCTAGGATTAAAATTTCAATTCAATCAGATTTCTAAAAAGGCATTCTGACAGTACAAACTATTAAGAAAAGAAACTTAGTGAAAGAATCATGAATAAATGGAAAATGAAAGTCCCTTTAAAAGGAAACAACTAGCCATGGGTGGAAGAAACGCTTTCAAACTTCTTCCTTCCTTGCATTTTCCTTTATAAAAACATATAAAGTTAAGTTTTAAGTTGGTTAAATTGGTTATTAAACTCCATCAAAGTGAGTTTAATGAGAGATTAGGAATGAGAAAGTAAGGATTTAAAGAGAGAAAGTAATCAAATTAAAGGTTAAATAATGAGGGTCGGTAAAAACTCAACTGTGTACCTTTTGGGATCCATAATTTCACCTGGTAAGGTGTTCTAATCTTGCTTAAACAAGTTAGGATAGAAATTAATTAATTTTCTATCAAAAATAGCAAATTTTAAGTTAGAGTTCTTGGTTCATATTTGAGGGAAATGATGAGTGGGTTAAAATTAAGTTATTTGACATATAGTAGGTTGTTCTAAATGTGAAATTATAAAACATTGAAGAAAAGACTCATGGCCTTTTGATAGTGTGTGGTAGGCCAACTGAGGAAGCTACGAGCGAATTGTGTAAATTATATAACTTTGTATGAATTATGTATGATTATGATGTATTATTATGATGGTATTGATATGGAATGAATTGATTTGCTTTATCATATTTTTTGTGATTTTGAAGTTGTGTTGAACTATAGTTTAAACTTGAAACTTCTCCTTGATTTGGCGTGGGTAAGTGACAATAAACATTCTTTTCAAGTTCTATTAATTTTTTACATAAGTTTCATGAATCGGTTGATTATAGGTTTGTGTTAGACCTAGGGTTTAGAAAATAATTGATATTAATGATGAGTTTAATGTGCGTAAAGTAGTTGTTTTGTGGTGGAAACATGCTAAAGTAGGTTGGATGATGTTGAAGTTAGAAAAGCATCCCTTGGTTTGTCAAGAGGGAGGTTCAGTTAAGCTAGCAATTTAGGATGGAAATTGGATTGTGTATTATTGCTTACTTGAAAATGATTATTTATCATATAATTAAACATGTGAGATGAATTTTGAACAAGGAATTGAAAAATAAAAACCCAAGGTTCTTTGGGTGAAGGTTTCAGTCATAATACACAGAAAAAGGTTTAGGATGTTATTAATTGAATTTATAAACTTAAAGTGTGTTTTAGATGAGAAAGAAAAATGAAAGAGAAAATGCAAAAGCAAATGGCTTGAAGGTTTTAGTCATTTTAGAAAAATGGTAGGAAAAGACTGTTTGAGTGGATCGTTGCCTTGAATTATATGGAAACAAATACCTTGAAAATTTAAATGTTAATCTTTGTTTAAAAATACATGATAAAAATAAAAGGAAGGATAAAAGTCGTCATATTAAGTGAAACCATAGTTTTGAAACCTGGCTTGGCCTGGTGGGTTGATCTGGGATCCGGTCGACTCGGAGCTAGAACCGGGTCGGGTTGAAGAAAAAATAGGGGAAGGAAAAACCAGGTGTGACCCAACTGACTCGAAGGGTTAACCCGACAAGACTCGATAAAAACTCAATTTCAATCTGTTGACTTTTTTTTTTATTTTACTAAAACGATGTCGTTTTGATTTAAAAAAAAAGAATTGACCCGGGGACCCAGTCAAAACCCAGAACACAGGCCTTGGATCGGGCCGACCACCGGGCCAGGTCTAAAAACTATAAGTGAAACGCTTGACGGTCAATGTTATATAGTGATCTAACATATGTAAAAAGGATTGGGTCAAATGAGTTAAAGTGTTATATAAAAAAGACATATATATTAAGGTGGGGAGGGATTGGTTAAAATTGGGTATATGGATGTTAATTGGTATGTTTAAAAACATAGTGGTGCATTGTTATGTGAATAAATGGATATACTTTGAGTAAATGGTAAATTTAGATTTTGATAGATGATGAGAACATTGGAAAGTGCAGGTGTGTGTTGAGTCTTGTGAATTTATCTCGTTGTTAATTCATAAACATAAGTTAAATAAGGGCCACAATAAAGTTCTTAGGTTGATTTGATATGTTTATAATGGTTTGAAAAACCTATTGATATAGGGGAGACTATTGGAGCTGGTAGCGGGTTGGAGTAGCAGGACATTCTCAAGTTACAAGTACTTGGCTCTTAGAATCTTTAAATACTGCTTTGCATAAATGTTATTTTTTATAGTATTGTCTTTACGTGATAAATTAATCATGTCGTGAAAATCAAAATAATTCTTAGTGTAATATGCAATGGTTGTATTGGATGTGATGTAAAATATTAAAATACAATGGTCATATAATGTTTGTTATGAGAAGTAAAATTGTAATCCTAATGGAGATGATAAAGTAAGTAAGTAAGTTGAAGTGGAGAAGTGAGTCGATTTATAGAAATGAAATCTATGTATACATAATGAAATAAGATTATGAATCCGTAAAATAGAAATAGGACTTTGAAAATGTTCTATATGGTAGTCAAAATAAGTAATTTAGAAAGGAGATGTTATGTTGGTAATTGAGGTAGGTATTCAAAATTGAATGAGTATGGCTGGTATTCAAAACAAATGTTCGTTATGCAATGCTGTAATTTACGATTTGGATTCGAGATAGAGAAAGTTGTGCAAGTATATATGTATAAGGGTAATAGGTAAAGAATGGTGTGATTACGATGGGTTTTAAATTAAGGTAACTAAGCAAAAGGCATAAGGCATAAGGTGTTGTAGTGGGCAAGAATTCAGTTGAACAAGATTTAGTTTTAGGTATGTTGCCAAGAACATGTGATGAACTTGGTATGAAAGGTTAAGGAAGAAGATCTGACTAGCTGTCCTAAGTGGAGCTAGTGGCAACAAGATGACTGATTGTCAGAATATGTGATTGACTAAGTTTTTTTAGTAGAGTTAGTGGAATTAGTGGAATTAATGAAACTAATGGCTAAGATGTTTAAATAAACTAGCTATATTGAGTGTAGTTAGTGACATCTAAGTAACTAAATGTTGGGATACGAGATTGATTAGTTGTCCTGGGTGGGGCTAGTGACGTTAATATGATTGACTACCAGGATACTTAAATTGACTAGTTGTCCTAAATAGAGCTAGTAAAATCTGAGTGATTGAATGCTAGGATATGTGATTAACTAGTTGTCCTAAGTGAGGTTAATGGTATTAATGTAATTTATTTAGATACTTAATTTGACTAACTATCTAGAGTGGAACTAAAGGTGTCAGTTTTATTGACTTGTTGATGTTATTTGACTAATTTGCCATGAGGTGAGGGCTAAAAGCATTAGTGTTTACTGATGTTTGAAATTGTAAGGTTAGCCATATGTAAAGATGATGGATTAAGGAGTCCTTATCAAGGAAATACTCGGGATCAAGATTTTAGTATACTAAGGAAATGATGTGACATATTCTTAGGATTAGAAGAGGGAGGTCAAATTGTGATTAGAAAGAAAGTCATCTTGATAACACGATAAATAGATTGTTATTAATTAAATGCTTTTTGACAACGTAAAATGTCGAGATTGAAGGTTGTTTTGGCAACATATTGAAATCCATTTAAGAGCTGTTTTGAACAAAAACATGGTGTGTTTAGGAGGTTTTCTTGCAGTGTATTGAAGTATGTTTGAAGGCTATACTAGCAGGGAGTTTAGTGGTGATTGGTGATGTTTTTTTACAGCATGTGTAAACGCATTTCAAAGTTTTTTTGACAACATGTAAAGGGTGTACTTCAAAGTTGTTTTAATAACATGTTGGTGACATGTTTTAGAAATGTTAGACATCATGTAGGTAGGGCGTTATGATCTTTGTTTTTGATAATATGTATATAATGTAATTGGGGATTGTTTGACAACAAGTGTTGATATATGATTGGTGGCTGTTTTGATAGCACACTAGTGCATAATTGGTGGCGGTTATCATAGCGTGTTGGCATGCAATTAAAAATTGTTTTATAGACATCAATGTGCGATAAGAGTGGTTGTTAAGATGGTATAAAGTTACATGAAATTGTATATACACTCTAGAAGGATTCATGACAAATGTTCCAAGTAGGGACTCAACTTTACCTCCATATATCTATAACGGATAGTGTTATGAAACTACGTAAAAAAAAAAAGATAAGTTGGTGAGGTGTGGTTTAGAGAGATGAGCCTTCGAGATGGCTTCTCGTATATGACAAAGCCTCCGAAACAAGTTATGTGTCTACCTTATGATATAGGATGATGGATATATAGTATATAAGACCCTGAGTGAGGGTTATAAAGAATTAATTAAGGGTTAGAAATGAAAAATAAAATGTTTGTAGGTGTAAGGGTTACCATATGTGATGTATAATTTATGATATTGGTAATTAACTCATTTTAATTTGAGGTTTATGACATGAATTTTTTTGATTCATAATATGGAAGAATTAATATAAATATTATGTTTTACAAGGATCTATATGCACTCCCACAGGTTGATAGACTAGCTAACCATATGGCCAATGCTTAGATGAGATATCATAATACTAAAATGATTGTAATAAATATATTTTATGATTATATTGTATTACAATAAAAGGACTCAAAAGCATTAGTTGAATATGAACTTGTAAATTATTCATTTATAAAATTGATCTTTAATGTAAATCATGTTCTATAATTTGGCAGATTTTATTAATATTGCTATGTATATGATGTCAAAGTGATTGGTTGCTTGAAAGGCCTAAAGCCTAATATTAAGAATGAGATTGATGCGTTGTTGGATTCGTACATCCATTGGTTGATAAATAAATATTCTATATGAAAAGAAGAACTATTTTAGCGACTCAGATAGAGGAGACTTTGTTGATAACCTGTTAGGAATTAAGAGACATGAATTATAATTATATAATTGTGATAACGACTAGAAATGAGTTTATTAATGTGGTAAGATTATAACTAGATGGATAAAACATCAATAAGATTTATTGATGCTAAGTGTTTAAAAAAAATGGCCATGTGTTTCTTTGATATTCAAAGCTCAAAGTTTTCTTCAATATTATGGAAATTCAATGTATTATATTAAAGCTCTAACTATTTTAATAGATGTAAAAAAGGAACTTATCAAGCTTAACAAAATCTAGGGAAAATTGAAACTCATCGACCTCTTCATTAAGTATACATATGGTGTTTTAACTCATATTTTTTCCAATTGAGAGCTTAACCCTTCATACTTTATGTTTAACGATCCCTTATGATTGGTTGAAATTACCTGAAAAGGTGAGCTTTTATTTTCTTTTTATATGTCTATTTTCTCATTTTTAATTTTTACTACATTGTGTCTATGATATATGTATATTGTTCTCTTATGACTTTTTCTCTACTCTTGGATATAGGGTATAGGTTGACTCCAATAATCATCTCTTATTTTTTCAATGAGCAAATGCCCATCCCAGTTATGACTTTTGCAAGAGTCTTCAGGAGGATGTACTAGAACCTAAATCAATAGAAAATGTTGCCAAGTTTAAATTTAGAAAGTTTAGTAAGTCTTCTATGCTTGATCTAAAGAGCTAAAAAAGAAGGATATGGCCTTCTAAAATGTCTAATTCTTAACAATAAAGAATGATGAGAGTGATAAGAAAAAGTTGCATGTCAATTTCTTGATCATTTATTCTTTTTGGTTGGTAAGAGATGTAAATAATACAATTAATGATATGTTAGTAGAGATCAGAAGACTCTCTATCTACATACTTTGTGTTGCTAGTTACAACTTCATCATATGATTTTAGCTTCTTAACTTAAACTCTATAGGTTATTATCTTTATTGTTGTTTTTGTTGTGATCATTATTATCTTTTTTGTTTTGTCGAACTCATATTATATGTTCGAGTTACTAGCTTTGCATTTTACCTTAAAGCATGAGTTCTAATTGTAGCATTTCCAACATCAAAATGTCTAATCAAATTAATGCATAATTAGTCGTCCATTATCAATTATATATGAACCTTTATATCTATAATGAAAAACTGAAAAGCTCTAAAAGGGTTAAAATGAGTGTTTTTTATACCAAAATTTGAGATAAGAACATGTTAAACAATGCCAAAAGATTTTAAGAATAAGGAAATTTTTACGAAGAGCTTCTTAAGTTTTTTTTTTAGAGGCATGGTGTATGTTTTCTATAAGATGTTTCATTTAAATTGTTCTTAATATTCATAATTTGATTTCTCTTTCCTATCATTTGTTATTCCTGAGATGTTTTAGTGGATTTCTTAAATATTCTTAATTTTTTTGGCAAAGCATGATTGGTCATTAGAGGATATTTGGGAGTGTGGTTGTGGTTGCTTTTCAAAGTGCTTTTCACTTAGAAAAATGTGCCAATAATATTTTTTTATTTTTTAAAAATTATTTTTGAGATCAACGTACCAAAATGATTTGAAAATATCAAAAACATATTGCTTCAAAGCAAAAAAAAAAAATTCAAATTTTTTCGGAAGCACTTTTGAAAAGCATTCCTAAACAGACACTAAAACTTAAAAACATAGAGGTTCAAAAAATATAAGAGTATTGAAGGGGTTCCTAATGGACACGGTGAAGACCTTTATGAGAGAAGACTTAATTTATTTGTACTTGAAAAAATAAATCTAAAAAAATAAAAACCTTTATAAAGGATAAAGTTGATTAGGTATTTGCCATGGTAATATACAAACAAAAGATAATTTATATCAAGTGGTTATCTCATCTCTTTATACTTTTAATACCAAACTTTTCTCATTCAAGATGTCATTCACGATTGATCTATTTTCCCTCCTTTCATTTTAATTTTTTTCAATGACTTATTTATGTTTTTACTTGTTAGTTAACTTTTATAATTAACCATTGGTCTGATAAAAAGATTGAGGGATTATTGTAAGAAAGAAAGAGCAAACAAGAGTTAGTTAAAATATCGATGGTAAGTTCAATTGATACTTATATAAGCTATGAGCATATGATATTTTGGGATAGGTACAACAATGACATCAATCTTTTAATTATAAAATCAATATTTTTCTTCTTTTTTTCTCTTAGAGAATTAGAAATGATGAATCATATTGGCATTTATTCATTATGAACATAGTAGAAATTTTATTTTAGAGAACTATAAAAATATAAATTGGACAAAATTCTAACATGAGAAAATATAGATACTAAAATTGATGAAATTAGTTCTAAGGTTATGACTCTAACAACATAAAATGATTTATTCCCAATATTAAACAATTACAATATCTTAAACAAGTCAACTTATCCACCTATTTTTCTTTGTGAAATCGAGATGATCCTATAAGCTAAATCAATATTTTATTAACCATTTTTATAGAACAAATTTTAGTTGAACTTATTAGAGTGATCAAAAGTCTGGTGATATTGTTTACCTTACCCCGACCAACATTGTAAAAGACTAAGAAGTGGTGGTTACTGATCCTTTGGTGTTAGGATGGTGATGCTGCAGAGTTTTCTTCTAGTCAAAAGAAGAACCTCATTAGAGACCTTTATGAGTTAAAGGAAGAGGAAGAGAAAAAAGATAACGATTTTTTTATATATATATATTTTTTTTTTCTTTTATCAAAATTTTTAATTGTTTAATTGATTCATGATAATCTCTATTTATTTAAAATATGTTATTTTTGTTATATATTATCCTTGGCTTTTTTTATGCTGACCTTATGGCTTTATATGGTTAACAAAGTTAAAGCCAGGGAATTTCTAGTGCTAGTGAGGACTAAGGCTTGGTATGATCAACTTAGTTGAAGCTAAGGATATTTTTTTTATCTGTGCCATAATTTAGCATGGTTGAATTAGTAGAAGTTATGAACTTTTGTGCTTAGGAAGAATTGGGGCTTAATATGTCTACTTAGTCAGACGTTTGGTCTTTTATGCCTACTTAAGACTTGAGTTTAGCATGAATTTTAATTCCTTTTCATTTTAAACTTTGAACCATATTTGAAGTTTTTTTTTAAGTTGTGCTTGCAAGAAAATTAAAATTGAAATTCTAAAAAAAAAATATCTATTTTTAATAGTTTTATAAAAGATAAAATATCTTAGTATTTATAACTTGTAATCATAATATTTCTAGATTTACTTTTCCTATTACTCTACGAAAGCCTTTTATATTTGGTATGAGCTTACTTATATGTCCCACTGCTCTAAAACTTTGAGGCATTAGGTTGTTTTTTTTACATAGCACAAATTAACTAATCAATTTTTAAAATTAGTGATATTTTGGCAAATAACTTCTAATTGTATTTTGGCATTTGCTTTTTTTTTCCCCTTCTTATTTAGATCAAACTTATAGCTTGTTATTTGTTTCAAACACTTGTACTCTTTTTCTTGAGTTACATTTTTCTTTTAATATCAAAGCTTTCATCTTAAAGCTTAATGTGTTTTATTTTTCTCTAGTCCAATTCTTTAAGGTCAAATTGTATGCTTACAAGAATTCTAGCTACTCGTCAATTCAATACTATATTGTTTTAATTTTAATCTTTAAGACATGTTAGATTACCATATTGGTTTCTTTACCTACCTAATGAATTTTAGGTGGGAAGCTAATGTTATGTTATGTTTATCTTTAATCATTCTTAGTTTTTAAACTTTTTATTGTTAAATTGACTCATGTTATCTTTTATGAACACCATCAAAGAACTAAACCTATTGATGATACTTTTTCATATAAGGTGTTGAGTTTTCTATTCAATAATGTTGGCCTCTATATTTGTTTTAATACATTTCTTAAAATAAACAACGCTAACTATAAAGAAATTCCTTTATCTTAAGTGACAAGAAAGGCCTTAACACATTATGTTCATGATATGAAATGGATATGGCTTGGAAAGGTTTTAGAGAGTAATGGTAGATTGGTGGTGTAAATATCTAAATTTCTAACACTTTTTATATCTCCCACGCCATTTCAACACAATTTCTATTTATAGTAACATTAAAGTAACATTGTTCTAGGTAGTTTATTCACAAGCATTTTTCTTGTTAGATGATTGTCACAGAACCCCTTATGACCATTTTTCTTGACATAATATGCCTACTCTTTAGACAAGCAATAAACTTATGCCCATACAACCATCAACTTTATAATTTGTTGTCTTAAAGATCAATTTCCTTTCTTAATACCTATTAGCAAGTTGTTCCTTGTAATTAGTTGTCTTTAATTTGATTCATCTAACTAGGTCCTTGTTCTATAGTATAAACCCAAGTTTTTTGTATGATGCTTAATTTGACTAGTTTTTTATTATCCAAATTGTCTTTGTAACGGTAGAAGTTGCTAATTTTGCAAGAAATCCCCTTACTATTCTTTATTTAGGGAATCTTTTTTTTTTTAAAGAAACTCATCAAAGCATCATATCAAACCTTTTACTTTACTTAAGTATTTGATCCACTCTTTTCTGATCGCATGCTCTTTTGTCAAATGTTATATTTTCAATTAAAAATCATCGTAAGCTTGTACAGTCTTCAGTTCACCTCTCTAGTTAACTAGAGTTTAAGCATTAACATTTTATAGGCTACCTCAATATTTTACAATTTAAAATAAAATATTAGGGCCTAATGTATTATTGTTTTTTTTTGTTTTATTTAGGATTAAATATATCCAATTAGATTTTTATTTGATGATCAATTCATGTATAACTTTAATCAGTCTTTTAAAGAATCTTTTTGATCTTGGGTGGAATATATTTAATGGTAAGATCTATTGATCCCTGAGCTTTGATGGTTTGAAAAGATTTATATTAAATATCTAGTACTCTAAACATGATGAACTACTAAATGAGCTTTTAGAGGTGTTATATTTACCATACCTATATAGTAGGATGGTTGGTGAGCAGAATGATAATAAAAGCTTAAAAATAAGGTTTTATTTTCTAAATTATAGTAACAAGGTCAAGTCTAATTGTTTGATAAATTAGCATCTTTCATTATCTTATTTATATAATAACCAACCTTTATACCCATTTTTTTTTAATAATATTACATTAATGATCTTTCAAACACTACAAGATACAAACACAACTGTTTTTTTTTAAAATATTTTTTTTCCATTAATATAATATCAATCAACTAAGAACTGACAATCAAATAATTTTATCCCTTGAAGTTTTCTTGTCATCTATATTCCATTCAAGTTCCAAATTATCTCTAAGTATCATAATGAACGTTAGGCACTTTCCAATAGAAAACATCCTAAATCCATTCAAAGCAACCATTTTCTTTAATCTCATTTTTTTTATTTGAGGAGTTTGTCTATCCATGATGGCCTATGTTTTCTATATATTCTTCTTAATTCACCTTTTTGTCACTATAAATTCAATAAAATTTTATCAAAAACACTTAAATCCATATTTATTAGGATTTACATTTCTTTATTATTACAAAGACCTCTTATAAATTGATAAGATAAGACGCTCCTGTCATGATTTTTATTTATATATCATTAATATATATTTATAATGATATGCTAATTTTTTTCTCACAAATATGTTAGTGACCAACATTTATACTCTTAAAATGGACATAGTATAAATATAATACTAGGTCCTTTGGTTTGTCATAAAAAATATATATTTTTATTTGACTCAACAATAAAAATTTACTAGTATCTTATCCTAAACATTCATCAACTTGTCAATCCTCAATAAAGGTAAACTATTTTTGGGAAAAATTCATTCAAATTTATAAAGTCTACAAGCATTCATGATCTTCTAGTTTTCTTTTTAACCAATACCATATTTTTCAACCACTCCAAGTAATCTACTTTGATAAACTCAATTGTCAGGAAGGTATCAACCTTTGTCTTTTTTACTTTCATCATTCTACAAACCAATTTTTTTATATTTTTTTGTCAACATTATTTATTAATAATTAACTTACTAATGATTACCTTAGGGAGAACTTTATATATGTCCTTTAGTTTCTAAGTGAAACTTCAACATTATTTTTAAAGCATTTCCTTATTTCCTTTTTTATTCATCCATCCAAACAACCTTTTACGATAATACACTTACTTGAGTTCTTTCAAATCAAGACTAATTTATAAACTTCATTAATTGGGGTAGACTTCTTATAGTCTTTCTTCTTCTTTTATATCTAGAATTCTTACCATAACAATAATATTTTCTTTTAGATTTTTTTATTAGCTTTTCTTTGTAACCACATGGTCACTGCTTAACTTTCACATTCCTTAGAGGGTTGGAAAATTAACTACCTAGTAGTAGGGAAAGATTAACACTTAAAAAAGGTTGAGTAAAGGCAATTCATGAATAATTTATCTACCTTCATCTTTACATAATTCTATTAGCAATAAAACATGCAATAACCATCTATCAATTAATTCCTATATATTATTTTTCCCACCTCAAATCATCTCTCTCTTATGATTAAAAGAATATTAATTCTTCTCTTATTTAAAGGCATGTATTTAAACTCATACATTGGCTATAAGGCTAATCTAAATCGAGTATTAAATCTCCTTTTCTATGTTTCTTTTTTCTAAAACCACCTTTTTTATATGAACATTGATAGTTTTTTTCCTCTGACCTATCCTTTTGGGTTGATAAGTTTTCCTTTTATATCTTTTGTGTTATTGTCTTTATAAGTTCCTAGAGATTTATATAACTTTATTTCTTGTATGGTATCAATTAGTTTCATTATAAAGGCTTTCTAAATTCATCATTATTTATAATCTCTATTAGTGATGATATAATGGTAGAGGTTGTCACGTTTATTATCTTTTGTATTTTCTCATTGAACATCATTATGAACTATTTGAATAATTTTACTTTATTTTTTTAAACCTTATCCATATTATTAAAGTTTTTTTTTTTTATCATTTTAGACTTAGAAATGGCATTAAATAACAAGTTTAGGCTCTACCTTTGAATGTCAATGAAAATGCACTTTAATGTTTTAGGTAATGTATTTTATATAAAAGTTCTTTTAGATCTTAAGCGTTTTAGACAGCCATAAGCAATTTAGATAGCCATTAGGGTTGAAATCATATAATTTTAGTTTTGGTTAGCTTATATAATTTTAGTTTTAAGTTAATCTTATATGATCTATTTTTAATAATATCTTGAATTTTCTTATCAGTAAGTTTTACCATCTTCCCTTATAGTTTATCATCTTTATTTTCCCTTTTAGTCTCCTTTTATTTTTCTTTTCTTCATTCATTTTTTATACAAGTGACCTTTATGGATGTTTCTATGATTTTATTGCTATTTAATTACTTTATTATTTATGGTTGACTGTGACATCATAATGACATGAATGATAAACTCTAGAACTTGTCCAATAATGGACCAACTTGAGTTCATCTAAGGTGCTTTTTTTTATGCTTGACTTATAGTTTTTCATCCCTTTGATCCAATGGAATCAAGGATGGAAAAATATTATCGGAAAACATATCATCGGTGATTTATATTTGTCAGTCAATTCATCGATAATACATCTTACTTGGAAGGGACACCTTCTCTTTGAGTCGCCCTCGCGCTTAATGAGCTTGCGTTGAGAGAGGGTGCTAATGCCTAAGTGTCTAGTCACGGTTAGCACCTAACGGCTCATAGTCATCAGAAATGCTGTTAGAAGAACTAGTAGCGCTCTTGTCCATATTACTCTCTAATGATCTTCTCTTTATTATCTAAACAAATTAAGTATAAAAAAGTTAATAACAATATCATTATATCATATTTTTTAAAAAGAAAAATCGACAACACCTTCCCTATATAAGAGACTACCTAAAATTTATTACCTGTAAATACGCATCAATAAATAAAGCCACAAATCAGTTGATTTTATTTATAACTAATTTAATTTATAAGCATTTTAAAAATTCAATTAACATCTTAACATGCTAATATATTTTACAATTATTGCACATTATTGCTACCCAAATTCAATACATTCCATCACCATGTCAATCCATTTAAAACATAATAACATCATCTCAATTACCAAATTTACATAATTATATTATTTTTCATATTACCACACATAACCATAACATGTAATTTCTTTTAGAAATCCATATTTACTCATTTTTAACAAACCTAAACATGGCCAACATCATTAAAATACCAAAAATAAATACATATACTCAATCTCCCAACTTTTTCCAAATTTCCCAACATGGCCAGCCATAAAACAATTCAACTTCTGGTTTTTTATTTCCCTAATTTAACCCTATAACAAGTCATATACATCCCAAACAATAAACAAGATGCATAATTTAACATTCCCTCTGAATTTTCTCATAACCCCCCAAAATCACTAAGCATGGCCGACCTTAAAATTCAAAATTTTGTTTTCAATTTCTTTAATTCAAGCCTTAACCATGTTATCGAGTGTGTTTGACAGTGTGGTTGCGGTTGCTTTTCAAATAGCTTTTCGTGCTAAAATACATGCAAATGATGTTTTTTTATTTTTTAAAAATCATTTTTGACATCAGCACATTAAAATGATTTGAAAACACTACAAACATATTAATTTAAAGTTAATAAAAAATAAAAAATTTTAAATTTTATGAAAAGCGCTTTTGAAACGCAGAAACAAACAGAAAACTAACCAATATTCACTCAATTTCATTTTTCCAAACACATCCATACATAAACCCTAAATTCCTAAATTTAGGAATTTTTCATTTTCATAACAAAATAAGCAAAATAATGGACATAAATGTGAAATTCATCACTATTAACCCAAACCATAATACAATAATTTGTTTTTTTAAATGATTTCACTAAAAAACAAAACCCCAAAAAATTCACATTCAACCTAAATATTAGCAATAAAGAAAAGGAAAGAGCAAGTGGATGGGAGAGGGAAGATTTACCTAGCATGGAGGATGAAGGCTTCTCACTTGTCACTAGCATTGAGGATGGAGGGAGAGGTGAAGAGAGGGACAAAGGATGGGAAAAAATTGAGAGGAAGATAAGGAGATGAGAGATGGAGAGAAGAAATAGACAATAGTGAGAAGAAAAGAAGAAATTTTTATTAATTTTTAATGTTTGTTAGTTATATCATTAATTAACATTGAATTTTTTTTAGAACACCTAAAATTTCCCAAATCCCCCCAAAATTCTCCGATGAAATTTTGTTCCATCTGTGATCTATAATTTTCAGTGGCAAAGTTCTGTAATTGTTTTCCAACTCTCTAGAACTTTTTAAGGGACTTAGTCCGACGATAATTCCATTTGTAATTGTCAGTGAAAAAGTCCTGTAATTTTTTTTTGCAACTTTCTGGAACTCTCCGAGAGACTTAGTCTATTGGTAATTATTTATGTTGTATTTTATATTCCGTCGATAGTTCTATCAGTATAAAACAATAATTTTTTCCCCAATGTTTTTGTATTCCATATCTATACAACTTGTTAATGCAGGAAAATCACAACACAATAACACTAATTTTGTTCAATTATAACATCATAATAAAATCACAGCAGTCATCGTTCGAAGTTTTTATAAAAATAGTACATTAAAGTCAATTTAATTACACATTGATGTTTTACATATGAAATTAGTTCGATGTGGTAATATTGGCATATCATAGTTTCCATCATATTTGCGTCTGTAATATTGGCATGTTATATTTTCTAATGGAAATAATGAAGGAATACATGTTTTTTTTTTCTTTTTCATTCCTAGATTTCCACATGTAAATCTCTCGGTATTCAACGATAAAAACAACGACATCTTGTTCTATCGGTAATTATCACCATAATTTATCAACAATATATTTTTTTGACTGTATTTTTATTTTTATTTTATAATTTTCTATAAGTGCAAGACACATGGCCAATCTAATACCACCATTGCTGCCCTTTTTGGATTTACTAGTGATGCCAGGTTGGACCTTGGTGCTCTTCCTTTTTAGGTGAAAAGTACCTTGGTACTCCTGTCATTATAGACGATAACAACCGTTGTTTATGTGTGTAGATAAGTTATACATGGCTTTTCTTATAATGCGCGCGGTGTGCTCAATAATACTAATGATAATAAAACCATTTTGCAGAAGAAAAGTCAGACTAAGGGTTAGTTATGCCGAAGTCAACGTACTTCCCCAGAATAGAATAATATATAAAAGTATTAATAAGTGTGATAATAATAGCTTTTTAATATTTTGCAATGCCATCTTTTTTTCCTTTTTACGCGGGTGCTAGTATTTGGGCCCACCCTTTATTTACGCCACCAAGGAATCCACACCAAAATTCATATTTGGTTATGTTCTATTAGTAAATTAAAAAAGCGAGTTCTGATAAAAGAAACAATATTTTACTGTTTATTATGGAAATAAGTAAAGATGGAGGAGGAGGGAAGTGAAGGGAGGTTGATCTTTCAAAGTTGTCGGAAGAATCGTCTGGAGATCTAATTCTTAATGGAGGGAAAGGGGAGTGAAGGTGAAGTTTGCAACCTCCATTCTTCTGATCTAAAGTCTTACCCCTAATTCTAAAAAATTCAACATTATCGTCTGTCATTCATCCGCTAGCTCTTCTCCGGCTAAAAAAAATATTAATCACATATAATATTTATTACCTTCCCTTTTTTTCCCCCTGTGTTAAGAACTTTAGGGCTCCTTTCATCTTGCCATGGCTTTCAATGTTTGAAACTATCAACTCGAGGTCGTACGTAGTAGAAGGTTTGTTAGGGCTATATATCAACTCAAACTCAATTTGAGTCCTCCAGATGCTTCTATGATCGGTAGAGATTAGTAGAGACAAATTAAATGCTTCTCACATGCGAACCCTAAGCTCTAAACCGAGATCGGAAGGAGAATATTATTATTTTCCGAGGAACGTGAACTTTGAAGACCCCCATTTTGCGTGTTTGCAATCGTCATTTTCATTCATTTATAGAGCACTGCCCCACATGCACAGAGCATATCACTAGTAGTTATTCCTCAGAAATCAATTTATTTGCAGTTATTCCTCGGTGTCTTCTGCTACAGAGCATATCACTAGTTTAGGTCATTTCTTTTCTATATTTAAATAACTCGTTGATTTAATGCATAATATTTGAGTAATAAGAAAATATTTAGTTGACAATGAATTATAGTGATAAGAATATTATTTTTAGGAAGGAATAATAAAACTTAATTAGGAGTGGTTTTTTTACCTCGAGGACGGGAAGAATTAGCTCTTATTTAAATGCGCCAGTGAAAGGGATGTGTGTGTGGAGGGACCGCAAAGGAGCCTAACTTACTCCCTTGTTCCCGAAAAGAATATTTATTCGGCCGAGAGAGAGAGAGAGGAGGAGAGGGGCACAAAAGAGGTTGGTATTTTGGAATGTTGCTCTTAAATTTGAGCACATGGGAACAAGGCTGTCTATTTTAGGGTTTCTTCCTGTGCTCTAGGTAGGGAAATGTCCTCTGGCTGACCCAACAATGGAGTGCCCACGCCGAGGTTCCTTCCCAAATCTTGTCCTAATAAACCCAAGACATGCCGGGGCTACTGCCCCTCACGGGCCCTACATAATTAAAAACAATCTCAACGGTTACACAATGATATTACCGGAAAACTAGCATGCCAAACGCTGCCCAACAAAAGCGGAAAAGATGGTACAATTCACACTGGACCTGGAGGGTATATTTTAATTTATCACCTTACTCCTTTCTTTAGTAAATTAAGAGGTGATATACCGGTGCTGCTGTGGGTTTATAAAATAAATATATTTAATAGTATTATAATTGTGAATCAATACTTGATAAATAATCAAAATTAAATATATGATTGAACTAATATTTAATGACAAAAAAAAAAGTTGTATTGGTCATAAAACATTTAGAGGCTGAACAAAATGATTTGTAGCAATCCATAGTGTTTTGTGAGGAAAGATACAGTGCTTTCCCCACATGATTTAGCTTTTTTGTTAATAAAAAAATTTACAAAGCTAAATTCTCTACTAACTTAATATTAAAAAAAATCGACAAAGATAATTTTGGAAAGATAAAAACCCATGAGAAAAAACATTGTAGTAATTTATAATGTTTTGTGAGGAAAACTACAGTGCTTTTCCAATAAAATTGACAAAGATAATTTTAGAAAAAATCATAAAAGAAACCATTTAGAGAAATACTGTAGCAATCCACAGTGTTTTGTGAGGAAAACTACAATGCTTTTCTCATATGATTTAACTTTATTTTAATTATAATTCTTAACCAACTCAATATTCAAAAAAATAAAATTAACAACGATAATTTTGAAAAAAATCATAAAAAAAATCATATGGAAAAACACTGCAGCAACTCATAGTGTTTTAAAGAAAAAAAATTACAAAGCTAAATTCTCAATCAGCTTAATATTAAAAAAATAAAATCGACAGAGATAATTTTAGAAAAATAAATATAACAAAAAAAGAAAAAAAAATCATGTTGGGAACATTCACAGTGTTTTGTGATGAAAGCTATAGTGCTTCTCCACATGATTTAACCTTGTTTGTAATTACTTGTAATTTTAATTCTCAACTAGCTCAATATTAAAAAAATAAAATTGAAAAAGACAATTTTGAAAAAATCATAAGGAAAAAAAGCCATGTGGAGAGACACTATAGCAATTCACAATGTTTTGTTTGGAAAGCTACAGTACTTTCCCTATATGATTAAGTTTTATCACAAAGTTAAATTCTAACCAGTTCAATATTAAAAAAAAAATTCGACAAAGATAATTTTGAAAAAAAATATAACAAAAAAAAACACAAAATAAATTGGAAAATAATCATATAAGAAAAAACTTTAGCAATCCATAGTGTTTTGTGAGGAAAGCTACAACGTTTTCCCCACATGATTTAGCCTTACTTGTATTTACTTGAAATTGTAATTATTAACCAGTTCAATATTTAAAAAATAAAATTGACAAACATAATTTTAGGAAAAAAATAAAACAAAACCATGTGGGAAAAAAAACTATAGCAATCCACAGTAATTTGCGAGGAAAACTACAATACTTTCCCCACATATTGTAACTGTAATTCTTAAATAGCACAATATTAAAAAATAAAATTGACAGATATAATTTTGGAAAAAAAATAAAAAAAAAACCATGTGGATAAACACTATAGCAATCAACAATATTTTAAAGAAAAAAATTACAAAACTAAATTCTCAGTCAGCTCAATATTTAAAAAATAAAATCAACAAATATAATTTTAAAAAATAAAAAAAATAAAAAAGAAAAACTATATAGGAAAACACCGTAGCAATCTACAATATTTTAAAGGAAAAAAATTTCAAAGCTAAATTTTTAACCAGCTCAATATTAAAAAAATAAAATTGATAAAGATAATTTTGGGAAAAAAACAAAAAAAAATGAAAAGAAAAAGAAAGGAAAAAGGGGGAAAGTACTGTAGAAAAAAAAAGAAGAGAAAGCACTGTAACAATCCACAATAACATGTGAGGAAAGTTACAGTACTTTCCCCACATGTTTTAGCTTTATGTATAATAAAATAGAAAAATCTTATGAGAAAACACCGTAGCAATCTATAATATTTTAAAGGAAAAAAATTACAAAACTAAATTTTTAACCAGCTCAATATTAAAAAAGTACAATTGATAAAAATAATTTTGGGAAAAAAAACAAAAAAAAAAGAAAAACATTGTAAGAACCCACAGTAACATGTGAGGAAAGCTACAATACTTTCCCCATATGTTTTAACTTTATGTATAATGTTTTTTTTTCCTGAAACTATTGTTTTTAACTATATGGAATAAATGATAACAAATTCAAGTTCAATTAAAATGAAAAAAAATCCCACCAAACTTGTAAACCGGAACAACTTAGGTTACCCTAGCAAATAGATAAATCATTTTAACCTTGTAAAAGGTAAAATAAAAAGAAATAAATTACAAAACTTAATTTTCAATCACATCAATATTAAAAAAATAAACAAAAATTTTAAAAAAAAAGTTAAAAAAAGTGAATAATAATAATAATAAATTAAAAAATGCAAAAAAAAGAGAAAAAAAAACAAAAAGTGAAAAAAAAACAAAAAAACAACAAAAAAAAAGAATGTACTGTGCATTTCTATTATAATCTATAATGCAATTATAGATATGGGTGAACAATAAATTCTCCATACTGTTTAGCTTTATGTATAATAGAGTAGCTCCTTAGCAAAAGTTAACTACTGATTTTTAATCAAATTTCTAATTTACTTTTAATTTTATATGTAATAGATATGATGAGAAAATTTTATTACAAATAAAAGATATTTTAGATAAAATAATAATTGTGATGAAGAAACAATAAAAGGATCAAGCTACAATCAAATATAAATATGGCGATCTAATATCAGGTTTTTTATTAAAATGAAAAATTACAATTAAGTTTCTATAGTTTGATGCAAATTACACTTTATTTTTATAGTTTGAAAAATTACAGGTTACAAAATAGTAATTGTTATTGTTCACCATAGCAGCAAGGAATATATCATGCAAGATATATATTTTGAATATATGTCTTATATTGACATATTATTCTTACACAAGTAAGTATATGATGCAGATAAACATGACTTTCAGATAAAGGATGGTAAAGGGAATATATTTTTTGACGATGCTTTGACATTATATGTGTTCAGTATGCATAAAAAAAGGAAAAATAAATTCATTTACATGTTGATGCAGATCCTAATGTTACTCCAATCACAATGAGAATGCCTTGACATTATGCAGGCAAACACAATGACAATATTTTTACTAAATATTTTTATAAAAATGATGATAAAAGCATTAAAATAACATCACTTATTGACGATGATGTTGATTATTCTAGTATGGGTGGTTTTGATATGGGTGTTGATGTGGATAGTTTTGGTATAGGTGATCTTAACGTATGCAATTCTAGTATGGGTGGTTATAGTCTAGGTGTTAATGTAAGTGATCCTAGTTTGAGTGATTATGGTGTGTGTGTGGTAATGTTGATGATTATGGTGTGGTTGTTATTATGAGTGATGATGTGGATAGTAATGTTGGAGGTGATATAGGAGTTGATGTGGAAGCTGATGTGGGAGCTGATGTCAGTAATGATGGTGGTGGTGATAATGTGATGGTTATTGTTAGTGTTAATGTGGAAGTTGATGTGGGTGATGAAAACGATATCAATAATGATTATATTCCTCAGATGAGGTAGGATTTGAATTTGTTAACGTAGATGAAGATGAGTGGATTGATAACTTACAAGTTGATGTGATGAGTAATAGCATTGATGGAGATAATATTGATATTGAAAAAGGTAAAATTTATGAAAGTAGTAATGATGGTTAAGAGGATCTAAGAGAAACTAAGAAGTTATGCTTGAATATCATATGAAAAGGTATATTAATAAAAAAGAGAAGGTTAGAGCCAAATGTATGGGTGCTGAGTGTGCTTGGCAGATATATGCTTCTCTCATACTGGTAGCAATACATTCATCATAAAATCATTAAGAGATGAGCATGGATGTATTTGTCCCGCCAATATAAAAGATGTAACTTCAACTTGGATAGTAAAGAATTTGTTACTAGTTATTAATGCTTACCCTAACATCTCAAGTGAAGCCCCAACTTTAGATGATAGTTATGAGATTAAACCACACCCCATGCAATTCTAGAGGGCTAGGACAAAGGCAAAAGAGATTGTTAAAGAAAGATACAAAGAGTCTATTAATAGACTTTTAAGATATATACAATTGTTGAAGCAACATAATATAGGTTCGGAGCTATTTTTAGGGTTTGAACATTACAACATAATATAAGCAACATTACAACTCTAATGTGCATTCACCATGAAATTTCTAGTGAGTTTATATATGCTTGAAAACAATGAATGAAGGGTTTGTTAATGGAAGTGTAAACACCCAAAAAAAAATATATAGATAGAATTGATGACTCAGTTTTCGCTGTCAATTTCTGCATCGGCAACGACGCAGTTTTTGTTTTTTAAAATAATTAACTTAAAGAGCTGGAAGGGAGGGGTAAAACTAGTTTTAGAGAGACCAAAACAAGGATAAAAACACATCTAAACCAACCCCAAACAACCCACCTCATTTAATGGGGAGTATAAATACAAAGAGGAGAAAGAGGATGATCCATCCTCTTCCCAAAGTTGTCTCTAGCAGCTGCATGTCGTTCTTCCCTTCCTCTTTCCCAATAGAAACCTAAACCAAACCAGTAGAGAGTGCTTTGTGAACGTGCGAGGGAAAGATGAGACCTTGAGAGAAGAGTGGACAGCTGCCTAGAGGGAAAGGAAAAAGAGGGCTGGAAAACTTGAGAGGAAGAAGAAGAAGGAGAACCAGCAGGAGAAGAGAAAGAATAGTGTCAAACCTTCCTCAAACTTAGTTAGATTTGAAAGGTATGGGTCATGAAACTCCCTTCCTCTTTTCCTTAAAACCAGAAACGGAAATGAAGAAGAAAACCCTAAGAAAATTGACCTAAGACCTATGCTAGCTGTGAAGGAAACTGAAATTAACTAGGAGGACAAGGAAACAGAAATTAAATGAGGCCAATTACAGAACATCTAACAAAGAAAAATGAATAAAATGGAAATAACAAAACATGGTAGAGGGCTGGCTTTAACTATGGGGTTGGCCAGCATGCAATGTGTGTGTTCTGCTAGGATTTGTTGAAGGATTATGTGCTGAAATTGATGGTTTTCAATGTGTGTGTTCTGCTGGAATTTATTAAAAGATTATATGTTATAATTGATGGTTTTCAATGTGTGTGTTCTGCTGGGATTTGTTGAAGGATTATGTGCTGAAATTGATGGTTTCAATGTATGTGTTCTGCTGGAACTTAGTGACAGTTTATATGTTGGGATAGTTACAGCATGTGTGATGTGTGTTCATACCAAAATGTGTGTTGTGCAGAGAAACTGTGATTCGCTGCTGAAACTGTGTCGGCTACAACGAATTAACATTCGCTGTCGAAACTGAGTTGTCTACAGCGAATTTGTGATTCGCTGCCGAAACTAAGTCTTTTGCAGTGAATTAGCATTCGCTGTCGAATTGTGTGTTGTGCAGCGAATTTGTGATTTGCTGCCGAAACTGTGTCGTCTACGGCGAATCGCTGTCGAAGTTGAGTTGGCTGCAGCGAAATTATGATTCGCTGTCGAAACTGAGCTGTCTGCTATGAGTTAGCATTTGCTGCCGAAATTGTGGCGCCTACAACGAACCAGTTCTCACTGCCGAATTGGGCAGCCTACAGCAAACCAGTTCTCACTGTCGATTTCTACAATAAGCCTCCTAGGCAGAAATGACTTAAATGTTAGTAACAATTTCATGGTATGATGGTGAATGTGGAACACTTGAATGTGAACATATGAACTCTTGAAATAAGTGTGGTGACGAATGTGATTCAAAAATACAAATGTACTGATTTGTGACCATTGATGTCTTAGGTGGTGCGGTCGGGATTAGACCATCGTCAAGACAAGAACAACCTAAGGTAGAGCAGGTAGGTGACTTGCACCTTCCTTTTTCATACGTTGAATAATAAAATACTTTATCATGAATGTTATCATATTGCGTTAGAATAGATATTAGGTTGTTGAATGCTTAAATGTTGACAAATGGTTAATTAGCTTCGGCTAATGAAATCTGATTGGATGGCCGGGATGAAAGATTGATTAACTTCCGCTAATGGCATCTGAATGGATGGCCGGGACAAACGATTGATTAGCTTCGGCTAATGGCATCCGAAGTGGATGACCGGGGTGAGTGAACGGTTAACCTCAACAAATGATGCCTTAAGAGGATAGCCGAGTTTAAGATTATGATTGATTGCAAGAATTGGTGCATCTATATGTACTACAAGTTGTTTATACCAAGTACATGAAGAAATTATAAATGTTAATGCTTCATTTAACTGCCAGACAGTTTAGTTATTATTATTATTAATAATTGCATTCTCTTAAATGTTTTGTACTATAGCAGGGATGTCACACCAACGAGATGTCTAGGAAACGCAATACACGGGAACCTACTTTTGCAAGGAATTATATAGATGCATTCTAAATCATAATGTATTTTGTATGAATCAATGTACTGAACGTATAACTTTTATTAGATCCTTTTGTTTAAATTGTAATGGCTATTAGTAGGATAGGAATGCAAACTCATGTCTATGTATGTATATTTTTAATATGAACTTCTAATCATGCAACCATAATATTATGTGTTTATGTAAGATTCACTTTTAAATGAAATGTTGATTGTACGGATTGTATTTTGATGATGTGAGGGATAATGTTCGCCAATTTTCGGCACCATGTGTGTCAAGTGTGTGTGTGTGTGTATGTATATATATATATATTACTGTTGTTTTGGGCTTGAAAAGCCGGGTTGTTACAGGAAGTAAGCCATTCATTATGATTGTTGGATGTCATCTCAATGGTCCGTATGGAGGTATTCTATTGTTAGCAGTTGGGTTGGATGAAAATAATTGACTCTTTGTTGTTACATATGTTGTTATTGAGTCTAAATACAAAAATATTTAGAGATGGTTCTTGTATGCTCTATGACACGATCAAAAGATTGATGTCTTATCCCAAGTGTAGGACTGTCGAAGTAATAAATAATCCGGCAAGACCGAGGTCGAACCACAGGAAGGTGAACTATATAAAATTATAAACAATAAATGAAAAGGAGTTGAAGATAACTTTTGAGATGTGATATTGATGTGAGGATTAAACAAGGATAAAACAATTGTTAAGGTTAAAGGATCCACTAATGGTATTTCAAATAAGTATAGTATAAATTTGTTTTATTACTCAACAGGAAACCACACACAAAAGAGGTTCCAATTAGATTATAAATTATTAACATGGTTATATTAATTATCTTATTTGAGTAATGTCAATACTTATAAATATGGTTAGATATTCACGGTGATTACTTATGTTAACAACAAATCAAGTTTCTTTCATAGCATAAGTGTCGGTTATACCATATAGTAGGCTATGAAAGCGCCAAGTATTTGTTGTACCAAGGGTTGTACAACACAAATCTAGATTAACCATTTAACAAGCAAGGTATTAAGAATGAGTAAGATAACAAATACAAAACATATTAGTATCAAACATTAAAGTCCATATTGAGTTTATGTTATACTTATTCTTACACCATTAGTGTACCCTTTTTACCTTGACAAAATTAACTTAGCTAAACATCTTGAAGAAGAAAAGCATAAATAAACAATATAAGAACATAAACATGATATAAGTTAACTAAGTGTAGTAAAGTAAATAAAACGCATAAACAAGAGATTAATATAACATAAAATAAAACTTGAACATTACAAAATACAAAGAGAGAGTAAGAGCAAGATCTTGATCTGAACACCAAGATGTCTAAATGTTTGGTAAATACCTCATTTTATAGGCTAAAATTTGAAACTATTGATTTGATAACTAATTATTGAGTGGGTGGCCACCGACTTGGTGACAACCATTATCTTATTGTTTGAATAAAACGTCATTGCTAACATCAGAATTTTAATAGATAATCTTCATGAACGTTCTGGGTATTTGTCTCAGCTTTCCAAAAAAACAAGAATAAGCTCATTTAGAATTCTAAAACTTGAGATATGGGCTGAACATTGAACAGTGTTTGGGCTACTGGACAAATTCCGACTTCTCTTTTGTTGCTACAATTTGAACTTGAAAACGACTGTTGTGAATCTTAGACTCTTCATAAAATTTTTAGGCATATATCTTAACTTTCTATCCATATAAACCAGACCTAAATCCATGTTCTACTGCTCCAGTTATGATCCAATAACCGAATTATTTTTCAGTTTGAATTGAACCAGCATATCTTCTTTAAGCCTAACCCTCTATTTATTTCTTTCACTTTCAATAGTTAAACACATCAATCAATCCTTTAAATTGTGAGATATGTCTGCATTCAAAATGAACATTTACCATAAATTAAAGATATCTTATGTTATCAGACTTGTTATTATAAAATATGTTTAAGTAAAGGAATTTAATGATTTTTTAAGTGATGATACTTTAAGTGCAATATGATGAATTAAAACCTTAATGAAAATGCACTTTTAAGTACTGATCACTCTATATGGCTTTATTAAGCATGACATGTATTAGAGGCTAATTTATATAATATCTAATAGGAAAATTATATATATTTAACTTTATGTTTTTTTTTTTCACTCTTGCATTGGTTTTTATATGTTTTATATAAATGGTAAAGTATTTAATTTTTTGTATAAAGTCTTCCTTAAGTTGTTTCTGAAGTTTTTCCAGAGTCTACATATAAACATTGTTTGAGGCATATCTTTTTCAATATAAAAAAGAAAGATTTTAGAGGCTTGAAAATGAAAATAGGGTTTTAAAGGTGGTTTAAAAGCCTATACAAGTCTTAATTTTAAAAGATATATAAGGGATATTAATGATGTGAACAAAAAAGCTTTCAATTGGTTGGATGATATCGCTCATAAGACATGGACTAGGCATTTATTTGACCATGAAGTAAAGGTTGAATATGTAACAAATAATTTGACAGATTTTTTTAATAGTTGTTTTAGGAAGTATAGAAGGATGTCATTTTATCTTGTTACCGGAGAAAATTAGGTTGAAACTAATGGCAAGATTTCATGATAGATATGCATATGTTCTATCTTAGAAAATAAAAAAAAACAACTCTCAATATTAGAAAGTTGGTTGATATGTCTAGTGAGAAGGCTAAAAACATGAGAATTATTTCAGCTTTTTTTTTTTTAATGAATACCAAGTGTATGATAACAAACAATAATTTGTGTTGAATTGGATAAACAATATTGATTCTAAGGTGAATGAAAAAGGAATGGATTACCTTGTAGACATGTGATGCATTGTGTGTATCTATTATTTACGACTCACAGTTCAACAATAATCATATGCTCATCGATTTGATTTCGATAACCAAAGTTTATACTTCACCTTGTCACTATCATTAACATATAATTTATATTCCATAGCATCCACATTCATCGATTTATTTTAGCACTCACAATTCATGCTTGAGTCATTTTTCTTTTTTATTAAGTCTTGTCAGCTCAAACTACATATACCTTTAATGTCATAGCCTTTTTTTAAACGGTTGACTTTCTCACACATTATAGCCTTCATCTAAATTACTAGCTTTCTCACAGTTACAACTTCTACACAAATGGTCAGCTTCCTCACACTTTATAGCCTTCATCCAAACAACCAGCTTTCTCCCATGTTATTTGATCCACCATTATGGTCAATTAAAAACACATAACAATTACTGCCATTATGATCGATCACAATAATAATATTCAATATTGTCATTGCAGTAATTCACAAACACAATATTTATTTAACTTTTTTTGTAATTCATAAACACAATATTTAATACTGTCATTGCGATAATTACAAATCACATGTAATATCACCACTTTTATGATTGATTTCAAAACACATTATTTTTTGATTTCACGCGACACAATTAAATATACATTGAAAACCTAACAACTACAAAAGCATTTTAAATAATTAAAAATGCAAGGGAGGGGCAATCCTTTACCTTGAGCTTCTTCTATACAAGATCCTAAGAAGTAGAATTCTACTTTGGATGCTTCTCCTACAACTCCCAAACAATAGAATTAGTGTTCTCACCACTAATTAAAAATTTAATCTTGTAAATTTCCATACATCCTAAAATTCTTGATTAATATCCACACATCCCAACCATTTGGCATACTACAATTCTTAGGTTAATATTTAAGCCATAAATTAAATCTTCTCTTAGGACTTTTACACTACCAATCTCAAACTCTACCAATTAAATCAAACTTGACATGTAATATTTCTTTCTAATTCAATTTAAACTCCACCTCATTTATTTCCCAATAATAGATAAAACATTACAACAACACAATCTAATCAATTTATCATAACATTCATAGTTCATGTTTCAACATTTTTCTTTCCATACCAACAACACACAACATACTTATAATTTTATATTCCAATATCTATCAAAACATGTCCACCAATATTTAATCATACTATAACCTAAATTTCATCCATTTACCATAATTATCTTCATACCACCTAAATAAATTCTTTAACATTTATTAAACCCCTTTATCTCCATTTTCATTCCATAACATTTTTAACATCAAAAGTTCCAATACCCTTCTTATACTTTCCAACATATCATAATATACCAACATAAATTAAATCATAATTTCCTTCTCAATTACCAATTCTAAAGTATTTATAATAATCCAAACATATTTTATTTGACAACATACATAACATTTCATCTTCCACATTCCATTTATTTATCACTTTTAAATTTCAATTTTCTACACATACATTCAATCCAATTCCAAATTATACATATAATTTAAATATTCTCCTCCACTTCCATAACATGTAATGCATGATCATTCATAAGTTTTTTTTTGAGAGTTTTGGCTATCTCAAATCAAATTAGGTTAGTTGGTTTTTAATAGATTGTGTTTTAGTGGTATTATAAGATACATGGAATGGCAATGCTTGCTTTGAATGGTGAGAGGATGAATGAAAATACTTAGTTACTTGTTAAACCTATAGATTGAAAACTAGATAGTTTCATTACCTAATTTCTAGGGACGGCTTAAAAATGATAAAATTTGTGATAAGTTGCTTCATCAAAGTTGTATATAAAAATGTTAGCTTTCAAACATGACTAACCTTGCTTAATTTGAAGTTATAAAACTCGAGATATGTTTAAAAAACTAAGGAGAGGTTGAATTGAATCATGTTGGATAAATTGAATAAGTGGCTATAACAGGTAGTTTTGGGTGTGTTAATGGAAGAACTAGATTTTCTTCTCTTCAGTAAATGTGTAGCTTTATGCCTTAGCTTCCAGAATAGACAAGCCATGTAAAACCAAATTTCATAACTTTGGTTATGATTAAAATAAGAAATAGTGTTCTTAAAGTAAGACTTAAATGATATAAGTTATAAGAATGAAACTTGGGTATACTAGAGTATACATATATGTATGAATTACAAAAAGTTTTTTTTGTGAACTAAATCAAGAATGTGGATTGAATGAAAAGTTGAAATGAAATTTTAAGATAATTTAAATTATAAATGATGATTAAGTTAAAAGAAAAGTAAGTTATATTATGCGGAATGAACATTGAATAAGAAATGATATGGTATATCTGTTGATACAGGAGAGGCTACAGGAACTGCATAATAGCAGAGAGGTACATCTAAAGCATAAACAACAAGTAGGTGTATACCCTCTCTGTACTTTAGTATTAAGCCTTATTTTTAATTTAGTATTGATAAGATTGGAACTAGCTTCCTTGTAATGGAACTAGTGCTCAGTAATGAGCGGAGGAACTAGTTGTCCGGTAATGAAACTAGTGCTTGAAAATGGGTAGGGAGAAACTACTTATCTGGTGATGGGGCTAGAACTTGATAATGGGTAGAGAAGCTAAACACCTAGAAAAGAGAGATTATGTTGGATAATGGGCTAGTGGTATTAGGTCAATGATGACTAGGACATATGATTTAAGGAGAAAAATTGATTGAAAATGATGAATTGAGATTCAAATGTATCATTAAAGTTGTTTTATTAATTATATGATTCATGATATAGTTATATTTATGATGTGTAATAAATCAATTTTAGGTACTCCACAGCCGGGTGCAGAATGATAAATATTTAGTCCTTTTGTTAAATTAATGGATATGTAATTAGTAAACCTTTTGTAATGTATATATTAGACAAGTAAAAATATTAATCCTTATTATGTTGTGATACTTTTGATAAATTTTCTCTAGATTTTTACATGTTTATAAATTTTCTTAAGCATATAAGAATTATATATAATAATAACTTGGATTGTTATGGTTACTTTTATGATGAGTATTAGAACTATGATTATTAGATGAATTTCTAGTGATAATTCCATTTAAGTGTTTGATTTCTTTAAACATTGACTTTGAGTTGTGTGGATATGGAATGAAGTCTAGGATGGTTAAACATAGTTATGATGTTCAATTGTTGTGCATTTTGAAGTTTTCAATAACTTGATATAGTATAAATATAAAAAAACATTGCCGAAATTTTAGTAGATCTATAAATAATTGAAACTGCATGATCCTTTGAATGAATGAATTTCTATACATATGAAAAAATTACACTGAAGTTTTTACAATTATCACAAAGGAAATCACGTGGAAATTGTGTGTTACAATAAGAAATTTTTATACATTGTTACAAAGTGGAATGCTACATAAAATATAATTCCTAACCCTATACAAACTATTCCTATTAGTATGTCTCCTTTATTGCAATCATACATTTGCTAACTAATTTTTTAATTCTCGGTAGTGTAATTTGCTATAAACTCTTAATTAGAGTAGGAATTAGACTTTTGGTCAATCATATGAACTCTTATTTCTATGATTGATTGTCTTTTCTTGTCTAGTCACGCCTTATAACTTTCATAGATGATCATGGACTTTGACTCTTTCTAAACCTAGTCAATTTCACTACTAACAATAGATTTTATCCTCCCTTTCCCTGCTTGATTAAGATAACTATTGTTCTTACTTAGTCAACACATTGATGTTTATTTTTTGTTGAAGAAATGCTCTCAATAATTTTTTATTTAAAAAATAAGTTTAGGATTATCTCTTGTTATTTAAATGCTAAAATTAATTGAACCAATCAACCATAAATGACATGGTAAATAAGTATTGTTTCCTAAACATGTTGACCACACATTTCTACCTAACATGTCAGCTAGCTAAATTATTTCAAACAAGTGTGCTCGAGCTATTTTAGGTGTGATGCTTAAATCTCAACAAATTATGTTATAATTCTTTAATTATAACCTAATTTTTCACCTTCAACATAAATTCCACATTTCTTTTATAAAAAAACATAGAGATTTATGGGAAAAATAATAATTGAAGGGACCTAGACTTCCTTATTCTCCTCAAACATTGGAATGACATCCCAGAGCTCTGCTCCACAATGATATCTGCTTGTTAACCACTTTTAAAATTATACAGATTTTATTATTCATGTTAATTAGTCTATAATTTATAAAGCATAAAAAATATGGTTTGAGAGTGTTTTGGACCATTCTATAAAAAGATTATATAAGAATAAGAATTTAGTCATTTTATTATAAGCCTTCAAATAGATACTTTTTGTTTAAATTGACTATGCAAACCTCTATATATGGAAGAAACCCATTTTAATATTGCCTAGTGTTTCATATATATAATATCAAATGTCTGGGTAAGATGCAATAACACTTTGGTGAATAATTGAAATGCTATAAAATATTTGATTGCATCTAGTTATCTAGAATTACTACCACTAGAGCCATCAAGAAAGAGCACTTAGTCAAGTCTAAGTTGAGAGCATCTCTCTCTCTCTCTCTCTCTCTCTCTCTCTCTCTCTCTCTCTCTTATGAGAGTCTTTTTTTCACGGCAAAAGCATTCGTGCATTTGTCTTTTGTATTTTAGACAAGAAGGTTTATTTATGGCTGATTTTGTCATCACATTGTGGTTTCTATGGCTAAATCAAAGTCATTGTTACTTTGATTTGCGCAACAAGATTGTCCATGTCAGCTACCTCATTCTCTGCCTACTTTTTTTTGTAGAACTAGGGCTCAAACTCGAAGGAGCTCCCTCATCCTGTAGGATAACCAGACTCCTTCCCTAACCGCGTCTCCCTCACGAGCCCCTAACCCTCGTAGTTCTGGCTCTAGTGGGGTTTGCCCTAATGTGGCTTCTACAAGTTGAATTCCTCTAGGTGTTGCTCTTGACAGGTTGGGTCCTTCTGACCCAGACCCTGTACTCGTTGAATCTTGTTCTGATGATGAAGCTCATGTTTGGTCCTAGTGGTGGCCATGATTTTAAGCATTGTAGTGCTCCTAACCAGTATCCCCTGGTACCACGACCCTCGATGGTTCCTACCTCCTTGGGTGCTGCTTCATCGTGTGTTGAGATACCTCAGGCTTACAATGAGGGCACTGCTAAGGGAAGCACCCCTCCTCGTGGTCCTAGTCAGGCTCTACATTTAGACCCTGTTACTTCTTTTCTAGGTACATATCAACCCTTCGTTGATTCTGTCAATTGTCATACACATCCTATACTAGTCCATTACCCTAATTTCAACAACACTACATCTTGTCCCATGTTGGTTGATTATCCAGGGCACACTAGGGACATTTGGAAATTGTGTATTATTGGCTATGTTGCAGGTAAATTCCCTGGTTACACAACTCTAAACAACCTCACTGGAAAATGGAAATGTTTTGTTAAGTAACCGTTCATGACTCCGGATGGTTGATTCATAATTTTACTTTTGAGGCTGATAAGATTGTTTAACTGTCTAGAGGTCCCTACTCTTTTTTTGGAAGACCACTAGTCTTAAAATCTATGCTAGAATATTTTGATTTTGTTGCTACTGATATGTCCGTGGTCTTGGTTTGGGTTAGGTTTCCCAATCTCCCACTTCAATGTTGGTCTCCAATATGCTTGTCTAAGATTGCAAGTGTTCTTGGAAAACTGCTTTAGTGTGATCTCCTCATCACCTCTATGTCCAGGCTCTTATATGCTAAAGTTCTCATTGAGGTGGACTTGCTCTCAACTTTGCCAAGCACCATTAATGTTGTGTTGCCTAATGGAATGCCTCTGTTGTAGTCAGTTGTATTTGAATCACTCCCGCTCCCGCTCCCGTTCTCGCTCCCGCTCCCGCTCTCGCTCCCTAAGTTTTCAAGGATTGTTGATTGCTTGGCCATACTAAATCTATATGTAACAAGGCTGGAAGAAACAGGAAAGGGAAGTATACTCAATCAGACCCCATTCATGTGAGGGGAAGTCCAGATTCCTCTGGTTCAGAGGATCCTTAGTTGCTGCTACTTTACTGTTGGTTGATGTCGCTAGTTGCCTCCTGTTTAGGCATTGTGTTTTGCTTTAAATTTTTGAAATCTGATGTTTGTAATGATGGTTGACTTGCTGGTCTCCAGCTTTATTTTGTTTGATCTATAATATTCTTACATTTGTTCAAAAAAAAAATTGTCTGCCATTTTGATTAAAAAAACATTGTCAGCCACCTTCTATCTTTTCTAATTGGAATCCAATAATGTCTTCCAATTCAGTTATAAGATGTAGACACTTAATTTACATGTTTTGGCCTTAATAGCAGGCATATTCTCAATAAATAAGGAGTTTTGTACTTAGGCACAAATTTCAACCAATCTTTTTGAAGACTTATTTTTGGGTGACCTAAATATGGTGTATTTTTAAAGAGAAAGGAAAAGGAAATGAACTTACTCTTGTAAAGATAAAGTATGGCTTTTACTTTATACTAGATATGCAAATATCTAATATGCTATATGTTATAAAAGCCAACCATAGTGTATTTGAAGATGGAAATAACTCTAGCTAAGAGTAGAATAGTTGTCTTAGGACCTTTTGTTCTTGAAGTCCTATGATGGGTTCAGGCATGAACAACTTTGTATTTTCAAGAGTTTAGTAATACATACCCAAAAATAAAGGACCTAAGTAGGCCTACTTGGAAATCTTGTAGCAAAAACATATTGATATTTAATTTGTTTAATTGTATTTATTGAATAATGCTTTATGTTCTAAAATATTCTCTTATTTCTACACAGCCTCTCAACCTATCAATGCTTCTTTTTTTTTTACCACTAATGGAAGTTAGTTCTCATAAGGCCTCACATTCTCCTATAGCTGAAGAAGATGAAGCCCCCATTATTATATAAGGACTAGGGTTAAGGTATGTATGATAATAAAAACATGTTATATATAGATTTGTTTTTCAAACATGTGCCCTACCATATTCTTCTTATGCTTTCTAGGCACAAATTCCTAAAACTACTTCTCCATCAATGGTATCTATCATGGAGATGAAGCTACAAGTGTTATCTTCTTTTTCTATATTAAATGCTTCTCTATACCTTATTGTTATAACTCCAAATATTGTTGTTACTACTCCTAAAAGTGCTCTAAACCTTATTGTTGTGTCACCAAATCTTGGTTCTACTCCCAATACTATTCCATTTTCACCTCCTATAATTGTTCAAGATATGTATATTTCTTTACTATTAAATAGATCTCTTAATCCAATGATTTTTCCTATTTTTATTTTTGAACAACCTCTAAGGATTTGTCATCTAACTACTGACTATTTTATAGTCATTATGGATGTGATATTGGAAAGAGAATTCCTTTCATCCTCATCTATAAATGATGTTAGTATGCATGAGATTACTACAAATAGTGTAGATAGATTGGTTGAATCTATCTTAATAAGGATAAGAACTTGTAAAGTAAACACTAGTGCAGTTAAAACTGTTATTACATAATTATACTTTCTCTCCCTTTATATGGAATAGGGATGAAATATGTACCAATAAATCTCGAGTAACAATAGTAACTTCTTAGCAAGAACTTAAAGATAAATCCTTTAACCAACTTCTAGTTAAAGATGATGAAGAGAATGAAGCCTTAACTCTATTTTTAGTTATGGAAGACAAATAAGCCATTACTCTTAATTGACCAATTATGGCTACTCCATCTTCAAGATAAAAAGGTAAAACTTTGATATTAGTCTACTTTTACGAGTGATTATAACATAAGCTTCTTCCTTTTAGGATACTTTTGATGATTTACTGGCTTTATTATCTCCTAAAACTATATGAGAGATATATAGTCAAGAAGCACATTATTAGAGATAATCTATACTAGGGGTTGTTAAAATGATTTTAGTGCTTTCTAAGAAAGGGGTAAACATCCTCAATGACTAGGTTGTTATGGAGCATATTCAATAATTTTGGACAATATCTTATCCCAAGGTGTTATGAAATTAATTGGATAGGAGATATAAGAAACCCTTCTACAACTCCAAGAATGCCTTATTCCTGTTGGAATAATAGGAATAACTGTTTTAGAGATGCAAATAAATTATGAAACAACACAAAATATAACACTTTTATAAATAAAGCTTAAGAGGATAAACACATTGTTGTTCATAAAGATCATTTATTCTAAAAATATTATTATTAATATATATTTTTATAAAGTTAAATCCATTTCATGAAAGGAAACTGGCTCATGTACAAGTATCCATTACTGAATCTAAAACTTCTATAAACTAGATAAAGATAGAAGCTAAGAGTGATATAGAGATGGATCTAACCCTTTAAACATAAAAAATAACTATCATGACCAACGTAATGAAGTTACATGAATTAAAGAAAAAGTCAACAAAAACACTTTATAATATAGCTTTATATTTTGAAGGATTCAGGGCTGGGTTGCTTTTTTAAGCTTGATGTAACTACACAATTTTATTTTCTTAATACTTATGAGATTTCATGAATGTAAACTAAAATTTCTAATTTGATATTATATTCCTAATTTCATGAAATTCAACTTTATTCATTTATTTGTGTTAATTTTTTTAATGAAAATGATCTCAATTTCACTTCTATAATTTGTGAAAAAAGTTTGTTCATTATTAACTTTACTAATTATTTATACTTAACAAACAATTAAAATTCTACATATTATTATATACAAAAAACAAAATTTGAGTTATATTATGAAAACAAGCTAACCATCAAGCCCAAAGTACAAACAATATAGGTTTAAAGCTACCTCACGCTTATAATCTTTAGGTCATTCCCTTAGTTTCTTTAAGAATTTCACTTTATGTTCTCATATAAGGGTATTACTTTATTAGATATCAATCATTGATTGACAAAAAACAAAGCAACTCCGTATCTTGAAGAGCTAGATTGTAAACACCTCCTTTAAGAATTCTAGGAATAACATATGGATTTTCCTAATTTGGGACCATTTGTCAAATTTTAAATTCTTATGGCTAATTGGTACTATGGCCTTCTACACCAGTTTACCTATTAAAAAAATATTTGGTCAATTATGTTTATTTTATGCTCTTTTAACCTTGTTTTTATGTGCTAGTATGTGATCTCTAAATGTAATAAGTTTTATTCCATCCAAATCCTCTTACTCTACTAGCATAATAGAATAATAATATATTCAATCTATATCATACTATATAGCTCATTTGAGTAACTAAACTGTAAGTTTCATGGGCATTATAACATTATGGATATAAGTTAAAATAAATGGTAAGGTTTCTAAGGAAATATTCTATAAATTCCTACATGACCATAATACTTTTAAAAATGTATCATGCCAAACCTTATGATTATTTTTTACCAATTTTTGTATCTTACGAATCAATTTTTTATTAGTCAATTTTGCTTGCTTTTCATTCCTATGTGAATTGTTTCACATCCTTCCCAATAAATATTAATTGTTGGTTCAATAATGTTTGTTTTTGCTAATCCAAATTTATAGGTGATTTTTTCCCTTAATAATCTTGATCATAATTTCATGGTTGATCTAACAATAAGGAATGGTTCAAACAACTAACTTAATGAAGTAATATGTAAGTACCATGATATAGTTATACTCTCTTGAAGAAGGTGGGTGTATCTTGCCAATAATTTCCATTACTCAATCTTTAAAAGGTCATTGAGCTCGTTTGATGGTACTCGATGTATTGGAAAAAATACTAGTAAGCTAGACATTCTTTTGCATAACTAATGCAATCCTTGATTATTCATGGTCAATGGAATGTATGGTTCATGATTAACCATCTCATCATGATTCCTAATTAATGAGCTTCATAAAGTCCTTCATGAACCTTAATTATAATCAAAAATGCTTTCTTTAGTCTTAAGTATTTAAGAAAAAAAATCAATTTTCTATCTCCTATATAATACATTTATAGGAGAACATAATTGGTCACTTTCAATCTAAAGGATCTTGAGAATTTCTGGAAATGATCTTGAAATTAAGTCTTTATTTCTTATCTATATTCCTTATATGAATCCAAAACACTTGTTTTATTTAAACCTTTTGCCTGCAACTAACAACAAATTTCAATAACAGTCATGTTATCCATGTATTATTCATTTTTTCCCTATAAGATTTTTATTACTTTGTTAATCATTATACTTCTATTATATATCAACAATAGCTGATTCATCGACAATCCTCATAAGGATGATGCTATGATAATTAAAGGGCATTTTATATGATTCATTTTGAGCCAAGCCATTAGTTTTTGTATTGTTTACTCTCACTAAAAAATAAAAATTAAATCATAAAGGTCTTTAACTACTATATGGTATGGAGTTAGTGTAGGCTATTCAAACTTTTATTCACCAGCTAACTAGTTTATAAAATGTAAAGAATCTTTTATTACGTTAACTAATTATGCTTCTAACTCTAAGAGTATTTCGAGACCTATGGTTAAGGCCACATAGTCAACTTGGTTATTGGTTCATAAAAAGTCAATCTCAAACGATAAGTTCACCTTATGACCTACTATATAAATTATTACCACCCTTATACTAATCTTATTCTTAGTGTTTTGCCTATCAAACTATAACTACCATGGAATAAATTCAACCATAACAAGATCATAATCTTATTCTAATTCTTGATTGATATCAAAGAAAGTATGATTAACTAAGAAATCAAACAAAAATTTTAGTATTAAATCATAATTGAACTTGAACAATACTAAAATCTACTTACTAATATGATCTCATAAGAAAAGGTTAAACAATATGTACTTTATTTAGTTTATTTTACAAATTACATACACATCAACTGACAATATATACTATCAAAGCTTTAGATAGGAAAAGTATTAGGACAAATAAAGCTTTTATATTTAAGTGTAACATCCCTCAACATCTATAAGAATGTGACTGAGATAATAGATAACTTGCTCATATTTAGCTTTATTTTAGGTGTTCAATATCGAAACTCATCTCTCATAAGTGTAAGGTTAATTTCACCTTGTCAATTTTCCCTTTGCTTATTATTCTATAATGGGTTCTTGAAGTAGAAGAGGATTGGCATTCCTTACTGAAAGGTAGCCTTTAGAGAATTATATTACCTGGTCAAAAGTTAGGATGTCTATAGATAAGGTTGTTAGGCCATGTAAGTAACCCAAGGCTATTTATACACTTATAAAGTAGGTGGTGCTTTATGTGTGGTTGTGTTCTAGTGTTTCTAGGGGTGCCACTATGTTTTCTATACTAGAATTTGATATCTATTATATCATCATAAACTCTCATACATTCCTCTTAAGTGTTTGATTTTGAAAGATACCATGATACTTGCCTTTAAGTATCTGTGTGAGAGATTATTTTTACCTCAACTCATTCTGAATTTAATTGAGCTGATTGACCATGACCTATATGGTTCTACTGACCACCAAAATGTTATTATGGTAGGTAATGTTTGTTGTATTTTCCATGCTCAATTAGATGGCTATCAAATTAGAATTAGATAAATTCATTTGTTGATAAAAGGATCGTCCTTCAAGAGGAACTATTGGTGGCTGATTGGAATTTTAACCTCCCAACTGCATTAAAAGTCTCTAAAAAAATAGATTATGCATGATGTTAGGATGAAGGTTTAGGAACGCCATTATATCCTTCAAAAGATGATGAAAGAAATGATGCTTAAATAATGATAGGAACACTATTAATCTATCTATGTGCAATTCCTTATTGCTCAATAAAGTTAGACAATGAAGAACCATTACATGGTACTTCTAATTATGATTGCTTAATTTCCCCCTATACTGGTGATTGATTGATAAATTCTTCATGGCTATATAATTGGCCTTCATTAGTTACATATGCTAATTATTAACTGGTCATAATTATATTGATTTTACAAGATTGCTTTTTAGATAACATGATTGCTAATCTATTATTATATTAACTTTATGCTAATTTGTTGGTGGTCGATAGTTTAATTTGTTATGATAATAAATAGATACCACAGAACATGTCAATCTATTAATCAATTAGATAATTCAAGATCTATTATGCTATTTATTATTCATTGAAAAACTACAATTAGAAACTAATTCCTAAACAACAACAAATAGTAGCCTCGCAAATCAAACAAAATATTACAAACATTGCTTGACTTTGACAAATTAAAATCAAAAGAAAATGTAAAGAAACTATTTTGAAAAAAAAATGTAAGAAAGAAATAAAGAGGTAAAGATAAAAGCTATAAATGAAAGAAAAAAATAAAAATGATAATTAAAGGATAAATTACAAAGAGAAAGGTAAATTGTAGAAAGGAAATTGTGTGTTTAAAGTTATGTTACTGTATATTCCAAGCAATTAATTAGGTGTTTACATCTAACACTAATATTATTCAGGCAAAACATATATTTTATTTCTAAAAACAAATTTTTATCTTTATTAATCATTTAAGTTAGATTAATGAGTCTAGAGTAAACATAAAGTTTTTAGGATAAAAATATTTTGCAAAGAAAATATAAAGTGGTTATAATTACAAGGATTCTTATTATGTCAAAGTATTATTCCTAAATATTCCTTATCAATTATCTATTAAGATTGGATTTTAATTAGAAATGTTGAGACTAATACATTTGTTCTTTCTTTTATGAAATGTAGAAACTATTCTTATAAGTTAAGATACAAGAGATTCCTAAAACTAATATATAGGTGCTTATTAAATAACAAGTACACTAAACTGACTCACATGAGAATTTCATATGGAGACATTACTCGTGTCTATAGAAAGACTCACATGGTAGTTGTGAAAGTCATCCCTAAAATTAAGATCACCAAGTTAACTTATATAGAGAATACTATATTTTGATCCTTACTACATATGTCTTAATCAAATGTAACAGATGGACACATATTAGGTATAACATAAATTATATGAAGGTATTTGAGTGATCAAGAGAGGATTTATCACCCTAAGTGAATTAAAAAAAATGTTTCATATGTTTTTAATAGTATTGATTATGAAATTCTTATAAATGGTGGAATGAAAATTGAAAAGGTTTCTAATCTTATACAACAAAACCAATGATTGTGGTGTTTTAGAACCAACAAGATTTGATAGAGTAAACACTCTCTATGCTGAAATATGTAAATTGTAATATTCTAGATAAATGGGTAATAATTATACTAATAAACTAGTCATTAAAAGACTAAGTCAAACTAAATATTACTTTTCTAATATTTCAAAGATTATGACACGATGTTATATGTTGCACTTGATCTTCAAATATAATCAATCAAATTGTTGATTTTAGAATAAATTCTATTATTTAATTTATTTAATCATATTTTCATTAGAATTATAATTTATATTTCGGCTAATATTGAAAACCTAATACATCACACATAATAAGAATAATTGGTAAGAAAGAAAACTAGTATGACTAATCATATATTACTTGATTGTAAATGATTTTTAAAATTGAAGGACTATAATGTAATTTTAGACACAGAAAAATCAAATAAGGATTTGATTGTATAAATTTATAATAACTATCCTGAATAAGATATGTGATATTTTTTAGAGAGGAAAGTGATATTTTATTATTAATAGGGATATTAAAATTTTTCTATAAGTGTTATGCCTAATGTTTTTCAGATGAGTTCAAATATAGAAAATACAACAAAGAAGATCTGAGAACAAAGAACAAAAAAAAGAGAAAAAATCTAGTTCTCAAGGCATATCAATCCCTCTCACCTAACATGATTTAAGAGATTTTTAATCTAATAATTCGTGTGGGTTACTATTAGGAGCTATATAATTGGACGACTTGTAATTTACAATAACCTAACTTTGAAGAGTTGATAAAACCTTAGAAGAAAGAATTGATCTTCACGTAATCTTAGCACAAATCTTAAACTACACTATATTGTCTAACAAGATCTATGAGATTCCTGAAAAAAATTAAAACATTATTTCCATCATGTTCATGTCTTTTAGGAAACCTATAGGTTGACCATCAATTCTAGCAAAATAGATGACCTTTTATATTGTTACAAAGATGAAATTATACATGTACTATAATTCCTAACCCTATACAAATTATTCATAGTAGATTAAGAGCTCATAACATGAATCTTAATACAATTTATATCTTTATTGGCATGTCTCTTTCATGACATTCATATGTTTTTTAACTAATTTGTTATTTTTTTGTGCAATATGCCACATACTCTTATTTAGAGTGTGACTTGGTCTATAGTCAATCATATAAACTCTTATCCTCGTGGTTGATTGCCTTTTCCTGATTGATCACATCTTTTAACTCTTCTGGAAAATCACGACTCCTAGTTATTTTGATCAATCACTTCCTATCTTTCCTAGACAATTTGAACTCTTCCTAAACCTAATTGATTTTACTATTAATGATCAATTTTAGTTTTTTTTTCCTTGTTTCATGGTAAATAACAATTATTTTTACTTAGTCGACAAATAAATATTAATTGTTTTGTAGAAAAAATGAGGGTGATGAATCTTAAGCTTTCTTTTAGCAGCTAATAACACCTCATGATATCCTTTTAGGATATTATCTAATACATCTAAAAGAGTTGGGGTGCCAACTCACCTCCTTCACTGTTCATATAAACAGTGAAGGAGGTGACCTTTTTTTCTTTTTTGCATTACCCCCTCTATTTTTTATTTTTATCCTTCAACATTTGCTTGATTTTGAATGTTTTCATAAATTATTTCAGTTTGATTTCTATAAAGTTTTCGCAGTCCCAAATAAATCTCATAACATTTAGTTTGTGCTTGCTTTATAAATGTCTATTTTTGCTATCATTTAATTAAATAAAAATAGTTTTAGAAAACAAAGTTCATAAATCTAGTGGAGTCCATCACCCAGATTGTGAATTTCACGAGTTAAGTCATGAAGCTCAGGTTGATTCAATATGTCGATATCTAAATATTAAAAAAAAATCATCTTGATTTTTTTAAAAAAACTAAACCACACTTTTTACAATTTATTTGGGATGTTTTCGAACTCACCATGTTGACTGGGTCATGTCAAAGCCACTTTCATATGGTTTAATTTTAAACTTAAATTAGAAGGTTTTAAGTTTAACTTGTTAAGTCATATTTAATAACAATGAAATGTCAAATTATTTCTTATGACTTAAATTTTTACTAATGAAAAATGTACAAAAAAGTAGGAAAACATTTAAAAATTGAGTGAAATTTAAAATTTGAGAGTTTTGGGAAGCATGCGCAAATATATATTTAGAAATTCTTTCATTTGTTAAAAAAAAAAAAGTAACGACTCATGTATGATGGCAAAGTAGAGGTTGTGGATTTTTAGAAGAAATTAACTCGACAATTAAAGAAGATGAGACCACCCTTCATAAATGCATTTACTCAAGCATCATTATCAGTTTTACTAGCAAGTATGTCGAAAGATCCAAAGAACTATTTTTTACTTTTGATTATGATATGATGTATGGTTTTAGATAGAAAGATCTAAACTCATGGAGAGCCCTCGCCAGTAAAATCAGACTGCCTAGGCTTACAAACAGCTGACGCATCGTATGGCTCCTGACGTGAAATGTTTGCGATCCGACTCCGATGGTTAAAATTACCGACAGAACTTTGTGTCTTAGTGCTGCGGACAAAAACAAATCGCACATTTAGGAATTAGGTCTTTATTAGTACAGTATCAAAAGATTGGAGTGGTTTGTTGTCTTATTATCCTGAATAGAAGGAAAAGCACTACGTAGTTGTATCCACGAAAACTGCAGTTTGGAAACTTTCGTCGTCATCACATGTGAATTCCACATGACACAACTATACATGAACTCCCACTTGGTGTCACAACCACCTGCCAGTGTCTCAGGAAGCGGATATAAGGGCCAGGTCGCGTTACTTAGCCCCCTTGTTGTGCCGGTGGAGTCGTCCCTCTCGGTGTCGGTTAGAGCCACACCTGAGAGGACTCTTTGGCAGTCACTGTGTCGTTGCACCCACTATTCATTCCCATCATGCATCCATATCATTCCAACCAAGAGTGGGGTAAATCAAAGCCTTGCCGGCATGTTTACACTATGTGGGGTGATCCCAGAAGGATAGTGTCCTATACATGAGGGACTAATTACCCTAGGAAGGCCCCATATAGGGCGGAGGTAAATTAGCTCAGAGGAAAACAAAGGGTGGGTTTCCCCATCTGTAGGTGGTCGGCTTAGGCCAGTGCCAAGTGAGACAACAAACCCAAAACCCTTATATTTCTCATTTCTTTTCAAATGTCGGTCTTTGTTGCTGTTATATGGATGGGGACTTTAATTGCTATTGCATTAATTGGTGTCTCTCTTCTTGTCGGTAAATGGACAATTCTTTCATTTTCTTTCTTTTATATGTCTCATAACTCATAATTGTTCATGTTTCCATTTCCAAATGTTTGGATTTTCAATCTTTGAATTATGTTGTCTTAGAATTCCTGTCATCTATGTTCTAATTAGGGGTGTTCAAAATAACCAATTAACCGAGAAAACTGATAAAACTGAAGAAAAATTAACCGGAAAAACCGAACAAAAAAAACCGATTTAAACCGATTTAAAAAACCATAAATGTTAACAGGTCCAGTTCGGTTTCGGTTTTGAACTAGAAACCGGACCAAACCGAACCGGACTCATTAAATAATTAAAAAATATATATAGTATAAATATTTAACTTAACCTAATCGGCCTCCCTCCTGTGCATCTCATTCTCATCTCACACAAGAGCCGCCTCCTTCCCACTTCCCAGAGAAAATCTTTCTCTCAATCTTCCTTTCCCAAAAATCGTCTTCATTTGAGCGACGACAGGTGACAGCAAGGTAAATTGATTGTGCATGCCTAGTGGGTTTGAAAGTCTATTCTAAGTTCTGACATCTAAAAGAACAAAACGAGGTTTCTTAAAAGTAATGTATTGCATAAACCGTCCTCATCTTTGTTTCCATCTTGCAAGCTTCAGCATTTGTCTCCATCTTTCTTCTCTCTTTACTTCTGCACAAACCATCTTCATTAGAGAAACGACAACAAGGTAAATTTTGTTGCTTTGGATTTCAAGCAATCTGTTGTATACTTCTTTTATTCCATATGTATTGCTTTAGATTTCAAGTAATCTGTTGTATACTTATTTTATTCCGTATGTATTGCTTTAGATTTCAAGTAATCTGTTGCATACTTGCTTATGTTGATTGATACGTTTCATGCTTCTGTTACTTTAGTCTGGATAACCTGATAAATAATTAAATATCATGGGTTGTTAAGCTTTAGTTGATTCTGTTGTTTCTGTCATAGCGATATAGTAAGATTCTATTGATTAATTATTTAGAGACTGTAATGGCTAGTCCCTACTGCTACCCCTGTGATTTTAAGCTTAAATTCATGTCTTTGTTTTGTTTTGTTGATTTTTTTTTAGATAATGAGTTTTGTTGATCTATTTATTTGTTTTTTAGTTTTATGAATTGTGTAAAGTGGGTTGTTTTTGTTTCTTTGTTTTTCAGGCGTGGATCTTAGATCATCTAAGATTTGTGAGCATGGGTTGTTGAAGTGCAGTGTTTAAGGTGATTTTATCTTGTTCTCTAGCAGCAAGTATTATATGACTTCTATTGTGCAATACTATTAGAGAGCCTAATAATATTACAAATTGCATTTCCTTTTCCAGATGTAAATATACATTTCATGCTAAATTATTTGTCTTTTATTTACTGTTGATAAAACAAATATGTATGTATTGCTTCTAATTAATGTGATTGCAAATTTGATAAAATATGTATATAAATTATTAATTTGATTGCATATATATAAATATGTATGTAAATATACGTTTCCTATTTGAATTTGATTGCGTTTCCATGTTATGAGTTTTTCCTTTGTTCTTAAAGCTACCAACCATAATCAAGATTCTACAGTTTAGTCCTCTTCTGACAAAAATATAGTATAGAAAACAAAACCAGAAGTTCAAACAGAAACCAATGATAAAAACTAGAACAAGAGAAGAAGAGAAGGGAAGAGCAGCAATACCTTGTTAATTCCCCTTAACATTTTGCATACTTAATTCTTTCAATAGTTGAACTCTAATATGTTGCTAATTTGCTAGTGTTTTTTTATAGTATTATCGTTGCTGGAATTTTTGAATGCTGGTGTTGCTGGGTTTTTTTCTTCAAACTATGCTAGATGTTTATGATAATTTATTGTTGGCTGCTAATGTATTCGCTTATTAATTTTTACTTTTCTAGTGCGAACAAACTTTTAATTTGAGATGTTTAAATTTGATCATGCATCTTGCATTGATTTATCACTTTGGAAAGCATATTAAAACTAAAAGTCAGCCAATTTGCATTTGATTTAATTCATGTCCAGATTTTAACCGAACATCAGGTTGTTGTGAATTTTAATGTAAAGCTAAGCCAATTTAAAAAAAAAACAAAAAAAAAATCCATATAAGAAGGGATTAGGTTTCCCGGTTTTTTCCAAAAAAAACTAGATTTAACCGAACCGAACCGGTTCAGTTTGAATCTGTTTCTGGTCCGGTCCGGTTAATTTTTATCAAAAATAAAGAAATTTAGTTTGGTTGGTTTTTTTAGTCTAAACCGAACCGAACCGAACCGTGAACACCTCTAAATCTAATGTTTGTATCTCAGTAACAATTGAGGGGTACCTTGCTATCTCGTTTATGTCAGTATATTGGTTTCTATTAGTATTTGTATATATTTCAAGTGGGTAGAGGGACGAGAGAACTAATCAAAGATTATAACTCAGGCTCATGATGCGAATATATTTGTTAGTAAACAAAATCACAATACATGGTAAAGTTTTTTAGGGGGAAAAAACGTGGAATTCATTAGGATTAATTAAGCTTTTAAATATTAATATTTAGAAATCAAATTGAAATTTTATAGAAGTGAACTCCTAAATTAAACTAAATTGTTTGACAAGAATAAATTAAAATAAATAAAGAATGCAGCTTAAGGTTGTAGAAATAATAAAAATAAATATAAGACTTTTCATATTATATAGTTATTCCTACATAATTTATTAATATTAAATTCCAAATCCTCATGTTGATGATTAAAAAATCCCTTAATTATTCAATGTTTTCTCTCAAACAACATTAAAAATATCTCAACCTAATAATTCAACCTATCTCTATGTAAATTAAATTATTTGAAAATTCATTAAATTGTTTCGTTTGTTTTTCAATCTAAAATCACATTAATCATAGTAAAGTATCTCTAACTTTCGCTCAATTAATGGTATTTTATCCTAAAAGCTTCTGATAACAAATTACCTCTCAGTCTCATTACGATTAATTAAATCAAACAATAATTTGCTAGAAAATTATAAGCGATAGGAACAAAGATAAACACTCAACATAAAAAAATAAAAAAAATTACTTAAAATTTAAATTATGTATCAAAACTAGACTACGTCAAACCTCTAAAAAAATAACTTTAGTTTATAATAAATCTGAAATAAATCATGTTCTTAATAGAATACATCAAAGGAAAATTAAGAACAAGAATAAAATTTGTTTGCTTGAAATTGGTTGACCAAGCACTCCAAGGCAACATCTTGTTCTCCCTTTCTTTTTTGTTTCAATGATAAAAGAACCTTTTTTTTTTCTTCTTCTTTGATCATAGTCTCTTCCCTTAATCTCTTATTCTTTTTTTGGTCTAAAATATCTGAAAACACAGAAGAAGAAAACAAATATTCTCTCTTACTTTTACATTGATCAATCTATTTCTTATTTACAAGATAGGAAAGTAGACTAATTAGAATCAATCTTATATTAGGAAAGTAGACTAATTAGAATTCCTATAATTACGCTCTACATTACTTCCTAATTATGTGCTATTTACAACCTGTAACATTCCCCCTCAAGTTGGAGCTTAGATATTTATAATGCCTAGCTTGTTACAAAGATAATCAACTCGAACCCCGTTTAGAGCTTTCGTGAAAATATCCCCCAATTGTTCTCCAGTCTTCACATACCCTGTGGAAATCAAACATTGTTGTAACCTTGCGGATGAAATGACAGTCAATTTCAATGTGCTTAGTTTATTCATGGAAAACATAATTAGATGCAATATGAAGAGAAGCTTGGTAATCACACCATAATTTTGCCAGAACTAAAGCCTTGAGGCCTACTTCAATTAAGAGCTGATATATCCATATTATTTCACACACAAACTGTGTCATGGCTCTATATTTTGATTCTATACTTGATCATGACACAACATTTTTCTTCTTACTTTTCCACGAAACCAAATTGCCTCCAACAAAGACACAATAACCTGATGTGGATCTTCTATCTACCTTGAAACCAGCCTAGTCTACATCTGAAAAACATTTAATATGAGTGTGTCCATGATTTTCATACAAGATACCACATACAAGTGCTCATTTTAAGTAATATAAAATCTGTTCTAAAGCTGCCCAATGGTTAACTGTTGGGGATTACATAAACTGACTTACAACACTGATAGAATAAGCAATACCTGGATGAGTCACTATAAGATAATTGAACTTCCCAACCAGTCTTCTATATTTCTCTGGATCTTCAAATAATTCACCATCTTTTATAAGTTGCGAATTAGAAATCATCAGGACACTATATGGTTTCGCCCCTCATTTCCCTGTCTCGGTTAATAAGTCAAACACATATTTCCTCTGAGATAGGAAGATACCTTTTTTGCTCCTATTTACTTCAACACTCAAGAAATATTGTAGCATCCCTAAATCTTTCATATGAAACTAAGTGTGAAGAAAGGACTTAAGAGATGAGATTCCTATAATATCACTTCCAGTAATGACAATGTCATCTACACACATAACTAAAAGAATGATGCCAACTTCAGATTGTTTATAAAAAACAAAGTGGTCAGACTTACTTTTTGTCATGCCAAACTTTTCAACTACTTAACTAAATATTCCAAACCAAGCACGAGGACTTTGTTTCAAACCATACAGAGATTTGCGAAGATGACAAACTTTCCCATACTCCCCCTGAGTAACAAATCTAGGAGGTTGCTCCATATAAATTTCTTCTTGAAGATCACCATGAAGAAAAGCATTCTTGATATCTAGCTGATGCAAAGGCCAACTATGAGTAGCAACCATATAAATAAATAACCTGATAGATGTCAATTTAGCAACAAGAGAAAAAGTGTCAGAATAATCTACTCCATAGGTTTAAGCATATCATTTAGCAACAAGTCGGGCTTCTAGTCGAGCTACTAACCCATCAGGATTTACCTTAACCGTGAACACCCACTTACATCTGATAGCTTGTTTCCCTAGAGGTAACTTTCCTCTATCAATGCATTATGCAAGTCAGGATGAGATATGGCTTCATGAATAGTTTTGGGAATAGACATGGAATTGAGAGAAGCAATAAAAGAACAAGAAGAAGATGACAAGTGGTGATAAGAAACAAAAGAAGAAACTAGATAAGTACATTGATGTTTACCTTAGCGTAAAGTAATAGGAAGAGCATCGCTTGAGGTTAGATCTAATGATGAAGGAGATGGTGTAGGACATGTAGTAAGAGGGATTTGTCGTCTAGAGTAGACTTTAAGAATGGGAGGCTTAGCAGGATCCAGTTCAGAGACAGGTTTAGAGGATGTGATAGTATAGACTAGCAAGTCATCATCCTCCCCCTGACGAGCAAGAGTGGAAGATTGAAAATATGGTGTAGCTTTTAGGAAAGTAACATCAACTAAGACAAGATATTTATTAAGACTAGGACAATAGCATCAACATCCTTTTTTAAGATGAAAATAACCAAGGAAAATACACTTTAAAGACTTGGGGTCTAATTTGGTGACAAGCGGACGAACATCCCAGACAAAGCAAATGCTACCAAATATCCTAGGTGCAATAGGAAACAATGACTTGGTTGGAAAAAGGATATTATAAAGGCCTGATGAAGGCATACGATTAATCAGAAAACATGTTGTTGAAACTGCATCAGCCCAGAAAGGTTTGGGAACATTCATGTGAAATAATAGGGCTCTTGCTATTTCAAAAGGATGTATGTTTTCCTTTCCACTACTTGACACGATCAAAGAGTTGATGTCTTATCCCAAGTGCAGGAGTGTCACAGTAATAAATAACCCGGCAAGACCGGGGTCGAACCACAGAGAGGTTAATTATATAAATTATAATTAATAAAACAATAACAACAACAACAATAATAACAACAACAATAATAGTAACAATAATAGTAATAGTAATAATAATAATACTCAGTACGTGGCGTTGTTATACCTGAGAATGATCTCAAAGATCGGGTCACAGGTTTCCAGCCTATATACTGAGT